>ERZ1026868.322-NODE-322-length-34060-cov-4.622703_pt1 | contig 34060 bp, 20 predicted proteins | sample MGYA00380164_ERZ1026868 | MGnify/ENA primary metagenome ERZ1026868 (study PRJEB33269, sample SAMEA4719800) | human gut metagenome | biome: human-associated habitat; feature: organic feature; material: feces | place: Cameroon | collected 2013-10 ...
AATCAGTTTGGGTTAAAGGGTGCCGACTATATTGATAAAAGACTTCTTCCAACGGTAACAAATCTTTTAGGGATTTCAGAAGATGATTTTTATTCTAGGATAGAGTCTAATAGAGGTAGATTAACTCCAGACGCAAACTACGAGAATATATTTGATTATATAAAAAATCAAAAAGCTTCCGGCGCAGACATGGATCTTGTCATGCAACTCCTTGCGTCAGAAGATGGCTTGATTAATGCTATAAACGGTAACACAGATGCACTTGATTCTCAATATGATGTTCTAGTTTATCAGAAGAACCTTAAAGAAGGTGCCGAGGAAAGATATCGTACAAGCCAAGCCTGGACAGGCAAGTCAGACAAAGCTATTAACGAAGAATTAGAAGCCGCTGACAAGACAATCAATGAAAAATTAAACTCTGTAAATTATAATTTTACAGACGATCAAAAAACAGCCCTAATAGCAGATGTTTATACTCACCTTGATGAAGTCATCGCAGGAACTTATGACTGGGACGAAGCAATAAAGAGAGTTGTTACAAACCTTGACGACTTAAGCGATGCGACAAAAACAACCCAAGAAGCGTTTGACAAAGCAAGTCCTAAAATCATGGCCGCAGCAGAAGCTCAACTAAAGAAAGAAAAGGGCGACAATTACACAGATGAAGATGTAAAGAAAAAAGCTGAAGGGTACGGGCAAACTTTTATTTCTGGTCTTGGAGACGAAGGTGCTCAAGCAGTATTTAGCGGAATCTCTTCAGGTTTATTTGATGCACAGGGAATAGAGAATTGGGTCACGTCTGCTCTAGAGGCTGGAGCTTCTAAAAAGATGATTGTTGAATGGCTAAAAGAAGCTGTTCAAAATGGAGTGCATGTTGACGTTAACGCTAAATACGATGGAGAGCTAGACAGCCAAATCTTCGAAGAAGGCATGATTGAGCGTGAGGCTCAAAAGAAAGCCGATATGTGGAACCCGGCTCTTCAATCTAAAACTCAACGCATAATGCACGAATCAGGTGTCAGTGAAAGCGTTGCCAGAGTTCAGGCCAGCAAAGAAATAGACGACCTAGACGCATCTCTTAAAGAGTTAGACTTAACAGCCGACGACGTTGTCGCCATGGGGATTGATTTAAAGCAGTCAAACGAAGCCATTATAGAGCAAGTAAAAGCAGTTCAAAGTGGCGATGCCAAAGGTATTGAAGCGGCAGGTAATTTCAACGGCCTTAACACTGGCCCTATAGGAAAATTTGCCGATACAGACAAAAACGGCTTCAACGACGCACAACAAGAACTATGGGAATACGCAAAAGGGCTTGGCTATACAAAAGAGGAGTTCGCAGCTCTTGTTGATCAGGCAAATAAAGCCGGTCTATCAACAGAGGACTTCCGTCAACGTCTTGAGAATTTAACCTATGGATTAGACTCTATTTCAAAAAATGCCCAAGAAGCGGCAGAAGCTCTTGCCAGAGCAGGTGTGTCTACTGAACAAAGACCTGTTTATGACGAGTTCGGAAACGCGACAGGAAGCTACACTTCTGACGTTCAGGAAACAGTGTCTAACTGGGATCCTTGGATGACAGATCAGCTTTCCTCGATGGGAATGTTCGACAAAGAAAACACTGCTGTTTTTAAAGATTTTCTTGGCGTAGCCCCCGAGTTTCAGTTTGCAGCAATTCCTTATCTTGATTCTAGCAAGCTTAAAGAGCAAGTTGCAGAATTAAATCTTGATCCTCCAGATTTCTTCCTCCATGCACAAATAGTTGACGTCCAAGATGCAGTTGAGTCTGTCCAATCGTCAATTAGCAGTGGTGCCGATATAGACAGCGACGCCCTTGAAAAGCTTTACAAGATTGCTCCTGAACTCAGAGAGATAAGTTTAGCAAGCAAAGATGGAGAAGTAGCTTTAAAGAATTTAAATGCGCAACTTCAGCAAATGGAAATTGGCGTTCTATCTGACGAGAAAGCAAAACTTGTTTCTCAAAAGCAAGAGATTGAACAGCAGTTAAGCGATTACAGCCGTGGCAAGATTGGTATACAGATTGACAAAGACCAAGCAATCAAAGATTTAAATTCTATAAATAAACAGCTTGATAAAATAAAAACAGAAATTGACATTAAAATAAATGTACATGCAGAAGACATGTTTGATAATTTGCAAGACATGGAAAAAGAAATAGAGACTATTAAAAACGCATTTTCTGATGGAAGCGGAATAATAGATACCGACACTTACCATGAGGCTTTAAAGTATTACGAAGACCTCGGCGATTATATGCAGGTTGTTGGCAACGATCAAATTAGGATCAGTAAAGAAGGCCAAGATGCGTTCATCGCAGCTGCAGAGGCGAAACAACAAGCTGCTGTCAACGAGGTTAAAACAGAGTTAAAACTTCTTGGTGACTATCATGGGGCGCAAGCGGCAGCATATGAGGCGGCAGCTGCACAGTATGTAGCTATGGCAAATGCTCAATTAACCACGGACGAAGAAGTCGGTGACACCCGAGCCTCTATTGATCAAGACTTAACGAATTCTTTGTCTACAAACGACCAAATCCTTGCGGACATGTCGGCAGATTCTTCCACCAGCGAGATGAAAAACTCTTCTGATGTGGCAAACCAAGCGAACACAGACAATGCCACAATGGTATCAAATACTCAAAGTGCTCTTACTGCACAAGCTCAAATGTATTCTCAATGGGCAAACAGCGCTATAGCAAATGCCAACCAAGTGGCGACCGCTATGGCAAACGCAGCTAAAGGGAAGACGTCTCCAGGTGGAGCATCTGCCCAGATGGTTGGTGCGAGCTACGGGGGAAAGGCTTCAACTGCTGGCACTACTTCAAACACAAGCACCAAGAAAGATAGCACTTCAGGTAGCGATTGGAACGTTAGTAATTATAAGAAGAACGCGCTGTTGATGGCTGATCAGCTAAATAAACAAGCTGAAGCCGAAAGAGAAATGCAGAATAAGTTCTACAATGACATGGCAGGGCTCGATGCTTTAATTCAACCAGGGTCTAATAAGATCAATAAAAAATCAGGCTCCGGGGGCGGAAACGGTTCAGGTTCAGGTTCAAGCTATGACCCAAAGACGAAAGACAAACTTGAGGATGAAGCGGACCGGTATGAAAAAGTCAATGCCCAGATTGACAAGCTTAACAACGCTCTTGAACAACTTAACACTGAAGAGGAGCGTCTTATCGGCTTCAACCGAGTAAACATAATTCAAAAAGAAACAGAGAACATAAAGAGACAGATTGAGGTTTACAAGCAGAAGCTTGAGCTTCAAAAACAAGAACGTGACGAAGTCAAGAAGAAACTTGAAGACGACTTTAAGGTTGAGTTCGATGACGAAGGATACATTTCTAACTACCAGAAGAAGTTTGAAGAGTATCTTGCAGGAATCAATCATCTAATTGATCTATATAACGCAGAGACTACCGAAGAAGGACAAAAAAAGCTTGAAGAGCAGATAGAAGCTGCCAAAGATAATTTTGAAGATTTTAAAGATTTAATATCCAAGTATGACGAGCTAAACTCTAACACAATCAAAGAGACAGAAAAGTCTATTCAAGAGTTGCACGACAAGATCGAAGATATGATGATCGATCTGTTCAACAAAGCTGTAGAAGCAGCTGACTCGATAAAAGATATTGAGGATAAGTGGCTTTCTTTAAAGAAAGCTATGGACCTCCGTGACCAAGAAGACCCGTTCTTGGCGATGGAGATTTCTACTGAAAAGCTCAAGGGATACTTTGACAATGCGTCAGAAGCGTCTGACAATTTCTTCAATAAAGCAATCGACCATTATGCAGAGTTGAAAAAGAATGCAAAGACAGACGAGGAAAAGAAGTTCTACCAAGACCGCATTGACGACATGGAAGCTGGCAAGAAGGCGCAAGGCAAACAGACTGTCGAGCGTAATGGTTCTGGTTATCTAGATATGGTGTTTAACAACGCTGCAATGATAAACGAGCAAATCAAACAGTACGAGGAGACCGGCAAGTCAAGTATGTTTGGTGAGAACCAACAGGCGTTGTATGAAGCTGCTCAAACCATCTATGATCAAGCCGCCGATGCTATAACAAACCTTCGTGAAGATATAGACAACCTCCAAGATGAGATCCTAGACGGCATAGATAAAATCGCAGACACGATGGACGAACGTGCCGAAGTGCTTGAAAGAATGACAGAGCAGCTTGACCATTATGTATCATTAACTCAAACACTGTATGGAGAAAGTATCCAAGGATATGAGCAACAAGAGAAAATCCTCCAGGCCAAAGTAGATCTTGTTAACAGAGAGTTGGTTGAAGCTCATACCAACGCAGAACACTGGAAGCAAATAAGCCAGCAGTTCGACGAGGGTACAGAGGAGAGGAAAAAGGCTGACGAGAAAGCCGCCGAAGCTGTTACCAAAGAGAACGAGCTTCTTGCTACTTCGATAGAGACAGCACAACAGTTGTTGGCAGTTCAAGGGAACAAGGCTGTCTCAAAATGGGTCAACAATCTCTTTGGGCAGGACTTGGAGTGGACTCAAACCCAATGGGAAATGATAAACAGGAACGCCGACTACTACTTGGATTCTGTAAACAAGGCTTACAATATCCAGAAGCTTCAAGGACAATACGTCGACCTGCTTGACAACGCAAGCGCATTAAGCACCCAGACGAAGATCACCGATCAGATGAACCAACAGCTCACTTATTTGAGAGAGAAAGACAAGTTAAGCGAATACGACGTCTCTTACGCTCAAGCTCAATTGGAGATTCTGAAGCAACAGATTGCTCTTGAAGAGGCACAGGCAAACAAGAGTCAGATGAAACTTCGTCGTGACTCACAGGGCAACTATAATTACGTCTATACTGCTAACGAGGGCGATGTAAAGAGCGCTCAAGAAGGACTTTTAGACGCCCAGAACAACGCTTACAACTTGTCAAAAGACCAAATGAAACAGACTCAAAGCGATGCCTTGTCTGCCATTCAGTCTACAAAGCAAACTCTTATCAATATTTTCACAGACACGGCGTTAAGCATCCAAGAACGCAAGGACAGGATGAAAGAGGTAATTGACAGTCTGCAAGAGTATCTGCTCAGTACTGGCGAACAGCTTTCAACTTCTCAAGCAAATATTCTTAATGATTTCTACGGAATGGTAGATTCGTTAAGTTCCGAAAACAGCAAAGCTATGTTGGACACTTTTGACAAACTACAAAACGGTATGGGCGATAGCTTTGATAAAGCCAACACTTGGTGGAAGAATGCTATTTCAAATGCGCTGGATGCGACAGATAAGATCCAAAAGGCTAACGAAACCTTGTTTGAAGAACTACAAGCTCCTCTTGATACTTATAACGCAAATATCAATAACGCTTCAACTTCAGCTGGTAATGCTATTGATAAAATAACTGAAAAGGTAAGTGGCATAACAGACGCTACCGGAAAGTTGGCTACTAGTTTTAATGCTGTTAACACTAGCATTGAAAATATGCTTAGTCTTCTACAAGGTAGTGAGCAGACTCTTCAGAATTTCAAAGCAAAATATGCAGAACTTGTAAATCAAAACAGTGAATATATTCGAGAACTAGAAAGACTTCGAGCAGAATTAAACGAGAAGAACAAAGAAACTGCTCAAGGAGGAAAAGGAACAACAACTTCAACGTCAAGCAATGACTCTAATAACGGCAAGGGAGACGGCAAGAACAATGGCGACAATAACTTCGGAGGCTCTGGATATTCAAGAGATGAGTTGATGAAGGGAATCGCCTTCGCTATTTTTAACCATGAATGGGACAGTGGTTGGGGCGACGATCCCCAACGCCGAGATAAGCTTATTAAAGCTTATGGAGAAGACTTCGCCGATGACGTTCAAAACTATATCAACGCTCACTGGTACGACGACTCCGTGTTTTATCCAGACTTTGAAAGGTCTAAGAAGTTCTGGTCTACGACTCTTGTAGGTTACGACACAGGCGGTTACACTGGCGAATGGTCAGGCAGATCCGGCAAACTTGCCGTCCTTCACTCCAAAGAGATAGTTCTCAACGCGAGCGACACGCAGAACATCCTCAAGGCTGTTGAAAGCGTTAGGGCGATGACCTCTGCTATGAAGGGTGCCACTCTTGCCGAGGCGGTTGGCTCCATCTCCTCCATCGGGAAGAGCATAGAGACTGCCAACAGCAAAGTCGACCAGAATGTCAACATCACAGCCGAGTTCCCGAACGCAACATCTGCCGACGAGATCAGAGAAGCTATCCTCGGATTGAACAACCAAGTGCTACATTACACACATAGAAAAGCTTAATACCTGGGTATAATAAACGGAGCGGTGGAGACGGTCAAATCTCCACCGCTCCCTTGCTATGCAGTCGAATAAGGAAGACGTGCGTCTGCATTCAATGTTTAGAGATAGAAGGAGAAGTAAATGGCAACAACTTTAAAAGGAGCCGAACAAAAGACATTGCAGGATGCCCTTCTTGATGCTATAGACTACATGACGACGGCGAAGATGGACAAACTTACTCTTGACAAAACTGTCGTGGCTACAATAGTGAAGAACGAAGACTTGCTCAAGAACACCTATAGGATAAGATATCAGGGAAATGAGAACCTTATTGCCAGAGCCCAGTCTGGGGACACCTATAAGAAAGGTCAGCAGGTATACGTCCTCGTCCCCCAGAACGACTTGTCCAACGACAAGATAATTCTAGGAACCGCCTCTGTCGACAATGCGTCCTCTGAAGCAGGGTTCATCTCTTCTGTAATGAACGACTACACCTACTCCGGGGAGAACGCATTCTTAAGCTCGCCTACCGTGTTTGGCTTGAGGTCTACTCATACAGCAGGGCAACAGGACAAGAAAGACTCCGCGTTTGTGTATGGCTCGGCAGACTTTTTGGAGCAGGCTGGAGACAGGGTAAGCCCCTATGTCGTTAACACAAGGTTCGGTCAGTCGGCAAAGAATTCAGAGAAGATAATGCTCAAGGCCGAGTTTAGGACTAGTTTGCCGTCCCACCATCGTATGCCAAACTGTGGTGGTGAATATGGCTTAAAAGTCATACTTTCTTTTAACACAAACGATGTTTATTATTATGTTCTTGACGGCGATAATAAAGAGAAAACAACAAAGGATGACGGCACGCCTTATACTGCCAGTGACGAGGGCGTGCAAGTTGGACACAAGAAGAGATATCAGCTTTATACTCTTGAGAGCAGCTCGTCTGCCTTTACTGGACAGCCGTTCAACTATCCATCGTTTACCGAGCAGTATGCGATCTTTGACTTTGACGCAAAGAACTTCAATGCTGTTGAGAGCGTTGTTGTCTACTGCCAAGGCTTCCCTCTTAAAGAAGGAGAGCTTACAGAACCGGAGAACATCTTTATAAGAAATGTTCAGATATACGGCTTGTCAAGGATAACGGCAGTTCAAGGAGACTACTCTTTAAGGCTCAATCCTGCTACTCTTGTGTTCTCAAAATCTGGCGGTAATAATACAGAAGAAGACAGAGAAGTCTCCACGAGAGCAGACTTCAGGAAAAAGTCTCTTTCTTTATCTAGCGACGTTAGGATGAAGTTTGTCTGGGGAGTAGAAGACAAGACTATCACGAGCGTATCAGATGGGTACAACGGCTATCTTGGCAGTGGATGGAAAGAGATTAAAAACATAGGCAACAGCGCTTATTTCTCCACAAAAGAAAGTGACAACCTAGCCTATGAGAATAAATACAAGTGTTCTGCTATCTACTCTGGAGACGACGATACAAAAGTGATCCTTGTGCAGGAGTTCATTGTATACAACATGAACTCTAAACGAGACATAGAGATAACGTCTAACCTTGGAACAGAGTTTGCCTTCGATAACGGCACGCCGGTTTTGACTTGCAGTGTTAAAGACGACGAGGGAAACTCTCTCCTTGAAAACTCTGAAAATGAGTATATCTTCGTATGGTCTATCACCACAGAAGAAGGCACATCACGACAGATTTATTCTGAACAAGAGGCACAAAAGAAGGTTGACGATATCCAAGCCTCTCTCAAAACAGAGGGAGAAGATGGCCCTGTAAAATATGCCGACTATGCTCAAGCTAAAAACGACAGGGCTCTAGCTTCTGGCGTCAAATATGGAACAGATGCAAACGGCAATGAGGTGCGTTATATTCTAACTTTGCCGATTAGCTCGGTTGCTTCTTCGGCTACTGTGTATTGCACGGTATATCAGAAAGAAAAAGGGAACGACGATTCTCATAATATTGGCACGGCTTCTATCACGCTGAAGAACTCAAAGTCCGTCGAGGTCGCCAGATATCACATCATCATCGAGAACGGCACACAGTCCTTCCAGTATTCCGAGATTGGCATATCACCCTGCGACGAGAAGTACAACGGGTTGGACTACCAAGAGATTCTGCCGTTGACCTGTCACTTCTACGACCCGCAAGGGCTTGAGGTGCCTGCAAGCGAGTACGTCATTCAGTGGTCTGTGCCGACTTCCGACTCGTTCTTCACAACAGACGGATTGGATCTGTCGTATAAGAACCCGGCTGATGATACAGGCGAACAGGTATCCAACTCGCAAGTCCTCATGTTCAAGATTCAGAGCCGTTGGAGATACGCCTATACCAATAGACAGATTACTGCTATTGTGACATATCAAGGAGAAGAGTTTAGGAAAGACACTGAATTTCTCTTTGCAAAGATAGGAGATAACGGCACGAACGGCACTGACTATGTCGTAAAGATAGTGCCGAAAGACGACCGCTTCTTCCCTCTTCCAAGTTTAGTGCCAATACCAGAGAAAGAAACAGAAGTAACTGACGATAAGGGTAATACAATATATTCTTATCACGATGCGTTCTATGAACAAAGCTGTTTGCCAGCAATGTATATGAAATGTTCCGATGGAACGAGCAATGAAACTTCAATTTATCCCGAGGCTGTGCTGACACCTGAACTTTATCAACGGGGAACAAAAGCAACGGCAAGTGAGTACTCATGGGATTTAGTTAGAAGTGGTGGACGAAAAAAAACTTATCCTTTTACAATTAGCGACGACGGCACTCTTGAATGGTCTTTTGATTATGAAAGAGCTTTGAGAGGACAAGTTATTCGAGTTTCTTCGAAAGTTAATATTGAAGGGACTGACGAGGAACAGACTTGGGATACAGTTTATGGATTTTATCCAATGCCTGTTGTTAGGTCTTATATAAACAGCGAAAATAACTCTGGCTACACAATCTCTTTGAACAAGACTTATACTTTACAACAAGTCCTTTACAACTCTGACGGAAAATATCCGCAATACGATACCGATAGAGGCTTTAAGATTGATGGTGTGTTTTGTTGTGACAATCTTATGGCTGACACTATTGCTTTTACAAGAGTCAACGACGAAAGTCTTGATGAGTTCACTGTAAAAGCTTTTACTTATGGAGGTCAGATAGGAGATCCAACAACTGACGAAGAAGGGGTAATGCACAGTTCCTCCACGTCGTCTCTTGTAAAATGTGAAGAAGCTCCTGACCAGGTTGGAATAAAACCTATTTTTAAGCGTTACATTGTTACTCCTTCAGAAAACTACAGTGGAGCATATCAAAATAATGGAATCTATATAAAAGTCCAGAAAGGCAATAGCGTTGTCTGTGATGCGTGGATTCCTGTCTATATGTCGTTGAATCGTTATTCTCTTGCTTCTCTCAACAAATGGGACGGCAACTCTATAGAGATTAAGAACGAAGAAAAAGAGAGAAGCTACATCCTTGCTCCGCAAATTGGTGCTGGAATCAAGGGTAAAGATAATTCTTTCACAGGGATTGTTATGGGCTCTAGATTTGAGCAAGTAGAAGACGCAGAAGGAAAAGTCACCGAGCAGAATGACGTTGGCTTATTTGGTTATCACGAGGGAAAACAATCTATCTTTTTAGATTCTAAAACCGGAAATGCAGTGTTTGGCTTACCAGAAGAGCAGGCAGACGAAGGCAACGGTAACTATGAAGGTCGTATCGTTCTCACCCCGGGTGGAAAGTCAACAATAGCGAACCTGACTCTTGCCTCAAACACAATATACGGGGCTTCAGAGTTGAAGAGTTTACACTGGGACGATGCTGGTGTTCACGTGAAGAATGAGAATGATGATTCGTTATACACCAACTGGTGGCCGTCAAACGATGAGGAGAAATGGGTTACTAAAGTTACAAAGAGCAGAAATACAAACGGAAGAGGATACACTTTTAATGTTGAACATAACAAAAACTATTTAGATAACTTCGAGTATGATAGGGAGCTTGGCGACCCGTATACGGACTACCCCGTTGTTGGAGCGAAGTTTGGCATACCTCAACACGAGCAAGGAATCCTTTTAAGCTCTACACCGCCTTATTTCTCCGCAAAAGGCCATCCTCTCAACAGATTCAACAGTGATATTAACTGGGATAGTGCGATGAGCATGCTTGCAGAGAACGATAGTCTAGAGGTTGAAATAGACCCTAACAAAACAAGTATCTTCTCCATCTATAGACATAAGATTAAGAGAAATGAAAAAACAGGAGAGCCAGAGAAAGATAAAGACGGAAACCTGGTATATGAACAGCGTTATCCTATGGTGGGAATTGACGCTAATGGTAGTTTTTACACTAACTCTGTGCGACAAGAGAACACAACCATGACAATTAACCATGTCGGAGCTTTCGGATTTGGCGCTGCCGATTTTTCTCAAGATCCAAAAGATTTTAAACACCCAAATTATTTGGGCGTTAATTTTGCGTATAACGGTGAGACAATTATAAAGATGTTTGAGGCAACTAATGGAAACTGGTTGGGGAAGAATCCTAATGATACTTGCACTTTTATTACCGCAGCAACGGACAAGAAAACAGAGTATGACAAAGGTATCAGGATAAATGCTAAAACATTTGAGGCTTATGTTTCAAATAGCAATAGTACAGATACGACAACTCCATACAAGCTGTCTCTCACTCAACACACTGGAGAGTTGAGCGTAGGAAGCACTGCTTCTCTTGACTCGAATGAAACAGTCACAAACGGCTCTTCTCTTTTCTTGACTTACCCTGCATCTGGCGAAGCAAAAATCAACCTTCTTGACAAGAAGACTCTTGAGGGACCTCTTGACGAGAAGACAAAGAAGAAACAAAATACAATAACTGAAGACGGACTTACATCTACTCCTGAACTACTGTCGATTGGGCAGTCCCAGAAGGTTCTGACTATAACGGTTGATGGGGAAGAAGAAAAGACTGAAAAAACAGAGATTAAATATGACAGGCATTTCCAAATAGGAAAGAATCTGGCGGAGACAAAACTTGATAAGTCAGTGCTAAAGTTGTCTGACTCAAGTCTAATTGCCGACATTGAGGATTCTGATTACAACTTCTCATTAGGTAAAATAGTGTCAGAGGAAGACAAGAACGGCAAAGAGACATTTGATTATAAGGCCGAGATTTTACTCAAGCAAGAAGATTCCAGTAATACCGAAGATAAAGCCAAACATTATAAAACTAAACTAACCATACTTAAAGATGGCGCTCTTTCTTTTGGAGTCACGACCAAAGAGACAAAAAACAAAGAAGACTCTTACCTATATAACGATATCCTTCAGATAAAAAGAAATCCACAAACCAGTTCTTCAATAGATATTAAAGAAGGGAAAACAGTTCAAAAAGAGCTTGTTGATATTAAGCTAGACAGCTCTACTTTCTTATGTCTTGGAGCAAAACAAGGAGAGGCTCTTAACCTTGGTGCTTACGAGGAGAAAAATTTCTTGGATAGAACTTATATAATGATGAAAGGTCAAAAACTCGTTTTACGCTCTAACACAGGTGCAGATGCTACTTTTGGTGATATACACATAGCAGGTGAATTAACCGACGGTAAAACATTCTCTCTTCCCGTTGGAACTTCCTTTAATGGGAACGTCGCTTTAAAAATGGGAGGCTCTATTGCCCCAGAGATTTTCTTCACCGGTGCAGAGAACGGATTGATATTAGAAAAGTACACAGAGACAAAAGGGAAGAGCACAATAGAGTTTGGCACATACAGGCTTAGAAAGAACCCAGAAAACAAACAACATGCTTTGGAAATAAAAGGGAACATGCTTGTGGACGGAGCTCTTAAGGCTACCAAGCTTGAAGCCGTTGAATATCTAAAGAGTCCCATACTAGATATAACAGATCACATTGGTTTTTTCAACCCTGGCAATCTAAAAGAAGATCCTAAAATAGTAGACAAAGGCTGGCTTGACAATGTGCAAGCTTTTTACAATGACTGGGGTAATCTTGCTACCAAAAAAGATGTACAAAATGTACAGAGCAATTTACAAAATAGCGGATATATTAAAGGCGAGGATGTTAAATCTAGTTATAGCGGAATAACAAATGTAAATGGCTCACTCAGTGTACAAGGAGCGTTTAACGACTTGTATTATCTTTGTAATCACCTTCTCGATAGAATCCTCGCACTAGAGAAGAAAAAGTAAGGAGATATATAAAAATATGGAGAATGATATTTTCCCTATTATAAACTTGGAAGCAAAAACAACTATTCGTCAAATGGTTAAAAGCCTTATCAACGATAATCAAGTTCCTGTTTATATGGTCAAAAACCTGCTATTAGAAGCGGTTTATAATCTAAACATAAAGGAACAAGCCGAGTATGAGGAAGCTGTAAAAGAATACAGAAAGCAACAGCAGGCTCAAGCTCAACAGGAGACAGAGGAGGACGGTGAAGAATGAGCGGAGAAGCACTGACAGCGGACACTCCAACCCCCCAATACATCGACACTCTTGTCGACAACTCAAGCGGGACTTCGCAAGAGTATCGTTTTAAAGTAAGCGCAGACAACGTAAGTTGTAATGACGGGACCAACGATATCACTTTGTCTACTTATTTGAGATATCTTCAAGAGTATGCAAACCAGGGAGTCCGTATAGATACAAGGTTCAAGCCTATGCCGGAAGATACGTCGCAGACTCCCTAACAAACAAACAAGAGAAAAAAGGAGAGGGCCTAAAGGATGGCTACAGTAATCAACACGATGTATCCACCTCAAATAGGTGGGTCTGGGACATTCGCGCCCTCGTTTCCCGTCAGCTGGAAAGACGCAGGCGAGAACAAGTTTGTCGTTGACGGAGACGCGGAAGTCCTTTTTTCTATATCTCAATACAACTCAATAACGAACATCAAGGGTGTTCACGTTACTTGCGTGAATATGGCATCTAATGTGAACGCCCTTGATGCGTCAACAGGAGTCTATTACATCCCGTTTGACAAGATAGGACAGACGTCGACGGGAGAGTACAGCCTCCATATAACCTCTTTGGCGAACAGCGACGTGAACTCTGCCAAGATGAAAGGCGAGGGGTTCACGACCGGAATGTACTACAAAGTACAGCTCCGTTTCGACCAGACGACCGACGGCACAAAAGCAGGCCCATTGACGGAAGATTATCTGTCAACCAACTTGAAGAACTTTTCAGAATGGTCTACCGTCTGCCTTATCCGCCCAATCGGCACGCCAATCGTGCTGCTCAACACCTGGGGCGATATTGAGGACGACACTGTGCCGTCTTTCAACAAAGGGACGATTCCAATTGCAGGGAACGTCTCCTTCTATGTAAGAAACACAAGCGACAGTAAAATGTCCTACAGAGACTCGACGGAACAGCTTGAGTCTTACAAGATTAAGGTGTATTCAGACAAGACTGGCGAGCTGATGACAGAGACTCCCACCATCTATTGTCAAGACGGCAAGTCTATAAACTATGCGCTTGACGTCGAGGGGTACTCCTCAAGAGCTGGGGACAAGTTCCATATCATCATGGATTTTGTGTCGGTCAACCAATACAAGTGGAGTTCCAAAGAAGACGATATGCCGTTTTCCATCTCGTCTTACTCAAGGAACGACAGCTTTAAGCCTACGATAACCGTTGAGAGCCTTAAAGACGACGGTGCGGTGAGAGTCCACATCACCAACAAGATCGCCATCAGGGGTTTCCTATGCCTCAAGCGCACCTCTGCCGAGAGCAACTACGAGACATGGGAGTCCCTCGACACAAGATTCGTCAACTCCGCTGTGGACTACACTTATGACGACATGACGGTGTGCAGCGGAATCTTCTACAGATATTCTATCCAGCTCATCGAGCCAGAGACTTTCTCAATAGGAACGGCCATCGAGGGCAGGTGCACAAAAGCCTATAAGTCAAACAAAGTGATGTGCGACTTCTATGACGCGATGTTCTATAGGCTTGGACGGCAAGTCTCCATGAGGTACGATTTCACCATATCCTCTTTGAAGCCTGTTGTCAACAGGTCCAAGGTGGACACCCTTGGCGGCAAGTACCCCAAGTTCGTTGAAAACGCGCAGATGAGGTACAAGCAGTTTTCGATATCTGGTATAATCTCTTCTCAAACAGACCCCAATGTCAGATTCTTCAAGAAAAGCGACCTGTACGGTGTCGCCATGCAGGACATGGATAGCTACAACTCCAAGGAAGCCATCCGTGACAACTACGACTACTATTGGGAGAGAGGCTTCCGAGAAGAGGTCGTAAACTGGTTGAATGACGGCGAGCCAAAGCTTATGAGGACGATGACCGAGGGCAATGTGTGTGTCATGCTCACCGATATCTCTCTCACCCCGAACAAAGTTCTTGGCCGTAGGATTTGCTCCTTTTCTGCGACAGCCTATGAGGTTGAGAGCGGGATGAGCCTTGACACTCTTGTCGAACTCGGCATCCATAGTGTCGGGGAAGAGAAGGCAATCAAAGACTATGAGAACTCCAAGGAATCGTCAGGTGAGACTGGCACAATAGTAGTTACAAAGTTGAGCCAGTTGTACAACACAAGCCCGTGGATTGAAAAAGTCGACGGGAATGCCTCTATGATTTTAAACTCTGACGTTGCCGAGGTGATTGTAAATAAGAAGATGGCCGATCTGGGTAAGGGTATTTTGAAGAAATATCAATACAAGCCTGGTTCTTTGAAGCTGAAAGACGTGAAGATATACTTCCACAACAAGCCTCATGTGTTCTATGTCGACAAAAATGGAGAACTGCAACCTCATGAATACATAAAGACAAGTAACGGTGTAGTTCACCCACCGGAGAGCAAGAAAAACGAAGAATCTTTGTTAATAGGCTACCGCATCTCTCTAAACGGCAAGACCATCTTTGTGAACAGGGATGGCTATTATCAGATTCCATCCTCGATAGAGATAGACAAACTTTGTTTCCCAGATGCCAAGCGAGGGGAAGACGATTGCGACGTCGTCACTCTTGACTACGTTGTCACCCATGAGCGCGTGATAGACAGGTCTAACGCAGACTTCAGCGATGGAACAATGTCTGTCTATAAGACTGTCGCGGGACAAGTGAGCGGCAGGTTTTATCCGGAGGAGCGCCTTGGAGATAGGATCTACAACCGTTATGCCTATAAAGAGCAGGTGAAAGAGAACAACGTTGTCACCCAGACAAAACGGTATAAGATGGAATATTGGAAAGGAGTCAGCCTTGAGGTTGACCCATATGCCGTCTTTGCCGTCGAGTTTGAAGACGACTTTGAATACAAATATTTTACAGTAGGAGAATCCGGAATCTTCAATATAGAAGACGGTTTCCCCTGTGAGGATTTGTATTTTAAGGGAATAAAGATATTTAGACGCAAGGGAAACAGCAACATCACACTTGGTGAGTTTGGGTTGAGCGGCAAAGACGATCAACCTGCCACTCTTGATGATTTAAGCAAGGCTGTTCCTGGATACGTCTATAAAGTGAACGATAAGGCAAAGTATTATTCTCTTGACAAGAAATGGTACAATTTTGAGCCAGTAATCAAAGACAACTGGGAAGCAGGAATAATAGACGCTGTCGTAAGCGGTAATGTAAACTATGTTGGAGAGATATTAGTCAGCACTATGATTGGCGGATAGGTTGGAGGGAGCTTTTGTATGAGGAGAGTATATGAGTACCTCCAATCTTCTGGCACGTTGTCTGATGCGCAGAAGAGGACTAATTTCTTCTACAAGATAGACAAAGCCCTCAACCAACGGCAATACGTCCGCATAACGTTGTTGAACTGGGCCGAGAAGCCATTAAAAGAGGTTCAGGGCATTGTGACGAACGGCTCCATGACAAAAGACGGTTCGTCTTCTGTTCGTAGGACGATGACCCTTACCGTCAACCTTGACGGTGGGGAGTATGATGCCACGTCGCTGGATATGGATTTCTCCTTGAACAAGAAAGTGTTTGTGGAACTAGGCGTAAAGAATGACACCGACGAGTGGACCCAGTATCCGATACTATGGTTCCCTCAAGGTGTCTTCTTTATAAACAAGGCTTCCATGTCCTCTTCGGCATCCTCTTCCGTCTCTTTGACGTTGAACTTGAGAGACAAGATGTCTATGCTTAACGGAGACGTTGGAGGTATAATCCCTGCTTCTACTATCTTTGACTCTATAGACACACAGTCTTCTACCGGACAGTTCATCTCACAGAAGGTGACTGTCTATGAACTTATAGAGAACGTCGTTAACCACTTCGGCAACGAGGACTTATCCAACATCGTGATAGAGGATGTTGACTTGAAGATTCGCCGCGTGGTTCGTTGGACTGCCGAGAACACCTTGTACCTTGTGAAGACATATGAGAACGGCGTCTTTAGCTATTACACTGCCACCATCGAGAAACCAGGCGAGAACGCCGATTTCATTGAGGTGAAACAAGGTGACGACTGCGGGTATGTCTACGACGACTTTGTGTACACAAGCGACCTAACTCTGAATGCAGGAAGCAAAGTGACAGACGTTCTAGACAAGATAGTGTCGTATCTTGGTAACTACGAATATTTCTATGACGAGTTCGGCATATTCCATTTCAGGGAAATCAAGAATTACGTCAACACCACTTACGCTACAACAGCCGTGGCAGATATGACAAAGAACTCATATCTGATGAACACAACTGCCCCAAAGAGCTCCTACGCCTTCTCGGACGGCACGAACATTATAAATATATCTTCCAACCCTTCTTATGATAATATAAAGAACGACTATATCGTTGAAGGGTTAAGGAAGTCCACCGTGTCAGACGTGAGTTATCCTGTGAGATACCATCTTGCTATTGACGAGATTCCCCCCAAGACATACTGGAACGAGGAGAAGAAGGCGTTCACCTACCCGCCTCGTGAGGGTGTCGTCCTGTACAAGGACTCTGACACAAACCAGACAAAAGCCTGCTTCCCGAAGGCTTACAATAGCAACCCCAAAGAGATCGGTGGGGAAGAAACCGATGCAGTGCCGTTACCTGATATCGGCACTCTTGATATCATTTATTACGACAAATCATTTAAATATCAAGCAAAAGGCATCGAAGGTGAAACATACAGATATCAAAACGAAAAGAAGGACGTTGACAGACTCTTGTATTATGTCAGCAGGCCGATAGGCTATGAGCGGATAGAAGATCCGTCGTCTGATTTTTATGAATATTATAAGCCAAATAAATTTGAGCACATCAAAGTATCACACGAGGGTGAAGAGGTTGACAAGCTTACTTCTGCAAGCTCCGCAACGATAAAGATATTCAAGAAGGATCCGTCGACAACCGGAAACCAAGAGCTAACAGGTGGCAAGAGCTACAAGTACGACTATGAGCCATATTACAAGTATGAGTCAAGCTGTGCTAAATGGAACGGCGAGGAGTACGAGAAGCTTGACGTCGTCGATGTTTATGACGAAAAGAAGCCATACATCGCAGAGGACTGGAGGACTGAACTCTACTTGCAAGGTGAGTACGCCAGGACGAACGGCACCGACAAAGGATATTACTTTGAAGAGTTGTCGGCAGGGTGGACGCAGATATACGACTTGGAGAAGCAGAAGTTCATCGGAGACGACGATTCAAAGAACCCGGTCACTCTTGCGTCATTGACTGACGGCAACATGTTCTTGGATTTCATCGACGCAGGCACCTCTTCTCTTGGCGAGTACGCTGTGTCTGCCATTGGACGCAGGTCCGACGTGGTTGTAGACAATGATATAAATTGTTTGTTTCAGCCGAACATCCCAGACATTGTGTTCGTAGACTCGGAGAAAAACGAAGAGAGCAACAATGCGATTTCTCAAGAGCTAGAAAGCAAGGGGGAACGTTGGTCTCTCACGCCTAAAGAGATTTATTCCGCCCTGGCTACAGGCGGATATAAGAACGGGGCTTTTGATAGGATAAAGTATGAGCTATATCTTCATACAGGCTACCAGAGGACATTGTCTATAACGGCAATCCCTGCCTTCTATCTTGAGCCAAATATAAGGGTGTCTGTCAAAGACAAGACGACAAACACCTATGGAGACTACATCGTTAAGAGTGTCACCTATACTCTAGGGACTGGCTCTACGATGACGGTAAATGCAACCGAGCTTGTAGAGAGGTTCTAAAGGAGACAAAATGAGTAAAAATGTCATGAACCAGTATAGGTTTAGCGGCACAGGATGTGTCGGGGATAGCATTCCACTTAAGGTCGATATGATAAGAATAGATGGCTTCAATGAGCGCTGTTTTGCGATAAATAAGAACTATCTTTCTGCCAACAAAGGTAGTTCTTTATTTGATAAAGACACTGATTACCACTTCACATTAAAAGTGAGAAGAGACCTCACGACAGATATAGACATTCGTTTGACGCTCCGATCAAGTGCGACAAACGAGAAGGATATGGACGACAACTACCAATACCTTGATACTGTTCACTTACCGAAGTGGTCTTCTAATGACAATAACTATATCGAGCAAAAGAGATGTGCCGTCTACCTTTGCGGAGTTGAAAATAAGACGGTTGTCGGCAACGAGACAAAAGCACAATGGTTCGGCAGAGAGGTTATCGAAGCCGGTGAGATTAAAAACAGATCTATCATCAGCGAGCCAGAAAACAATAAGCTTTATTACCAGGAAGATAGTCTCGGCAACATAACATACGCATTGTACAGGTCTAAAGATACTTTTAATGGGCAGATTCAAGGCCGGGTCGATACCGATAAAGAGAGCTTTGATGCAACCAACACTCTTACTAGAAGGAAAATACATCCTGGTTGGAATGAGAATTGGACGGCACTTTCTCAAGCTATTGTGACGACAAGCTGGAGGGCTTCCAATTCCGAGGACGCCTACGGTATCTTTGACATAACCTTCAGGCCTCTTGTCAGCACGTTCGACCGCGTGTGCGCCGAGATCGTCAGAGAGGCAATTGACGAGCAAGTGTCGTTCTCTGACACAGGTAAAGGACGACAGCTCGGCGTTGTCGAGAGCGACTGTTCTCTCAAGATTGTGAATGATCTCGTCCCTACCTTAAAGGATAAAGGTGGAATGTCTTCTATCACGAAGATTGGTGTATGGGGCAGGCCTGGTTTGTTAATGTGCATCAACGGAGAGCCTATACGTGTCGGTAACTCTGGTTTCTACGAACAAGACTCTGTCGAGGTTGAGACGCTTGGAGTCGTTGTAAACAACAATGACTGGAACAACAACTTCACGATAGATTATTTTGGTCCTGCAAGCAAAAACACTGGAGCTTAAAAGCAAAAGGAGGTAGTTTTATATGGATTCTATTTATGGAGGCCGTCCTGGTTCGCCTTTTGTGATTAAAGCTCAATTCGTTTCTGTTAAAAAAATGCAAGAAGCGTTCAAAAAAGGGCCTGAATATAAAGACGTATGGTACGGCGAGTATTGCATTATCGACACAAAGAACAAGAACGACTTTGACAACGGTAAGATATACCAGCGTGGCACAGAATACGGGAATGAGACTGGCGATGCCAAGTACGTCGGACAGGTTGTCGGTCCACAGTCTGGTGTTCCCGGGTTTGATTTTGCGCCTTTTGACGAGGTTGCAAAATACGCCACAAAAGCGTTTGATGAAGAGGGAGAGATAAGGACTTGGCCGTATAACGGCAAGCTCTATCAAGACCATGAAGGTAATGAAGATCCAAACAAGCCCGAGACGATTGACTCAAAGTCTTTCAGTGTCCCAGACGGAAGCCTCGTTAAGGGGTGGGATGAAAACACAAACACTTTTGTCGATGAAATAAAGTATAACTGGGTAAACATTGCGTACCCTTATGGGACTGAAAAGAGCAATCAATTCGCTGTTGCCAAGACTCTTGTTGGTTTTAAAATTCCCTATCCTGTTTTCCATGCAACAGCGCAAGCTCTTGATCCTGGTGCTCAACCTGTTATTGAAAAAGTAGCTTGGCCGGACGGCAAAAATCATCCTTTCGCTTACAACTGGGTATTTAAGATTCCGCGCGGAGCAAAAGGCGATTCAGTCAGTATCTCCACAGCTCCATTTTCAAATACTAACACAAATGGTGCTAGAGTTGATTGTACAACAACTGGAATCAACAATGAGACTGGCACTTTAACTTCTGCGACGAAATCTTTCATTGTTAACGAGATAGTTGATTTATATTCAGATATCGGCGAAGGAAAAAGCAATCGTCTTTATGCTCTGTTTAGTAGTTCTGAAGCTCGTAAGGGAGACGCTTCAGGCGTTAAAGGATACAAAAAAGGGCTCCAATCAAAGCTTTTAAGCTTCGATACGACAGCCTTAAACTGGAAAGACCTCGGGGCAATAAAAGATCAAAGCGGAATTTTGGTTGGAAGAGATCTTAATCAAGATAAGAAATTCAGCTCAAACGCTTCTGATCCTAGCGAAATCGTCACCACATTAAACACCAACTACACGATTGCTTCTGGCAAGGTAGACGGCAAAGTATGCACCTACCGAAACCAAAAGGGAGAGACATGGGTGTTTGCTTGGGACTATAACCAGGATGCTAACGGATGGTACTATGTCGGCACTTTCAACGGTGGGGGAACAAAGCTTTCTGTATCAGACGGAAACGACGCTCCTTCTGGGTGGTATTTCAAGAAAGCTAAAAGTGTAACCTACACTCCAAAAAAAACAAATTGGTGGGAGTGAGATGTCATGAAGATGACACAAATTGTAGGTCCTATAAAAAAGGGGACCGTTACAACAATTTCTCCTCCTGGTGATAACAACTGTACTTTTGTTCATATCGGCTTGCATATTCCGAAGCAATGGCCTGTGAAAGACCTTAAAAAAAAGCACAGTTCTCCTTGGTTACAAGTGCTTGACTCCTCTTCTAGACCTGGAACAACCGATGAGCATAAGTATCTTTTGAATGAGCATAATGTCCTTGAGTTTGACGGAGTGGAAGAAAAGACGTTTACAATAGAAGCTCTTTGCGACCTTCCTCCCGAGACTGTTATAGATATCGTTTATACAACTTTGGAGGATGAGTAATATGGCAGTTGGTTATGATTATTCAACAAGACACTGGGCTACAAAAAAGAGTAGGACTCCAAACAAGCCTCAAGATTTTCCGCCTTTTTTTGCTGAAACAAAAGTAAACGGCAAGGTATGGCCTCTGTATGTTCCGTTCGATGCGACTAGCAAGACTCAAGGCTCCGTGTGGCTTTCTGATAGTTTAACTGAAGAAGACGCTACTAACGGAATGACCGCTATGACACCGAAGGGTGTTAAAGACAACACTCTTTGTGCAACGAAAACCGCTAGTGGGAAAACATCGTCTGAAAACATTATCTTTGGTGGCAACATTACTTTCACTGGATCAGTTTCAGGAATTAGTTCTCCTGATAAGCCGGGTGGCAACATAGATAATTTGGTCGTCAACATTGCCAATGCAAATCTTCTCTCAACAGATCCTAATTATTTTCTTGGAACAGGAAGAATAAAGAACGATGTTGTGACAGTCCCAATTGGCAGACTTCCATTAAATATGATTCCAGCTTTGACGGAAGATAAGCTTCCTAACAATATAAACGGAAGCAAGATAACAGACGGCACTCTATCATATGATAAATTAAGCGCCGAGGCAAAGAGCAGTATAGACAGCAGTATAGATGCCAAGATTAACACTATTCCAAGGAATATGTATATTCAATTTTCAGATGGGGATGTGACGTCGGATATAAAAACACTTACTTTGGGATCCACGACAACAATATCCGCTTCTGTAAATGCGATACCTGAAGGGCAAGTATCAAGTTTGTTTACCCCTCGCTCTTAATTTAAAACATTAAAAGGAGAGGAGGTGATTTGCCATGGCTAACATTAACTGGACAGTCCGTCTAAAGAACAAGTCGTTCTGGATTGGTCTTGTGGGTGTCATAGGCTCCTTCGCTGTGTCTATGGCATCTTTGTTCGGTGTGGACTTGGATTTGACAGGAGTCGAGTCTACAGCCACCACTGTCATCACAACCGTGTTCATGGTACTCTCTATGCTAGGCGTTGTAGTTGACCCGACGACAAGCGGTATCAAAGACTCTGAACAGGCATTGACGTACACTTGCCCCAAGAAGGATTAAAAGAAACCTCCCTGCTTGTCGGGGAGGTTTTTTATTGCTCTGGGCAATATACACTGTTATTTCCCTCTTTTTTTCTAATAAGTAGATTTGCCGAATTTGACAAGTTTCAGGAGGGTAAAAGTGGAGCCTTTTAACCAACTGCTTGGTCAATATAATTTCGGAGATGTAGTTATTATAATAATCCTCGTGCTGATGTGCGCAAAGTCTCTCGGGGAAGCTCTGTCTTGGGCATATAAGGCTATAAAAGGCAAGTTCCGAAAAGATTCAGAGACCGAGCAAATTATTGACGAACATGAGACGATAGAGCAAAAAATAAACACACTTTCCGACAACGTGAACGCTTTATGCGAGTCGGTTCAGTTAATTCAGGACGAGATTCATTCTTTGTCGAAAAAACAAGACTCTCTTCAAAAAAAAATACTTGACATGGAGTCTTCGCAAATGGACATTCAAGAGCAGTTTCTATACAGTGCAAGGGTGTTCATTATAGACAAGTATCATTACCATTGCTATGTCGTGCATCAGATAGACGAGATAACGATGGACAGTCTTGAAAATAGATACGCCACATATAAAAGTCATGGAGGGAACAGTTTCATCGACGGCTTGATGGACAGATTAAGGGCGCTCCCCCTCGTGAAGACAAGCGGTGAGCCTGTTCTCTATGACACGGAGAGGAAGAGATTAAATGAGCCAAGAATTGAAGACCTTCACGATTGAGTTGAAGTCTTTGGACCAGGAAATAGGCTCTCCTGTCATAGCTGGCGCTGGTGATGTGAACGGCTGCACTTTAAGGGTGGTGTTCACACAAAAGGCAGGATGCCAACTCTGTCCAAACTCAAAAGTGTATTTAAACTGGATCCATCAAGACAGGAAAGTCAAGGGATACAACGTCCTCACAAAGGTGAGCGACACGCCGTCCACTTGGGAGATTCACTGGCCTAAAGACATGTTGTTCGAGGGAACCGTGCTGTGCCGTCTAGAGATAGTCGACGACGTCAGCATTGCCCCAAGCAACAACTTCACCGTCCACGTGCTACAGAACCCCAACGACGGTTCGTCTTTTGTGGTGACGGACGACTACTCTGACTTCCAACAGGCAATCCTTGACCTTACCACGCTCAAGGACGACATGCTTGATGAGTTTAACTATCAGAAGAAGCTGTTTGAAGACTTCCAACTAGATGTCTCTGACATCAAGGACACCGTTTCCAGAGCAGAGGATAAGGCACAAGAGGCTTTGGACAAAGTCAACGACCTTATCGCTGGAGAGTTTGCTTTGTATATGAACGAACTCGATGATTAAAGAGGGGAGGTTTTCATAATGGCTGTAGATAAAAAAATCTCCTTCTTCCATGGGCCGACCGAGAAGATTCAGGCCAACATCGAGAAAGGCAAAGTCAACGAGAATGACTTCGTAGTTTCTTCTGACGAGAACGTTCTTTATTACATCGACGCAGACAAGAACGCCATACCCCTTGGCTATGACGATAGGACAAAGAACGAGATAGAAGTCAACTTGGGAGACAATGGTTTCATCGGCGGAATAGAGGACGGCGACACGCTGAAGACAGGCTTGTCGTTCGAGCAGTTCCTTGAGAAGCTCGTCAAAAGAGCCGTCCACCCCGAGTACAAGAAGCCTGAACTTGTTGCAGAAGTCACCTCTGACGACAAGCCTGGTAGGTACGAAATCGGCACAGTCCTCTCGCCAACGATAGAAGCGACGTTCACCCGTAACGAGGCTGGCAAGCTTGTCTCGATAGACGTCCTTGAAAACGGCGACAAGATATACGGCGCGTTCAAGGACACAATCGAACAGCATATCCCGGAGTTCAGGCTTGAGGAGAAGACGTCGTTCGATGTGCAGGCCTCCTATGAGGCAAGCGACCTCAAGCTCAACAACCTCGGCGAGGAGGACGGCACAAACAAGATAGAAGCTGGTCAAATAGCTTCAAAACCGCTCGTTTACATTCCTATAAAAGCGATGTTCCACGGAGGCGGAATTGACGATCCCCCTGAAGAAATCACATCTGCTTTTGTGAGAGGTTTGCCGTCTGGCCCTGACATTGAAGACAAGAGTGTCGTGCAGGTCAAGATGGAGCCTGGACAAAAGTGGGTTATGTTGTGTGTGCCGAGTTCCACCGTCGTCACAAATGCCGTCTACCTTGAAGCAGGAGAGTCTGAAATTCTTGACTGTTTCAACAAAACAACCGCGATGGTTGAGGGTGTAGATGGGTATACTGCATCAGAATATGACGTTTATTGTCTTCGGGTCGCTTGTTCTCCAACGACCGGAATGACATTCGAGTTCACTCTTGAGGGGAGGTAGTTAATGAGCGCTACAGTATCGACGTTTAGGTCTTACGAACGTTTGAACCCAATACCTTTAGACGCTTCGGAAGTCCATGAGTCTATTGATGGTGCGAATACCTACCTTTCAAGCGGGAAAGCGTATCCAGGTCAGACAATAAAGGTTCGCAACGCGGACGGCAGTTTTGACTCATATGTCATAAACGGCACAGAAGGTCATCTCACACTTGACAAGTTAAACGTCAACACTGCTCTTGTGAAGAACTATGTTCAGTCTGTTGAGGCTCTTCCTGAAAAGGAGGACGCCGAGCAAGGTGTCGTCTATCTGAACACCTCTGACGGCAAGGGTTATATCTTCAACGGCACAGATTTCAAGATGATCTTTGACGACGTTGAAATCGGGCCTGCGATTGACGAGCTCAAGCAGGATATAGATGGCAAGCTGTCCACAAAGATCACTTATGACGAAGCCAAAGCTCTTGTAGCGAGCGTCGGCCATATCACAAGGAAGATAGTCGACGTGCTACCACCAGTCGAAGAGGCAAGCGAGACCGTCATTTACATGGTGCCGAAAGCTAACCCAGACGAGGCCGGCCATCAGTCTTACGATGAGTACGTCCTTGTCGAAGGCAAGTTCGAGAAGCTTGGCGATAACGAGATCGACACTTCCAACTTTGCCACAAAAGATGAAGTCAGCACTTCTCTTGACGAAGCGAAGAAGTATGCCAGAATCAAGGCGGACGACGCCTTGGGTGAAGCCAAGGCTTACGTTGACGGCTTCTTCAGTTCTACTGCCGGAACACTTATCGAGACGCTCATAGGAGACACTGGTAAGGACGAGAACGGCAAACAGATAAAAGTGACTGACTATGTCACAAACAAGATAACAGAAGCTCTTACAATAACCTATGTCGAATAAGGAGGAGGGGAGATGCCTAACAGCTCTATTGTAAAACTGTACGAGACAACAGAGGGGAAGCTCTCTACCATCCCCGTCGTCACAGGACAGATGATTTTTGTAAGAGACTCCCATACTATATATATGGATTCTCACGGTTTGAGGATTTCATATTCAAGCCTCACCATCCTTGACACCGAAGCCGACAGGACAGCAATGCTGGCTCCTGTTCAGGGGACTTACTATGTGCAAGAGACGCACATCCTCTGGTCTTACGGCAAGGATGGGTGGTGGCAACTGACCCCGGAGAACCTAAACCCTATCTTTTGTGGTTCTTTGGAAGATTTTCCTAAAGTCGGGTCAGATAACACTCTATACGTCGACGAAGACGTTATATATAAATGGGATAGCGTTTTATCCAAATACCTAGCGGTAGCAAACATGACTCAATGGGAAGACCTCCCTGCGTAAAGTTAAAGGAGATTAAATTGGCTACTTCAGCAGTTAAGTTCGTTTCTTGCTCTCTTTCCAAGTACAATGGCTTGGCAGAGCATTCCGCTTCAACCCTCTATTTCATCACAGATTCTCGTAGGATCTACAAGGGCGACGTTCCCTTCACAGGTGGTCTATATGAGACTTGCACGACCTATCCTGTCACTGGTGAGGTCAACACCATCTACGTCAACACCAAGGATGGCTCTGCCAAGTACTGGAACGGCACAGCGTTTGTCACCATCGTCAAGCCTGCCCCCGCTTCCATCACAGGCAAGGGCTCTGCTGACGAGCAGGCCACAACCAAGGCTGTCGTCGACTATATTGCCACTGAAATTGGCAAGCTCGACGCTGGCAAGCTCAACGACCGTCTAACCGCAGTCGAGGCAAAGGCCGCAGCCAACGAGACTGCCATCGGTGTCATCAACGGCACTGGCGCTGGCTCCATTACCAAGGCTCTCGAAGACGCCAAGACTTACACCAACACAGCCAAGACTACCCTTCAGGGTGAGATTGACAAGAAGGCCACAAAGGCCACCACTCTTGCCGGTTATGGTATCACTGACGCTTATACAAGGGAGCAGGCTGACGCTGCCATTCAGACTGCCGTTGCTGGTGCCCATCACCTGAAGCGTCAGATCGTCACCGCTCTTCCCGACGTCAGCGAGGCCAACGAGGACACCATCTACATGGTCGGCACCGGTGAAGGCTCCGAGACCTCCAACTATAAGGAGTACATGCTCGTCAACGGCAAGTTCGAGCTTGTCGGTGACTCCAAGGTCGACCTTACCGACTATGCCACAAAGGCTTACGCGGACGGCAAGGCCGCTGATGCTCTAACCGCTGCCAAGGCCGACTCTCTTGCCAAGATTCAGGCTCTCGACAAGGCTGACACTGCCGTTGCTGACAACTATGTGTCCGCTGTTTCCCAGACAGACGGTGTCATCACTGTCACAAGGGCCAAGCTCCCCGTCACCTCTGTCGCCGAGGGCACCGCTAACGGCACAATTGCCGTCAACGGCAAGGACGTCAAGGTTCATGGTCTAGGTTCAGCCGCTTACGCCGAGACGACAGCTTTTGACGAGGCTGGCGCTGCTGCCAAGGCTCAAGCCGCTGCTGCTACAGACGCCCAGACCAAGGCTGACGCTGCACAGGCTGCTGCCGTTAGCGCCGCTTCTGCCGATGCGACAAAGAAGGCCGACGCTGCTCTTGCCAGTGCCAAGGCTGATGCTACAACAAAGGCTAGTGCCGCTCAAGCTGCCGCCGAGAAGACTGCCGCTGCCGATGCTACAGCGAAGGCAAATGCTGCTCAATCCGCTGCCGAGAAGACAGCCGCCGCTGACGCTACTTCCAAGGCTAACGCTGCCCAGAGCGCCGCAATCGAAGCCGCTGCCACTGATGCCACTACGAAGGCCAATACCGCCAAGTCCGAGGCTATCACCGCTGCCGCTGCCGATGCTACAACAAAGGCAGATGCGGCCAAGCAAGCTGCCATCACTGCTGCTGCTTCTGACGCAAAGTCCAAGGCTGACACCGCCGAGGCCAACGCGAAGAAATATGCCGATGACCTTATTTCGTGGGAGGATCTAGGCGAGTAGAGAAAGAAAGAGCCTTCCGCTTTTCATTTTTTCTCTCATAATGGCGGGGGGCGGGAAACCGCCCCTCGCTTTTTTTATAACTCTTAAGAACAAGAATCTTTTGTCTGAATATCCCTGTTGTTAGGGGTTATACAAAAGTGAAAGGACACCTCTCAAATGGCAAAACTAAAAGTCTTTAGAGGCACGAAGGCCGATGTTGATAAGAAGGCAATTACTGATGGTGCCGTCCTGGTGGCTACCGACACTTCAACTCTCTATGTCGATGCCAACGGGAAAAGGCTTGATTTGACGAAGGCTACCACGGTTGACTCGGCTCTATCGAGCTCCTCTACAAATCCAGTACAAAACAAAGTAATTAACACTGCTCTTGGTAACAAAGTTGACAAAACAAAAACTGGAGTTTATACAGCATTAAATTTACTTGATACGGCTACTGCAACTCCTGTAGGGTCGAATTATTATATTTCTCAAGACATCAATGGAACGGCAGAGTTCGTTCGTCGTCCAGTCTCTTCTCTTTGGGCCTATATGAAGACCCAAGCAGACGGCGTTTATGCGAAGACTTCTCATAACCACAACGCGTTTGAGGTTATCGACTATGGTTCTGGTAGGAACACTCAAGGATGTGTGCCTCCTATTTATTCAGGTGCCATTTCCGGCTCTCTTGAGAACAAGACGGCTTTCATGCCAGCAAACGCTATCGTTATTGAAAAGACGACCGATGGTGGTAAGACCTGGGTCGATGCAGGAGTAGCCGATCAAACAAAGAGAGGGCTGTTCCTGGGCAGGAACTCTTCTGCTGTGAGTCCAGGCGCACCGTCTCTTTCAAACAAAATCCGCATTACGATAAACCCAATAGACCGTTATTCAAACGCTTTAATGTTATATCTTTGGGTGTCTACAAGCGGACATAAGATGGCTGTCGACATAGAGACGTCTACCATCGGTGCAAAGACAACGTTTAAGACATATAGAGCGAACGTCCCCGTCGCTGGATTGAGCGGGCCTAACTGTATTGGACTGCCTGGGCAGACGTTTGGTGGCGGATCTAGCCAGACCTCCAACACTTACGCCTATAGGATTACTTTTTATTACACGGAAGTAAATTCTAAATGGGCGTCGTCCAATGCGTCAGTAGGTGATATCCGCATTTACGGTAACACCAACTGGAGCGATCCAAACAACATGTTCTCTAACGGCCACCTTTACTCTTGGGACGTGGACCAGAATGCAATATTTCCCAAGAAAGTGACTGCTTCAAGCTTCTCTGGTGAGGCTGGTTCTTTGACGAACCTCAACGCCAGTAATATCTCTCAAGGCACTATGGCTTACGGTCGTCTTCCTGTCGGAACAACTGCTAACACTGTCGCTTCTGGTAACCACACCCACTCTGCTGCGACCACATCAGCCAATGGCTTTATGTCGTCCTCTGACAAGAGCAAGCTAGACGGCATAGCAACCAACGCCAACAACTACGTTCACCCCACCTCTAGCGGAAACAAGCATATTCCGTCAGGTGGTAGTTCCGGACAGATCCTCCGTTGGAGCGCAGACGGCACAGCAGTATGGGGGGCCGAGAACGACCACACCTACGGAATCGCAACTTCCTCTACCGCCGGTCTTGTCAAGAGTGGCACGGGGATCACCGTTGACTCAAGCGGTAACGTCAGTGTCAACAACGATTCTCACACTCACGGCAACTCGACGATTACTTCTGTCGATGCCAGCAAGGTAAGTTCCGGTGTGCTTTCCGCAGAGCGCATCCCAGGGCTTGATGCAAGCAAGATTACAAGCGGCACAATCTCAATCGACAGGCTTCCTGCTGGTGCCCTTGAGAGGCTTGTGACCGTCAAAGACCAGGCTGCCATGTATGCTTTGACGACAAACACCGTCCAGCTTGGCGACACAGTCAAGCGTCTTGACACGGGCACAATGTATATTGTCGTCGATACAGCTAACCTTTCGAACTCGAAGGGTTACATGGAGTACACAGCTGGTTCTGCTTCAAGCGTGCCGTGGAGCGGTGTCACAGGCAAACCTGAAACGTTCACGCCGTCTGCCCACACCCATGATGACCGTTATTATACCGAGACAGAGATTGATACCAAGCTTTCTGGCAAGTCCGACACAACACACACCCATAGTTACGCCGGTTCCTCTTCTGCTGGTGGCCCTGCAACCTCGGCAGAAAAACTGAACACCAACGCGGGTAATGCTACAACCCCCGTGTATTTTAACGATGGCGTTCCAGTTGCTTGTACACCTTATTCGAGCGCCTCCGTCAGATACGCCACAAAAGCGACGAACGACGCAGGTGGGAACCCGATTCATGCGACATACCTTAAAGACATAGCTTCAGACGGACAATCACTTTCTCTTGTCAAAGGTGACGGAACTTCTAAAACAACCTATATAAACAAGCAAATAACCCTGCGCTCAAACAGCAATACAGACAAGGGTAAGTATCTGAAGTTTGCTACTATTGATTTGTCGTCTGCTCCTGCTTGGGACTATTGTTCAGGTACTTTGTCTTTCGGTATGACAGAAGGTGCTTCTGTTTTAGGCTTGTTGAAATTTGAGTTCAGAAACGGTGGCACCGCAGGAACTCTTGGTTCCGGAATCCTTACTTGGGTGTCGCTCAACAGCCTAGACTATGTGAGCAACATCGTTGCTGTTAAGAATTCTTCCAACGCTTATGAACTTTACTATAAGTCGGCTAGAGATTACGAGTCTCCTTCTGTAACGCTGATTGATATCGCTGGAACAGGGCATTTCCAGTTTGGTCTTGGAACGTTCGTAGCTTCTGTGACACCTGTTTATACAAGCAGTTTGGCTTCTTGCGCTACCATAGCAAACACCGCCACGACGGCAAGTTCGGTCGCTTGGGGCAACGTGTCCGGCAAGCCTTCGTTCTCAACAGTTGCCACGTCTGGTAGCTACAATGACTTGAGCAACAAGCCTACGATTCCAAGCGTGGGGAACGGCACTGTCACGATAACCCAGAACGGTGTCTCGAAAGGTTCATTCACTTTGAACCAGTCCGGTAATGCTACTATTGCGTTGACAGACACAGACACAAACACTACGTATAGTAAAATTTCTGATACAGATATCAACGCACTGTTCAAATAAAAAATTAACGGGGGGGGGCTTGATTGTCCCCTCCTCTCCCTCTCTTTTGATTTAAAGAAGGAGAAAGAATGAATTTTCTTGACCTAGACGGGCTGAAGCTTTTTAAAGAGAACTGTGATAAAGCTTATGACAAGAAGAGCTTTATCACAAATGGTCCAAGCGGTACTGAAGTCGACTTTTCTAAAAATAAAAGTCAAAATTTTATAACAATCTGTCGTGCCAGCGATACTAACAATAGCACAAAGAAAGACGGGCATATAATAAACCTAGCTTGGGACAACAGCACTTGGGGCTCTCAAATTTTTATTCAAGACGGGTCGGCTCCCACAATGATGGCAAGAACCGTCATGGGAACTTCTCCTATAACATACTCGTCTTGGGACACGCTGTGCTCGTCAAGAAATTACAGCTCCGTTATCCCCGCTATATCGGAGGATGAAATAAATTCGATTTTTTAGATTCACTCCGTCTCTAAAAGGCGGGGAATAAAGGAGGATAAGAATCTATGGCTTTCCTTGACTTGGATGGACTAAAGACTTTTCTATCTGGGTGTGACAACAGGTATGCTCCTAAATCTCACTCTCACACTCAATATTTAAATATGAACGAAAACAGGACTGCCAACACAGTCCTGGCTGGCCCTAGCGGTTCTGCTGGAGCCGCCACTTTCCGCAAGCTTGTTGCGAACGACATCCCCTCTATTACCAAGAGCAAGATAAGTGACTTCCCCTCAAGCATGCCCGCATCGGACGTCTACTCTTGGGCCAAGGCTTCCAGCAAGCCTAGTTACAACTTTAATGAGATTGGCGGACAGGTCAACGCCGGCACTCAACTGACAGGAGAGATTCCTTCAGGTCTTCTTCCTAGCTATGTCGACGACGTCCTTGAGTATGAAGGTCTCGACAAGTTCCCAAAGACTGGTGAAACGGGGAAGATCTACACTGATACCACTACAAACAAGATTTATCGCTGGGGTGGTTCAACATATGTGGTTATCTCTGACTCGCTTGCTCTTGGCACGACCTCTTCCACAGCTTATCGTGGTGACCTCGGAAACGAGGCTCACTCTTGGGCATCAACAGCCAAGGCGCATGCTGACAAGCACGGTTCAGCCTATGCCAGCGGCCTATACAAGATAACCACAAATGACGCAGGTCACGTCACAGGAGCCACTGCAGTTGCAAAGTCAGACATCATGGCTCTTGGCATTCCTGGCGCGGATACCCACTACACTTCAAACCTTATTGTTGGAACCTCTAGCTCTGCCGTTGCCAATTCTGCAACAGCAAACGGTACAACCTTCTTGAACTTGGTTGAGAATGGTGGAGTCAGGAACTCCCATCAGATTAAGGGCGCTGGAGCCACAACAGTCTCGGCAGACGCCAACGGTGTCATTACAATCTCATCCACAGACTCCCAGACGACAAATACTTGGAGAGACTGTATTGATAATCTTACCTCGACGGATACCGACAAGTCTCTTTCCGCGAACCAGGGTAGAATCCTCAACGAAAAGTTTACAAACTACGTGCCGACTTTGAGGACTGTTAACGGCAAGGCGCTTACTTCCAATATTGTGCTGACAGCGAGCGACGTCAGTGCAAGCGCCGTTGGTCACGAGCATAATTACGCAGGGTCTTCAACTCCTGGAGGCGCTGCCACAAGCGCCGCCAAGCTTGATACGGCAACAGCTGGTAGCGCAAATGGCCCTGTGTATTTCTCTGAAGGGAAACCAGTTGCGTGCACTCCATACGCAAGTGCTTCTGTAAACCATGCAACCTCTGCGGATAGATTAAATACAGATTCAGGTAGTGAAACAAATCCTGTCTATTTTGACGATGGCAAACCAACATTTTGCAAATATTCTCTTAACAAGACGGTTCCATCGAACGCCGTGTTTACAGACACTTGGAAGCAATTGACTGGTAGCACCGCCTCTTATTCAGGAATAGCTGGTTATGCTCCTGCTCCTCCAGCGGGTGCAAACGACCGCTACTTGAGGTGTGACGGCACATGGGCAACACCTCCGAACACAAACACAGACACCCAATATCATGCTGGAGCTGGCCTAACCTTAAGCGGCACAACCTTCAGCTTGAGTTCTTCTGGTGTCACCAGTGGCTCCTACGGACCTTCTGCAAATGTGAACGGAATAAACGGCGCTACAATCTCTGTCCCGCAGATAACGGTTGACTCATACGGAAGGGTCACTTCTCTTGTAAATAGAACATATACCTCTGTAAACACAGATACTAACACAACCTATAGCGCCATACCCGAGGCAACAATCAATGGTTTGTTTGCTTAACCATGAATAAAAGTGCTACAAAGTTGTTATAATATAGAAATGAAATCTAAAAAGGAGTGGAGCGACGTTGTTTCCTCCACTCCTTTTTTGTTTGTAAAAACGGAGGGTAAAATGGCCTTTTTAAATGAGAATGGACTTCATGTTTTAAGAGAGTGCTGTGATGCTCTATATTTAAAGAAGACAGACGCAAGTGATATTTATTTATCAAAGACAGATGCAGAACAACTTCCATATCTTCCTTTGTCTGGCGGAACGATGACAGGACAGATTAAGCGAACAGAGTATGACAAAAACGGTTCTTATTCCTATTACAAGTCAAAAGACACTTGCTTTTTGTATAGGTCTAATCCATCTCCAGACTCTAGTCATTATTTTCCGGTTATAGGAATGGAAAGTGTCAATGGTAGTACGTTAAGTATCGGAGCTGTTGCTGGAGACAAAGACAGCGAAGCAGGTTCTACTATGAGCTTCGTCTATAATCCTCAAGACAATGCTAGTGCCTCCAATGTAAGACAGATTCGCATGAACATAAAACAAAAGGGTATTGAAGCCGCCAGCACATCTCTTGCTTCTTATAACGCCAGTACTTCAAATTTCACGCCAATGACAGTAGGAAGTTCAGATTCTTGGGTTTACTTTAACGAAAAAGGAGTCCCTGTTAAAGGGAAGACAATAAAATGTGGAACCGGCATCGCTCCAACAACCGGAATGGCTGTTGGAGATATTTATATCAAGTATGAATAAAGCAAAAAAAGGGGGGGGGTGTTGTTAAATGGCAGGAACCCTATGGAGATTTAATCTTTCGGCACTACCTAATGCCACAGATCCAAATGCAAAGTCGCCAGAGTATATAGTTAATAAAATTCCTACAAAATTTTGTTTAGAGCCAGAAGATTATACTATTAAAAAGT
>ERZ1026868.325-NODE-325-length-33949-cov-36.279518_pt1 | contig 33949 bp, 50 predicted proteins | sample MGYA00380164_ERZ1026868 | MGnify/ENA primary metagenome ERZ1026868 (study PRJEB33269, sample SAMEA4719800) | human gut metagenome | biome: human-associated habitat; feature: organic feature; material: feces | place: Cameroon | collected 2013-10 ...
CACTCCCTCCCAAAGAACCGGTTTATGGGAGTAATAGTTCACAGGAGTAGCCAAGCAATCACAGCAAGGCTCGTCCTCACAATTACAGAGCTTGTGCTTACAAGTCTTACAGTACTCACAAAAGAGTACCTCGTTTTTCGGATCAGTCATCCCATTCTCCTCCTTTATCTAAATAGTACTCGAATTCCCTAAGCAGATAGCCGGGAATATAGCGGAGCGACTTTCGCACCATCTCAATCCTGGGTCTCCTCTTCCGCCACTTCATATGGGATATCAACTTCCACTTAGGCGGCTCGGTCATTACCCAATACTCATAAGCAGCAACCAGAGCAAGCTTCTCGTTGTACCGTCGCTTCCTCTCTTTTGATTCACTCATTACTTTCACCTCCGTAATTTTTACATATTGAAATGAGCTGCCTAGCCCTATCATTCGCCCAAGGATCATCTAAAGGTAGATTGCTACCAGTAGAGTGATCGAAGTTCTCAAATGCATCAGCATAAGGCAACTCGTTAGCAATATCAGGGTACTTCTTTTGGAGCTCCTCCAATTCAAGAGCCCATTTGCTCCAAGTAGCGTCCGAGATAAGATTCTGATCCATCTTGTAATATAAAACGCTGTGAACCAGAACCTGTCTCCGACGTCTCATAATAAGCTCAGCAATCTTGTTCTTGTTCATTTCTCTCCCATAACTTCTCAAGAAGTCCGGTCTCTGCAAGACTAAAATATCCAATAGAGCCGACAGCATCTCGAACATGTTTCTCAGTTGGTTCGTCTACATCTTTCGTAGCATCTTCTGCTAGCTTGTAAATATAATCAAGGTATTTGTCTGTCATATGTTTTTGTACCCGTATCTCTTTTCCCATTTCTTGTCAATGCGTTTCTTCTTGTGTCGCCTGACTCGCATAGAGCGGAGCAATATCCGTTTGCAACGTTCCCAGTTTATTACTGACATAAGCCATTCACTTGCGTCTTGTCCAGGAATGTAGTCTGGAAATCCTTCAGCTTGATAAGGCCCTTGGTTAAAAATATCCATACTATTTCTCCTCACTTTAGCTCAACCAAAGTATACAGCTGCCGTCCGTTCACTACGCCACAGCTCTCAAGAAGTCCGTAATCTAACAAAGTGAGCAAGCCAAACTTTCCTACTATGCTCTCGAGATAGTCTCCGTATATAGCGTCCATTCCCTCACAGTCTTGCTTCACCAATTTATAAACGTCCCTTGCATATCTACTTATTGCCATGTTCGTTTCTCCTTTCGAATATAAAGAGCCCATCAATAGATAGGCCCTAGTTTCCATTCTGTCTTATTCTCGTTCTCATGCCCAACAAGTTTAATATTAGTAAGAACATAATCCCAGCTTGTACCATAATGCGTGATAGCCCATAAATGTATGTTCAGCTCATTGTTATAGTACACAATTTCATCCGTATACTCTTTCAAGAAGTTGTAACCAGATTCAGAGATAATATAATGTTGGTAAGCGTCATAGTAACCAATGTCATAGCACTCCTCACTGTGTGGGTCGCATTCGTTACCGTCAATATCAATACCGTAACAATCCTCTCCAGAAACTAGTTCCCAATCCTCAGGCTCAGTTGCAGTCCATACATCGTTATTCAGAATAAGATTCCCTACAATGTTCGCAAGTGTTCTGTAATCTAAATATCCTTTGCTAAGTCCGTAACTCGATACTGTCTCTCCACAAACTGTGTTACCGCCGTATACTTTGAACATGTTCTTTTCCATTATTATTTCCCCCTTGGGACCATTTTTGTTTGTTCCAAAACCAAAAGTAAAAGACCCAATGTTTTCATCAGGTCTTAAACTTTCTTATTGAGTGTTACTCTGCTTTTTCAGTTTTCTCGTCAGAATCGATTTCCTTACCGAATGTTTCCTGTATCTTCTTTAGCTCGTTATCAATCCCCTGGTTGACAAGTGCTACAACAGAAGAAACAATCATCATTCCAATTGTGAATCCGATTCCTGCTTTGATGTATTCTCTGATTTTCATAAGAATATCACTCTCCTTTCATAATAGGGTCTGTATATTTCGCGTATTCGGCAATATAATGGTGCAGTTCATAGATGTCAATATCACAATTCCCATAAATGTCAATTTCTACAGATTCCATTGGATAACTATAAAGTACACCTTGCATTATCTTGCCCTCCCGAATATCATCCCTGTGAAACTCTTCAAGGTACTTGTATATTGCATACTTATACCTGTGTTTCTCAACGTCATCATCGGGCAGGATGATTATGATCGTCTTTGTGCGTTTGTTGCGATTCCAAAACATAATTTTCTCCTTTCTAAAACCAAAAGAAAGAGCCCGAAGGCTCAATCTTTTCATTCGAGTTTTCCCAATGCTTCGCACATAATCGATATCGACATGTCGTTCCCGTAGTTTTCGATTTCCTCTAATCGATCCTTAATGCTCTCCTTGAGATATGTTGAGGTCTCCTTGAGTCCGTCACATTCATATATGTACTTCTCAAGATCCCTAATCGTCTCATCGAGTTTTGCTACAGATCTGAATAGATCCAACCCTTGTTTCTTCAGGTCCTCGATCATTTTGTCGATTACTTCTTTGTTGTGTTCAGTCATCATAATCAACTCCTTTCATAATAGAAGGCGTTTTCAACGCGAAAACCAAAAGAAAGAGCCCGAAGGCTCAATCTTTACACTTTGAAGTTGCCTATTGCGGCTTTGAATATCTCTTCGGTTTCTTCGTCTCGACCAATTCCGCTGTTGTGGAGATACGTAGCTCTATAGTTTGCCCTCACACTGATGCATGCATCCATTGCCTCATCCCGATTGTCTAAATGTCTATCGGTCATAAGATTCTGAATCGTCTCATCGAGCTGAGCGGCAGATCTATATAGCTTAAGTCTCTGCTCCTCCAGGTCCTTGATCAATTTGTCGAATACTTTCTGATTATGTTCAGTCATCATAATCAACTCCTTTCATAAAAGTAGGAGTATTTCTCGCGAATATCACCACTTAACAAACCTGCTTTCATTGAATTGTTTCTTCTCCTTAAGAGCTTTTCCGATAGCAATATCAATACTGGCTCTTGATTTAAGGTGGTAGTAATATAAGTCACGGAAGGGGGTATTGAGTCTGTCAATTCTTCCGGAAGCTTGCTGCATGATCTTATAACTATAATTTTGGGAGAAGAAGACGATGGTGTCTGTTTTGATAGAGTTCCATCCTTCAGCTCCAGCGGTGTACTGCACAAGATAGACCCAAGATTTAGAATCTGGGATAGGCTCGTGGGCATGTCCGTTCCATTCGGTGACTTTAACCTTGTTTCCATAATGTATTCCTTTCAAAATATCAAGCTCGTAATCGAAGTTATAGAAGACTATAATCCTCGGATGCTTCTCGAATATCTCGCATAAAGCTACTTGTCGAGACTCATCTTCATTAACAATCCTTCTCAAGACATAGCAAAGACCCGATGCCTGTTGGATCGGTTCATTCTTATAAGGGTCCCATCTTGTTCTCATAGCAGACTTGTAGAGTGGAATATCATACTCGCAGTACACATCTTCGTGATGGGCTGTGGTGGGTCGCTTGAAGTCCATGTCTACGAGAATATCATTCCTAAGTCTTACAAGCTTTCCAGTCCCGAGGTATCTATCAATCTTCGGGTATTTACTGAATCTGCTGTAGACAATATGCTCCTGAGAGAATTCTGTTCGGTTCTTGTAAAAGCCGTTTGCGATGAAGACTGGAATATAATCGCTCCAAGTATCGCCTGGAGTTGCTGATAATATAATCCATTTATTACGCTTAGCTATCTTGAGGAATGCTTTGACCCAAGCGCCTGAGCCACAAACACGATCCTCATCAAATATAAAGAACGCTCCATTCACATTGGAGTACTTCTTGATGTTATTCCAGCTGTCGATCACTATATTATTAGTATAGTAGTTAACCTCTGGCTTGACAGACAGCAAGAATGGAACTAGCTCCTCGTCCCATTCAAGCTTGTCCCTCTTCATCGCGGTGGTGATAATATAAAGGTCTCGAGGATTCTTCATCGGAACAAAGTCCTCGGTATCTACTCCACCACCATTCTGGATATAATAATAGGCGAGTGAGGTCCGAGATTTCCCAGACCCCACACCGCCACATAATATACATCCGTTTTTCATCCGCTTGACAGCGTCTAATTGGTAATCATATAGCGGTATCGCCATTTACGTTAAGTCCTTTCTTAGTTGGCTGCTTACATGTTTTCAGTCATGTCTGTATCCCTGATAGTGGAAAGTGTTGTCCATGCTGGTTTACCGTCGGAACCTATAGTTAATACCTTACTTGCGTCGGCTGCGGTTGCAGATGGAATATCATCCGGACGCGTATCGTACTCACCAACACACTTGCCGGCTACAATGATTTTAATATCTTTCATAATTTATCAACCTCCTTGAGTTGTTCCTAATTCAATTTTTGCCCAAGTACGGGCTGCTATAGTGGACTCCACACAGACATACATCTCAGTAACTTTGTTGTCGGCTACGACATAATATGCCATACCAACCTTACCCTCTGTCTGAGCAGTAGGTGCAGCAGTTCCGCACTTTGACAATGCGTCATACACACCCTTCGCACTCGGGTAATGATAGTGATCTGCGCTGTCATCAATCTCGGTAACCTTGTTAGCGATAGACTCCATATTTACGAGTTTCGCATCTTTTCTCTCAACGGAGTCATCGGTTATAACAAGGTACTGAATGGTGTTGTCCTTAGAGTAGAATATCTGTACATAGGACTTGTTGGTCGCCTTTCCTATAGACACTAACATCCCTTGACTGAAGGTATAACTGTTTGGAGCACCAGCGTAAGATGTAAAATATCCATGCAGGATGTACATTCCACTATCAAGTGAGCGAAGAGGTATTCTGTTGTTGCTATCCAGGTTCTCGAGATAGGTGATCGTGTCCGCTGCGGAGCTACCCGATTCACTTACTCGAGCCCAGAAATATTCAGTTTTGTTAAGTCCTTGTGCTTTGGTGTTGTATATGGCAAGACATTTCCACTCTTCTCCAGTGACTGTGTTTGTATAAGTCTGACCGGGAATACCTACTGTGGTTTTATCGGGATCGTGAGCTCCAGATAAATTAGTTGCCATGAAATATCAACCTCCTTTAATTACCTGTATAGTTGTATGTGATTGTTGCATTTGTGGCACCCCAAGGAGCGTTAGCAACAGCTCCTTCAGCCCACGGGACTTTAATGCTAGTAAGGTTGGTACAACCTTCAAACGCATTATTAGCTATTGAACTCGGCGTCCCTTCGAAGGTTACAGATGTGAGACCAGTACAATTATAGAATGCACTGTCTCCTATATCTTGTAATGTATCCGGCAGCGAATCCAGCAGAAGACTATTACACCCATAAAATGCACTTTCCCCTATGGTTATTAGTTCGCCCGGTAAAATGCTTTTAGTGGATTGAGATATACCCCCTGACCGGAGTATATTATAGGGTATATCCTCGGCCATGTCGTTGTCCTTATTAACGTGTAACGATATAACCAAATTAGAACATTGATAAAACGCATATTTTCCTATACTTGTTACGTTATATTGTAAAGAAACTGATTCGATCAAACCGCAGAGATAGAACATATAATTTCTAACTTTCGTATGTCCATGTAATACTGCTTTTTTAATCTTATATCCGATACCATAAGTTTCCTCAATATACGGTAGTTTTACGCTGCTCCCTGACGCCGTTGTCTTACGCTTCCATATATACCCTATATCTGATATTTTTTGATCATGAATGTCGTAATGTCCAATGCATTCCCAGACTTCTTTTGTTACTGTATTAGTCCAAGTACTACCGATCGTTCCGACATCACGATAGTCAGGATTTCTAGGGAAGCTTTTGTTTACCCCGCCCATTTCATCACCTGCGGAATTTTCAACCATGAAATATCAACCTCCTTTTACGACCATGTCGACAGAGCGGCACGTTTCCATGTATTTGTTGCGGTGCAAACATAAAAGTAGTTAGAGTCGAATGCCATCTGACCCATCACTCCAGTAGCGGTTGCAGAAGCAGGAGCATCCACAATATCGGCTACATTCCCCTCCGGATCAATCTGCACATTATACCCCTCCGGCATATCACCAGATCCGACATAGACTGCTGATCTCTGCATTGTGGTCTTCTGAAGCTCCAGAATATTCTGGTTGAACAGAAGCACCTGAGTGAGAATATCAGGATGGGTCTCGGTAAAGTCATCAGGCAACTCGAGACCGGCAGAGACATACATCTCTTTATTAATCTCAGAGTTCCAATGATGCTTGTTCGTGCCATCCTCATCCTGAGTCTTTGCGCAGACAAGGAATGTAATATAACCCTCAGCCACAGTGACACAGTTTGAGATTGTCCAATCGAAGTGCATAAGGTTCGTGTTTGTCTCATCTACCTTGACATTAGTAGCAATTGTCGAACCCAGTGCGCCACTCGGACAGAGATGGTTAATATAAACCGCCATCTTAGACAGGTCGTGACCATCCCAGTATCTCGGACAGTCGAAGGTCACTGTCTCGATGTCGTGGTCCCACTGAACCGCGATTCTCTTAAGAGAGTCCGGAACAGTTATGAATCTGTCGTCTCCTATTACAATATGCTCCTCTTCCGGTGCCTGACCAGCTGCTCTGAGGATCGGTGTTGAATTGGACGACAGACTTTCGAGTAAATCGTTTGCTTTGCTCATTTTAGACCTCCTTTATTACCATAAAAGTACTGCCCAGTATTTTGTCTTGTCTTCTGTAGATTGGCTAGAACTTATTCCGAACTCAACGGGATTTTGATAATTCCTTTTGTCCATTATCGTATCACTCGGAATAGCGACAACAAGCGATTTGCCCGTGCGATTCCAAACGACCGAGAAAGTTTCATATGTCTCACTGTAAAGGCCTTCAGAATCATTGTCGTAACCAAGGATAGTCACGGTAGCAGAATATTTAAGCGGATTTAAGCTCGATCTTATCAAACGCATACAAGCGATGCATCCTCTAGTGTTGGCATAAACTTGTGGTTGACCATCTACTCCTATATAGATCGATGCTGGCGGATCGTCTTCGGTGACAATAAGATTCTCTGCTGATATAGTAAAACGTGCCCCAGAACTAGCCTGAGTAGGGCGAATGCAGGCAGCCACCGAAGCAACCACTCTCGGATTTGTCACTACCTGGCTAAATCCGTCGTAACCCTCATCGGGAGTTATTGTCTGAGCACTAGAGCTAGGATAAATAGTCTTGGTTTGTAACTCCGCGGGTTTTCCTCCGCATCTATTTACAAATGGCATTATGATACACCTCCAATAATCAGTCTCACAGGAATATCAATCGTAGGAACAGTCCCGAATACCTTCAGAGTTATTGATCCTGCTGACTGGGTTCCACAATCCTGGATGTTGGCTTTCTGTAAAGCTTTAAGCTGTTCATTCGTAATATTCTTGCCCGGGATCATAGCAACACTGTTGGTCGCGGTGATAAGAGCGTTGGATATAGTTACCGTTGAGCCCCACATTGACGTAGTGATAGTTTTCTCTACCACAGACGGATCGGGAGCTTTAAGAGAAGCAAGCCATTGAGCCTGTGAGCCTTCGTATCCACCGTCCTGAGCAAGTTGGTAAGCACTCTTACCGTCGGTACCATTTGTACCATTGGTTCCGGGAGCTCCAGTGTCACCTTTATCACCTTTGTCGCCCTTCTCACCCTTAAGCGAAGCGAGCCACTCGGCTTTAGTACCTGTGTAGCCAGTTTCCTTAGCAACCTCGTAAGCACTCTTACCTTCTACTCCGGTGATAGATGCTAACCACTGCTGCTCAGTTCCTGTGTAACCGTTCTTAACAGCAAGCTGATAAGCACTCAGGCCACGAAGAGCCTTCACATCATGAAACTTCGTCGGATCAGTCGTATCTCTGAATCTTAAAATAACACTCATGTTCTACCTCCATTCTGACAGACCTCTAATCTGTTTGTAGTTAAGCGTCTTGAGTTGATGGTATCGTGTCCAATTACCTGAACCTTAAATATCCGTCTCCTCAACGCTTCTGCCGGTATCATACAAGTTCCTCGATCGTCGATGAACTGAGGCTCATACTCAGTACCCATTTGTGAATAGAACCCAGCTACTTTTAAGCAGCCAGTCCACTCAGACGAGAATGAGAATGAGGCTTGTATGTACCCTGCCGTTCCTGGGACCAGATTATCGAAATCACAATTTGGGTCTTTCTCAATAATCTGGTCGTGTACAATGAACTTCAAAGTCCTCATACGTGACCTCCTTATAAAAATATAAAAACAGGCCGACACCAAGTTTCCTCAATGCCGACCTGTAATTATTTCAGATTAGTTCCACGGTACTCCCGCATCGCTGTCTACGTGCTGGAAGCGATCAACCTCCTGAGTTACACGAAGCGCTCTCAGATATGCAGTTCTTCCGGTCTTGCCGTTAGTTGCCCAGTCATACGGAGCGATGTCAAGATCTGCCTTGCAGATATCAATGTCGTCCAGAATCGACACAGAATTCTCGTCAAGTCTGTTCTGACGGTCACCAGTCTCAAGATATACTCGAGGACCGTTGCCGTTGAACTTCACCTTGACTGTGAGATACATGAAGGGCATATCACCTTCTTCACGAGGCGCCTTGATCTTCACGTTCCAACCCTCCTTGACAAGAGCGTCGCAAATATCCTGATCGTCAATGATGATAGCGAAGTTTCTGTCGCCTTCTCTGTTGAACTTACCGCCTTCTCCTCTGAAGTTACGGAATATGATCTTAGCGTCATCGATCTGAAGAAGTCCCTTGGGTGCAAATGTTACGTTCATAGTTTTATCTCCTTAAATATAAATAAATTTTTTTATCTTACATCGAATGGTGTAGTATCTTCTTCCCACGGTTCAAGCGGGATTTGCCATGGTGCTATGTCTACGTAATACGGTTCGTCAGACTGGAATTGCCTGAAGTCACCGTACTTAGAAATCGTTTCAATCGCAGTATCAACCATAGCGTTGTAATATGACTTGTCAATGTCTCCTTCTTTTCCAAGAAGCTTGACAGTCTCAGACTCAAGCCACCTATAGCCCTTCGAGCCAGTAGCAGCTGAGTATTTCACGTTACCGTCCTTATCCTTGCCTTCACGAAGGAGCTCACCTCCACCGCAACCGGCCTTGATAGGACAGAATGCTCCTACCTTTCCTACAAAGTGATAGTCATGCCCACCTTCAAGTAAAGTCTCGTTCATGTCCAAATATAAAGATGTGCTTACAGACATAGTCTCACACATGTCTTCAAACTTGATCTCTTCCTTGCTGAACAGCTTCTTGAATACATAAGGCACCTGGAACTGCTTACCTGTCGCCGTCCATTCACCTGCATGCTTACCGTCCTTATACTTCGCAATATAAACTGCATCGTTCACAAGACACATGCGATCATACGTAGCCTCATGTTCAAAGGTGTAGCCATATCTCTTACCAAAGTCCATAACGAACTGAATGATCTCAGGAGTTGCGTTAGGTATCTTGATAGAGTCTGTCTTAATATGTGCAACCGTGAATCCTCTTGCCTGAACAGCCTTCTTGAGGTCGACCATGAAGAGTGCTCCACGCTTTGCTACGATGTTGTCTACATTACGACTATCATGGAAGGGATTGTCGAAACTTGCTGCTGTCAGACCGTATACAGAATTGATAGCGGTCTTGAGAGCATTAGCAAGATCCTTCGAAGTCATCTCTCCATCTATAACCTTCTGAACATACTTAGTAAGCTTTCCATCCAACATATTGTTGACAGCTTCCCAGTCTTCGTGCTTGATGTTCACTCGTCCGTACACAATATCATAGAATCTCTTGGTATACTTCGTACCAAAGAGTACTTCCATAATCGTACTGTGAGGGTGCATCGAGGCAATATCAAGAAGTGCAACATCAACATATATGCCAGGCTCCGCATACACATATCCACCTTCTCCGACTTCTTCTCCCTGATAAGTAGAGACTCCACCCTCGTACTTATAACCCGGAAAATATGGAAGAAGGCTTCGAGCTTCACCATGAGGTTCTTCCATCATCTCAGGAGCTACCTTATTCAGGAAGTCGAACATATCGTCATCAAGCTTGTAGACAGGCTCTGCGAGGTTTCTGTAGTTAAGCTGGCTCTTAGCACTCTTGTCTCCGTCAAATATAATCTTTGCGGTAAGAGTATTCGTCGTGTCATTTACCGAGAGTCCTGCCAAGTCCGCCAGAATCTGACGAGCCGTCCAGTCTGCCGAGAGATAGTCAAACACTGCTTCAGTAGCAATAACGTCGTTATCACAATACTCAGCAACCTTAGGCCACAACTCTTCCGGTACAGGCTGATCCCAAGGAAGTCCAAGTTCCTGGTGGTGGATACCAAGTTCTATCTCAAATTTCTTAAGACTCTTTTTATTTCCTGCTGATGCGAAGTCATAGACATCCGTGTATGAGATGTTATAAGCCTCACCAAAGAACGCATCCTTGGCCCCAGATATAATTCTCTGAGACAAGTCATACAGTCTCGCGTTATCATAACCAATCAACCTACCATAGAGGATATGATTGTCGTATCGTCTACAGTTGAAACCTATTAGTTTGAACTTGAGAAGCATCTCAATATCAGCAGGCTTCGGATTTATCATTCGGACTACTGGTTGCCCCTCGCCATACTGCTTCCAGTTGACCAAGAATAAGTTCGGGAAGACCTCAACGTCGTAGAACACAATCGGAGCTGTCTCCTCTGTCTCTACATTGACTGAGGGTTCTTCTGACTTAAACTTCATCTGACCAACAAGCTTGATACAATAATCAGCCTGGTTTGTGCTATGGGCAGCGAACGCAACAATTTCATTACGCATGTCGCTTACATCATATGTCAACCCGCTGTTGTACGCATCGTCAAGAATCTTCTTTATGAAGTCAACACTGGGCTTTGTGCCTGGATGTATCTCCTTAGCAAGATTCTTTTTGATTAATGTCCTCAGTCCCTTTTCACTCTGGACTGATTCGAAATTAACCATCTTTTTCTCTCCTTTCAATGGTAACCCTGAGCTAATTGTTGCAATAGGAACATTGTTGCATTTTGTAAGCTTTCTCCTGAGAGAACTGTTTCCAGTGAAGACTTTAACCTCAATGTTGTCGTCATATACACTACTGAGCTTGGTAACGTCTCCAGTATAAATATAATGTAGATGAATACCTTGACCGCTCTTACTGAGTTCAGAATATGTCGCAGGCCACTTGCTTGCTGCCTCAAGGTTCTTCTCGAAACTCTTATTACCTTCCTCATCCTTAATATCAAAGTCTATGACAATATGATTGTCTGGAACCTTGACATAATGGAGCTTCGTGGTATCTAGCTGAGAGAGCTTTGTAGTAACGTTCTCCCATTTCTTGCTTGGGGTTTCTTTTGTCGAGGCATACTGAGCCGGACAATCAGCACATTCTTTGTCAAATATAGATTCGGTAGAGTTGAAGTCGATAGTCTTGATAGGTTCAGAAGGTTTTGTCTCTTCCTTCTCTTCTTCGAACTTCTCAGTCTTAAATCCGCTGTACTTGCTACGAACCCTCGAACCATCATCAAGATTAAACCTATCGGAATAATCTCTGAAGTAGTTCTTGAGTTCTTCCTTAAAGCTTCTCTGGGATAGCGGGAATGGAACCTTTGCGTCCTCACAATATGTCTTGTACATCTCCCAGGCTGCTTTAAGTGTTGTGCCGTCTTCTTTCTTGAAGACAGAATACGAGTCAATAACAAAGTTGTAGAAGTCATTCGACGCTCCGAGCATAGCAGTAGGAATATAACTATCGTACTTACCCGGGTCGTTCAAATATACTTCTTGACAATGATAAGCAATTGCACCGAGCTCGAAGTTCACTTGCTTAATTGTCGTCTTATACTCAGTCGGACTTAACTTATTTCCTGAAGGTGTGACGTCAATTAACCTTCGGATAAGACCCGACTTTGCATCTGTTATTTTTACAGGTTTGTTTGTACCCATGAACAGAAACGCGTTAAAACGATTAGCATATGTCGACTTAAACTTCTCGTTTACGGTCATAAGTTCATGAGAGACCAGACTGTTAAGTCTTGTGTTGTCTTCAATCTTAGACAGGTCTCCATCGTGCTGAATAGCTACAAGGGGATTTGTGTTGAATGATTCCAAAGCAAAAGAGTTACTAGCCGATCCCAATGCTTTTGCATCAAAGACCGAATAGTAACCCTCAAATAACTGCTGGATAATATTCAAGATTGTTGACTTACCTGTACCCGCGGCACCATACAGTACCATGAATTTCTGGATGCGTTTCGAGTCACCTGCTACGATCGAACCTATAGCCCACTCAATCTTTGCTCTTTCTTCCTCAGAATATAAAGTAGAGATGAGTTTGTCGTATGCAGTGATGTCACCAGCTTCAAGAGGATAGTTCAACCTCTTGCTTGCGTAGTCTTTCTTGGTAGTCTCCATGTTAGAGAATATCAATGACTCGTCAAGAGGATGGAAGTTATCTCTAAGCTGCTTCTGACAATACTTATGCCATGAATCAATCATGCAGGACTCAGCATCCCACATGTACTTGAGTACTGGCTTGTCTTGAAGTGTGTCGCCTTTTTCTTTGAACCAAATATCAAGCTCTCTATCTATCAAGTCGATAGCGTCTTGCTCATCGGTAGACCATAGACCACGCTCTTCAATCCAGATGGCATAGAAATCACCACCTCGAATCATCAGGTCACTCGATTTCTTCATGATAAACTTCGGGTAAATTTCAACAGTACCTTTTTTCTTACCGGGGCGAGTTGAAATCTTAAGAAAGTCAATCACATTTCAATACCCCTTTCAATCAACGTTAATGCTATCTATGTACCAGCATAACTGATACCAGATTTCGGCAGTTCTCAGATTATCTTCACAGTTTCGTATTGTAAATAATCCACCCTTGCCGTTAGCCTCGTACCTACGATCCATGAATCGATTGAGTATAGAGTCTACAAGAGGCTCGTCATACTCACTATCTACCATACCTGCAAGTCCAAGACTCTTTATCATGTTCCAGAACCATTGACGGGTTCTATTTCCATAACGAGGATCGTCCATAATAGACTCTTCACAACGTATAGCAAGTGCAACCATCAGTTCGAGTACATTACAGGAGTTAGACGGTAAATATAAATCTCGTGTAATTGTGGTACGCTCTCTATCGTCGTCAGATATCAGACAAGCATATCTCCACCTCAGATCTATTCCATCCTCGACTCTGTTACGATCTCTTGGTATGGAGAATCTGAATCGAGTTTCGAATAACCTCCGAAGAAGCTTCGAGTAGGAGTCGATGGAAATATCATTAGCCATAGCTATTGACGATAACCACCGTAAGTAATCATTGATTCTTTCGTCTCTAGTCACTCGTCATCCTCCTCCGCCGGGAACATCTCAGAGTACTTCGAGAGACTCTTAAGAACCTCGTACTCAACCTTGAGTCGGTCGTTTCGAATATAGACCGCGTCCTCCTCGTACTCACCATAGTGAGAAGCGAAGTCTTCACCGATGGTGGCCTCGAGATCTTCTATCTTATTGCCCCAGTCATCAGACACAATTCCGTCTGCGTAATAGTTCAGGCTGATAATATCATACTCGTCTGCGTTACCAAACTCTTCCGGTGTGACCACGTATGGACGATCTTGACCACCCTCATAGCAAGGCTCATCAATAGAGTACTTATGATCCTTGAGGATTTCAGCATATCTCTCACGAAGATCGTTCACTATCTTACTTTCCTCCGTTTTCTTGTCCTCTTCAATCTTCTTTTCTTTCTCGTCGAGCTTTGCAATCCGCTCTTCGTAATAGTCATGCAAAGTGTTTGCAGAATCCTCGTAGACCTTAGTCTTCTTATTGTAATACTCTCTGAGGGACTGCTCTTCCTCTATCATGATTTTCTCGTACTTAGTCTTGGTAAGTTTCCAAGCTACTAAGGAGCCGATAACGGCCCCAGCAGCAAATATAATGACCTTATTCAAGGTAGATTTCATCTTCGTTTTCCTCCGTTTTTAATGTGATGATTGTTACTGCTACGCCACCAAACAGGAGGGAGATACTCAAGAGAACACCTCCCATTATGTGACGTCGCTTTTTCGAATCTAGAGAGCGATCTAGTGCTAACAAGATCTCCTCGAATCGGTACATGTCATTTTGCTCCTCTCACCGGACAACATCATAAGCCCGCTCATAAAGCATAGCCCAGATATTGCAGCTAGTGCATAAGGAACAAGTGGCATTTTATCATCCATTATTTTGTTCTCTCCTTTACGACTTTTTGTGGAACTCGGCGTTAACAGGAATATAAAGTTCCTTCCCGATAAGTACGTGATCAATCATGTTGCAGTCGCACCATACCCTGATGGTTGCAATGCCGACATTGAACTTTAATGCTGCTTCCACTTCTGTCATGAATCCGAGGACCTTACCATCTTTGAAGATAGGCTCGTCCTCTAGTCCGTTAGACAAAATATAAATGATCAAATCTCTACCTGTCATAAGAGACCTCTCCTTTCATTTGGACTTACATCCTATACATCCATGGAAAGTCCAAAGTATCTCGCCACCAGTTTCCAGACCCTATGGCATTGAGTCCGTCCCTTCATTTAATCAGTTCCCAGACGTTACCGTCGACATTGAAGTCAAGAAGAATGCTCCTTTCTTCGCCGTTGATGAAGGCTTTCTTTGCGGGGTCAGTCATGTAATCATAGATACCGAAGTCGATGAAGTTATCACCTACGGGATTCTCTTCATCATATACCCAACCTACAATCTGACCTGCCTGAGTATCGTTGAATCCAAGTGCCTCGTATACCTCGTTAAGGAACACATGTCCTTTCGCCTTAAGACGATCATTGAAATAGTTTTGCTGAGACTTCAAGAATGCAAGATTGTACTCAGGATTCTTAGTCCAACCATTGTTCCCGTCATCCCAAACTCTAGCGTAGTCGCTGATTTTATTCGGATCGAGTACGTTTACAGTCGTCTTGATAGTGGATTCAGTTCCGTCTTCATTTGTAACAGTCTCTTCGACTTCCTGAGCCTTAATATCATACTTGAGTTCTTTGTCAAGTTCAGCTCCGAATCTTTCGATAACGCGGTTACGGTAATCCCTGAAGGAAGTGTCAAGAGTTGCGTATGCAGCAGTGAGTGCAGCGTTTCTCTTCTTCGTAATGTTGTGACCGGCAAGGATAGCTACGATAGACGCAGTTCCAAGTGCTACGGACGGACCATAAAGCTTGATGAACTTGACAGCGGTCTGAGTGTAGACGATTGCCATATCCTTCTTGCCGTCTTCCTGAGTGTACTCGACATCGTTGATCTTACCGTCTTCCATACCCTTGTGGATAATATCAAGCTGGTTCTTGGTGTCGTCGAGAATATCACCAGCCTTGGTGGTAGCCTTGCATGCCATTACAGCAGCCGTTACGCCTCCGATAACACCTGCAACAACGAGGATTTCGGGGCTATGCTTCTTGAGCTGGAAGCCAACCTTGTGGAACTTCCGAGTAATATTGTTCATGATTTCAGTTTTCATCTTTCATTCTCCTTTTCGATAATTGTGGTGGGATCATTCGGAATCAGATTTGCGCTAAGTACAAAACCGATAAGTGCTGCTCCAGCAGAGCATGCAAATACAGATAGAACCTTGTTCAGGCCATATGCCTCGATAAGACTATCAAGAACATTTTTTCCATTGTTTATAGTCTTTACAGACATCTCAGAACCTCCATAACTCCGAACATAGCAGCGACGGCCGCTACAGTACATAACATAGATGCTCCGAATAACTTCGCTCCGAGCTTAATTCTCTTCTTCATAATTACTCTCCTTTTCAAAATATAAATCTTAAGAATGCGATCGTGCCTCCGATGATTATCGTCATGGCACATATCACGGTTACAATTGCGAGTGCTTGTCCGAGTCTATACCCGAACGTTTTCTTGTCGTCCATCTTTTACTCTCCTTTTAATCTATAGGCATCGGCTTCGGGAACTTGATTAAATATCCGTCACGTACTCGAATCACTTCAGCTGCACGTACAGATGTCCAACCATAGTTATTAGCCGTGTAATCACAAGACTTACCGAGAAGATCGTACAAATCCCCTACAGACACCTTGCGATAACTGTCGATGAGCTCTTCCATACGGTTGAGAACATCGTTTGCTTCCTGGCGAGTATCGAGGATGACATCACCAAGGTCAAAACCCTTTCTCGTATCGAACGGAGGTCTATCATCCCTACTGCTGAATCTGTCTCCTCCGTAGTAACTTGCGTAAGACACCTTACCGGCGTTCGATGTATTGTTTCCACGTCTGCTTCCTCCATATAAGAAAGTGTCTACCGTGTCAGATATAACTTTCTTTAATGCGGGGATAAGTACATCCTGAACTATGAATGACTTGACATTGCTCACATCCTCAGGAAGGAAAATATCAGCGAACTTACGCGCTTCGCTTTTCTTCTTGATCTTGACGTTTCCTTTAACAACCTTGCTGACTTTCTTTTCAGCAGGTGCAGTGGTCGTAGTTGCAGCTTTTTGCTCCTCTTTGAACTTATGGGAGTTGGGTGTGTAATCCATTGCGGTTACCATTCCTTTCAATTATTTAGCAAATAGAAAAGAGAAATACCCTGTTACAGGTACTTCCCTTCTTGTTGTGTAATCGTCTTACTTCTCTTCAGATTCGATCTCAACCTCAGGTTCTTCGTCCGAGTCGCCTTCAGCGTCTGCTGTGAGTGTTACGTCGTAACCTCTCTTCTCGAGATACTTCTTCGCCCACTTCTCTCTGTTCTTCCTGATGAACAGTGCCGCAGCCGTAACTGCACCACCGATCGCCAGTACTCCTACAGCGAGCTTAGCGAGCGAGTTGTCGTTCTCCTCGATTTCTTCGGTTTCGATAGCTTCCACCTCCATAGGTTCTGCCTCTACGGTTTCCTCGTTTTCAAAGTTCTTGATTTCGTCCATGATCTTTTCTCCTTAAAATATAAAGTATTGAAGATTACTCTTCATAATAGATGATGTTTTTTTCGCGAGTCACGAGAACGAATCGAATCCGTATCTCGGCGCAACAGAATACTCGAGTGTGATACACGGTCTTCCATCGCTTGCGATCTGTGACCCGAAGTCTACCTCGAGCTTACCAATATCAACACCCCAGCCAAGGTCATCACCTACAGCTATGTGATCGAGTCCAAGCTCGTCGTAAAAGTCATTCAGAGAAGCGTATCCATCACGTATTAACGCGTAGTTAATCTCTGCCACGGCTCTCTTGATCTTGTCGATATCTGACTCGAAGTACTTTCCGAACAAAAGGTCACAACAAAGAGTATCACCCTTACCTGTGATGATCACATTTGCATGCTCGACTGGATGCTGCTCGAGTTTGTCCTTGTTAATGCTTGCTCGAATAGACTCTTCTTTCTTCTCTCCGATAGTCTCGATAACCTTCTCACTGTACTTAGCAAGAGCTGACTCAGATAGCTGATATGCCGTTGCAAGAGCTGCGTTACGCTTCGTATGAACCGTACTAGCGCCGATCACACAAGCCGTAGAAGCTATTGTAGTAACTGCCGTAGGGATATAGCACTTCCAGCAAGTCTTGACTACTTCCTTCTTGGTGAGGGGTTCGCCTTTCTCAGCTTCAGCAGCATCAACAAGACGTACTGCCTTGACGGTTGCTTTTGCCGATAGTACTGCCGAGGTGATAGCTCCTGCTACACCCATGCCTACGAGGATCTCGGGACTATGCTTAGACATAAATGCCTGAGCCCCCGCTGCGATTTTGGAAACGTCGATTTTTTTCATGAAATTTTCTCCTTTCAAAAATAAAAAACCAAGAGAGCATTTTGCTCCCTCAGTTTATTGGTTACGATTCTTTGTTAATCTGCTTCAAGACGTCTTTAGTTACCTCATCTTTCAGGTCTTTCATCTTACGGTCCTCCAGTTTATTGGATAGCAGTGTTCCTGCTAAACCAATTGCTGTCACCGCAATTCCTAACACCCTAGTTGGGTCAACTTTTACATCTTTGAATACGTTTTTCATAATTATCGTCTCCTTTCATAATAGGGACTGTAATCCTCGCGGATTCAGCAATATTCCTCGAAATCTACTATCGGCTCGGTCATTGTGATGATATAACACTCCATACCGTCCTCCATTTCGACCTTTTCATGTCTGAAATCGATCCAAGTCTTCCAGTAGTGAGATAATGATGCTCCCATTGACCATCCAAGGTCCCATCCTGACTTAATATGATCCAAACCGAGCAGATCGTAGAACTCATTCAAATATGCGTAGTCCTTTGTATGTAGTTCTCGGTTGATATCGTACTCAGCCTGCATAACTTCTTCCATAGTTGACTCAAAATATCTTTCTGAGAAGTAATCATAGAATAGAAGTTTCTCGTCATCTCTTGAGATATCATCTGAGTTGTATTTATCTCTTGCCACCTCGCCTTGTACTTGAGCACTAGCGCCTTCACCATACAACTCTTCGACTTTGTTCTTATACTCTTTGTAAGAACTGTCAAGCAATGCATACGCGCTCATTAAAGACGCTTGAGTACGCTTATTGAGCGTATTTGCTCCAAATATACAAGCGAGCGTAGATACACCTATCGCAACTGCTGGAATATAAACAGGACCTGCTACTTTGATCTTCTCGATAGTAGTTAGGTCCTCTCCTTTCTCCTCTGTTTTCTTTTCAATAATTTGCATTGCTTTTGGTGTATCCTTGACTGCTACTACAGCTGTAGCCACTACACCAATGCCTCCTACACAAGTAAGAATGGTTGATGCATTACGTTTGAAAAATAATTTAGCGTTCATTCTGTTCACGCCTTTCTGGGAAATGTAAAAGAAACAGTGCAATAATCGAAATTGCTTCTCAAGATTTTACTCTTGTGTTCTTACCACTTGAACTAACTGTTTCTCTCATAATAGGATGTGTAAATTTCGCGAAAATGAAAAGAAGAGAGATAGGCTAAAGGGAGCGTCGAACTCCTTTAGCGGCGGGGACTGCATTTCATCCCGACATTCGTGTCACACCACTTCTATCTCTCATAATAGGATGTGTAAATTTCGCGAAAAGAAAAGTGAGAGCCCGTGTAAGGGCCCTTACTTTTTCTTGTTTTTGATTATTCGTTTCAGTATCCATGCTATTATCAATCCGCATACGATGACGTCACCGAATATGATGATTCCCGCTGCTCCGACTGTACTAACAACCGCCACAGTGATTACCATCAATATCAGTAACACCATTAATAAGATTATAAATAAACACATTTTACATCATCTCCTTTTCATTAAAGGGGATGTAAATATCGCGGATTTACACACTTTTTCTGTCAAAGCATGTTTCCCAGCGTTCCCTCTTGATTGGTTTGAGCTTTAGCGCCCACATTATCTGTCGTATTGTCATTGTTGGGTATAATCCATCAATACACTCCCCCGCTCGTTTGTCAAATATGTCCTTAAACTTCGGATGAAGGTAGATCATATCGGTTAACCAAGGATCTATCTTGCTCCATCTGGTGCTTTTATCGTCGGAATTAAATCTTTGCTGTATTATCGCTAGTCCTCTGCCGTTTATCAAATATAATGTACAACTTGAGTACACAGGATGATTGCAGAGGTATGTCTCGCCATATGCAGATGAATATGTAAGTGGTTTCTCATAGTGATACCGCATAAGACCTCCTCAAAAAGAAAAGGAAGAGACCGAAGTCTCAACCTTTTGATATCCCTTATTTCTTGGGAATGAGTTTGTTGATAAACCCTCGTCCCATCAACGTAGTAGGCAACACGCCTTCTTTGTCGTACTTAAGCGTCGTTATAGTCCCCCAGACGGTCAAAGCTACTGGTATAGCAACCTCGACTCCTCGTAAACAGTACTGAACAATTCGATCTTTCTTCTCGTCCTGACGCTTGTCAAACTCGTTTCCGTTACGCATCATGCGATCTGCGGTTTTCTCGTTTGCGTCCATCTGGACTTTCTCCATCTCGATAGCTCGGTCTGCTAACTTGGTCAAGCATTCCTCCACTGCTTTGTAATCGTCCGAACCAACCTCCAATTCGCTTAGCTCGTCAAACTGGCGTTTGATCTCCTCGTTGAATAGTCCTTGAATTTCCATAGTTATCATCCTTTCAAATATATTGGGTATTTCCCATAATAGGGGACGTTATTTCCGCGTAATCTTAAGAATGATATGCTTCGTACGGTCTAAGACTTCGAGATTGTCTATCTCGAAACTATAAAGCTTCTTTTCGGGGTTTGTGTTGTCTATCCTGAGTACACCATGCGAGGGCATTGCTCTGTCTATAAATATAGTAGCGAGAGATCCGAGGACGATACCCAATATGAGACAATAAAGCCACATATCATAACCTCCTTTCTAAAATGATTTTTCGAAATTTCCCTCCCGGGATTTTTTCATATTACAAATCTAGCATTGTTTCTGGTCACCTCCGTCCTGAAAATATAAATCTAGAAAAGAAAAGGAAGAGCCCGAAGGCTCAGTCCTTATTGGTCTCGTTCATTTTTCTTATGGATCTCCTCCATCTTATGTCGTCAACCTTGTCTCGAATCTTCATGATGATATACGGTAAGAAGCCAACGAGTACGAACGCGGCAAGCATCACCAGATAAGCTATCCAGTGCTTCTTGATCCATCCGATCTGCGGGTTCCATACCATTTCCTTGTAATCCGTGAAAAGTTCCTTAAGCATAGTTAAAGTCTCCTTTTGAAATATGTATTTGTTTCCATAACATGCGTTGTATTTTTCGCGAAAAAGAAAAGGAAGAGCCCGAAGGCTCAGTCCTTTATTTTGCCAATAACTTGTCTAACTTTTCGTTCATCTCGTCGATTGCCTTGGTCTGCTGTTCAACAAGCTCATTGGACGCCTCCAAGAACTTAAGTGCTGCCTGCATAGCGTCAAGCGTGTCGTGATCCATTTCTTCAATTGCTCGTGAATCTCGAAACGCAAGCTTCATGCAAGAGTCCTTAGCTTTCTTAGCTGCTTCCGTGTACTTCTTTCCAAACATTCCTAATAACATAACAAAATCTCCTTTTTTTGTTTTTAATTTATTGGTTTCCATAACATGCGTTGTTTTTTTCGCGAAAAAGAAAAGAAAGAGGCCGAAGCCTCAATCTGTGGAATAAACTCCGTTCATGATACAACGCGGAATCTCCGTTACTGACCAGATTCTCATGACATTCAGGCTGGTAACAAGCTTCTTCCACTCCTTGTCTGTCGCGTTGATGTTTATGTACCAAGTGCGAGGTGAATCGGCCCATCCACAGCAACCTACACGCATTTCACAGTGCATAGTGCTTACGATGGAGTTCACAACGCGCAGGGTTCTTGTTACATCGAACTCGTCCACATAAAGTTCGTGGTTCTTAGCTATAACCTTTCCTATCATGTCGTATAAAAACTTAATCATAATTTTCTCCTTTGTATAAATAAAAGTTGTTTCCATAACAGCTAATGTTTTTTACGCGAAAAGAAAAAGAGCCCCTTAGGACTCTTTCAATCTTTCTAAATATAATAGGTATTCCATCTCAGTTATCGTATCTACAAAGTTTTGCATGGTCTCCTTGGTATCACGAATCGCCTCGACGAAATAGTCTTCGTACAATTCATTGAGTTCCATGACTAAATTTTCAGTATCGTACTTAAGAATATCAGCCAACCCACATGCTAACCTAGCTTTATTTTGAAGTTCTCGCTTCGTCTTATAGTTCATCGTAGTATTCCAACTCCTCGTCTTCGATTGTCTCTTTGACTTTGCGATTCTTAAATGTCTGTAGAACCTTAGCAACACATCCTCCAAGTATGAAACATCCAATACCTCTAATAATCTCTTCTTTAACCATTGCTATTCCTCCTAAATATCAGTCTCTTGATTTGTCGAGTAACCAGAAGAATCGTCTGTACCTTTCGTAAAACATGTCTCGACCACACGGAATGTTTAATCTAGCTTTCATATATGAATACGAGAGATCCTCGGTTACTGCCTTTAATATGTAATCTTGCAATTCTTCACCTGCGTCTTTAGCCGTTTTCTCTATCAAACTGATTCTTTCAAGATAGTAAATACGCTTGATAGCACACTTTGCTGTTGGATCGCTAGGTGTATTTGATGATGGTATCCTGTCCCAAACGGAAGAAGCGCCAAGCTCAGACAGAGCAGCATACGTCTGTTTCCACGTAGGATACTGCAAACAGAAATGTTTCAGCTCATAGTGTCGATGCTTGCTTATCCAGTACGGATTTCTCCTTGATACCTCTGGACGAATCTTTGTAGCCATTCACATCTACTCCTCTTTTGATCGATTGCTTCATAAGTTGAATAGTTGCTTTCCTAAGACGTTCTTTACTAACTTCTCCATGGACACGAATCGTAGCATTCTTGAATCTGTATACTTTCATTAGCAAGCCTCCTATGATAGGAAAATATCAATTGCTTCTACATCGGTTAAATTAAGAAGCTCTTTCAATTGCATAGCATCTCCGATAGTCAACTCTCTACCGCCGGAGATCTGTCTGTAAATCGCAGCCGCAGTGTCGACATTCAGACTCTTCTCGAAAATCTTAAATATTAACTTATTTGCATCCAATGCAAGCACCTCATTTCTGTTGCGTTTCATGCAACAAGTAAAAGATAACACCATTCCAATTTTTCTGTCAATATGTTTTTTGTGCGTAAAATGCAACAAATTTAATCTAGATTAGCTTTTCATTTGCGTATGTGCGATTAGCAATGTTATACTAACAAATATAAAGAAAGGAAGTGCATATAGTATGGATGTAGGAAAACGAATTAAAGAACGAAGGACTGAACTGAATATGTCGGTCGATGAATTAGCTAAGAGGTTGGATAAGAATAGAACAACCGTTTATCGATATGAGAAAGGAGACATTGAGAATCTTCCGATGGATATACTTGGACCATTAGCAAAAGCGCTTAATACAACTCCAGCGTACTTGATGGGTTGGGATAGCAAACCAAACTCAATGATCGACGCGATTACAGATTACTATAGATTATCCACGGAAGACCTTTCAAAAGGAAAGTTCGAATGTAAGGATAATGTACGAATTGAACGATTCAAAGTTTGGGCTAAGAAATTCGATAAATATGTATTTACAGATGAAGAACATAGCAAGCTTGTGGAATATGCTGAGTTCTTGTTACATCGAAGGGAAAAATAAAAGAAAAAGTTCTTGTAAAGGAGGTGATGCCAACTATACCCCCTGGCACCACAAATTAGAGAGGATGGAATGTGATGTATAAAGATTATCCAGTGTTTTACAACTACGAGACGATGGAGTACGGACGGAAGTCGAGAACAGATGATCCGTTGCTAACAACAGATGAGATTTTAGCAAAGCATAGTAAGATCATTGAGGAATATGCCATCAAGAATCTCAGTGGTCCGATACCTGAAGAAAACAAATATATGGAAGTAGGCAGTGGTGAATCACTCAAAGAACGTCCTGAAATAACAAGACTCCTCAAAGACATAGAAAGTCCTGCCGTCAAGGCAATTATAGTTGTTGAGGTTCAACGTCTTAGTCGTGGTGATCTCGAAGATGCAGGTAAGCTTATAAGATTGCTGCGATACACAAACACTTACGTAATCACACCTATGAAAACATATGACTTACGTGATGAGTACGATAGAGACGCGTTCGAACGAGAGTTAAAACGCGGTAATGAATATCTTGAGTACTACAAGAAGATTCAAGCTCGTGGTAAGTTAGCGAGCGTCAAAGCTGGTAACTATGTAGGCTCTGTTGCTCCTTATGGATTTGATCGTATTGAGAAGACCGACGGTAAAGAAACGTACCATACACTAATCGAGAGGAAAGATCAAGCTGATGTTGTTCGAATGATCTTTGATTGGTATTGTAACGACGACATCGGTGTCACAGCCATTTGCAGACGATTAGAAGAACTTGGAGTCAAGACCAAGACTGGCGGTAAGATTTGGAAGCCAAGCATCGTCTTCAGCATGCTTGAGAATCATCACTACATTGGTTGCACCCGCTGGAACTGGAGGAAGACCGTCAAGATTATTGAGAACCAAGAAATAAAGAAGCTTCGTCCTAAGGCGAAAGTAGACGAGTTCTTAATCTTCGAAGGTAAACATGACGGAATAATATCGGAAGAGGTATTCAACAAAGCCAGGGAAATTCGAGGGAAGCGTCACCGTACTCGAAGAGATCTCACTTTGAAGAATCCTTTTAGCGGTCTGATGTTTTGCAAATGTGGTGCGAAAATGGGATACAACACTTACACTCGTCGCGGAGTAGAATATGCACCACCAAAACTTATGTGTAATAATCAAGTACATTGTAAGAGTGGTTCGGTCCATTTTGAAGAAGTAATGGACTATGTATGTAAGGTTCTTAAGGATTGTATAGCTGACTTCGAAGTTCGTATCGAGAATAACCATGACGACTCTATTAAGTTACATAAGGACTTAATTGTGAGACTACAAGACCAGCTTAAGGTTCTCGAGAAGAAAGAAGTGGATCAATGGGAAGCTCAATACGATCCTGACCCGGCTAAGAGGATGCCTCAGCACATCTTCCAGAAGTTGAATGAGAAGGTGCTTGCTGAGAAGGGGGAGATTAACAAAGCTTTGAAAAAGGCTAAAGACTCTGCCCCAAAACATATAGACTATCGAGAAGAATTAATTAAGACTACAGATGCTTTGAACGCTCTGCTCGATCCGAATATGGATGCTAAAACCAAGAATCAACATCTTAGAATGATCATTGATAAGATGGTGTACGAACGAGGGCCTATTGTTCGAATAACAAAAGAGAATGCTGCTGCATATAACGTAGATACTTTGAAAGGTCTACGATACTACAACCCTCCTTATAAAATAGACATCGACCTTAAGTGCGATTGATTTCGGGATGATGTAACGTCTCACTCATAGGGTAGTAATTGATACCGATACTACTATATCAAGCAAAAAGAAGAGCCTTTGTCGTAATGACGCGGGCTCTTTTTGATATTACTTGTACTTAGCTTCGAGATTCTTTATCTCTTCGTCGATGACAGCATCATGCTTCTCAAGCTTGTAGACTCGCTCAATAACGCTGTTATGCTTCTCGACTTTCTCTTCAAGCTTCTGAATACGATATATGACGAGTTTGTTCGAGGTTATGATTCCTCCAAAAGATCCCGCAAGGGTGCCAATCAACGCTATTATTGCAACAATAATCGTCTCACTCATCCTTAGCTCCTTCCTCAGGTTTCTTAGCCTGCTCCTCGGAGATCATCTGCTCCATAAACTGGAGACACTGACCCATTATCTTCGTACTTTCACCCTTCGTCTCGATCAGCAAGAGTGTGTTGTAAAGCTTTACTAAATTGTCTGCCATGTTATACTCCTTCTTCAATAACTTTAAGTCTATTGTTCAAATCTTGAATGAGCTTAAGTAACGATGGGACAATTATGTTGCTATTCCACATTTCAGGGAGCATAGTCCCGTCCTCGTTCTTATGCTGAACTGCGCAAGGGAGAATATCTTCAAGATCTTCAACTATGAATCCATACAAATACTTATCGTACAATTCATCATCTAAAGCCAAATAGTCGTTCTTGTATTTGAACTTCTTGATAGGAAGATCATAAAGACCTTTGAGATCGTTAATGTCAGCGAGAACTATATCTCGTTTGTAACGCTGAGATGAAGACGTAGCACGTCCGAACACTCCATTTTGAGTGACGTACATGTTTGCTGCATTTGAGTAAGTACGGTTGTACACCAAATACGAACCAATGTATCGGGATGTTGTATCTGCTCCACCAAATAGCCATACTGAGCTTGTGTTGTATTCGGCGTCGTTATTACCAGATGTAAACTTGAATGCCGCCCCATTAGTTGTCGTATCCACGTTCTTGGTAACAAAGAACATAGTGTCGCTGTTGTTACCAAACACAAACCGACCATTAGCATCTCTACCACAGAGATTTAAGCTTGTACCGCTCAGTATCATTCGCAGGCCGTTATACGTCTCGCTAGCATTACCAAGGTAAATATTAGACCATCCAAGTTCGTTATACTTACCAAGGGATAATGCAGAGTTTGATGCGGGAACGATTGCACTGTTTGCGGTTATAGTTCCACCGGTCGCTGCATATAGATTGAGAGTTTCTCCGGCATAGATGTTCGTGTTTCCACCATTAAGGTATCTAGAATATCCGAGCGTTGTATTACCGTTATCGCTCTTTGCCTGGAAAGCGGTACTGCCAGTCGAATCTATGATATTAGTACCTTTTGCATAGATACTCACGTTATCCCCAGCATAGAGACTGAGGTTTCCGCTACCTATCTTCTTGAGGTGGTAGCCAATAACCATGTTCCCTTTACTGTTTAAGGTTTCGAGTGCAACTCTACCGTTATGGATTATCAACGCTCCATTCTTGGTATATAGCCTGACTTTATTACCATACAGAGTCGAGAAGTCGGTGCTTGTCGTTGTAGCAGCTTTGTATCGTCCGTACCCGATTGATAAGTTGCCATTAGACGTTACAGGCTCTATAACAGCTTTACCGTTCTTGTCAAATATACGACCATTCAGAGTGATGTCAACATTTGATATGAAATCGTTATCGCTTATAAGAACCTTGTTAGTCGTTATTCCACTAGGGAAATATACTGGATTAGCACTCTCTATTTTGACGACAGTCTTGCTCTGCTCGCTGGAGATAGTCTGTTCGACATCCGTTATCTCTTCCGTAGTCTCAGTTCCATCTTCATCCTCAGTGACAAGAGCCGAACTTCCAGTAGAAGTCGACGCCGATGTGATGCCTGTGAATGTTTTACGAGTAGCCGAGAATTTCGAAAGAATAGTCGTTCCATCTCGAAGAGCTATGGATGCTCCTCCGGATTCAGCTTTTATCTGAATATTTCCTCGGAGGATGTTGTCGGTTTTGTCACCCACTATGAGACCCAAACTATCGGATAAATCCATAAAGTTTGTAGCGGTTTTTCCTGCATCCGTAACATCTTCAGCTCCAGCGGATGGTGAAGTAATGTTACCTGTTACTGTTGCATTGTGGTTCTTGATCGTAACCGTAACTCTGTCTCCGTCACGAATGTTAACAGTAGAAGTCACGGGGGTGAGAAGATCAGAACCATCAATCTTGACATACAGAATGTCTCCGCGTTTGACTGTGGTTCCATATGTGAGTATAGTCTCTTTTTCTCTTTTAACATTATCGTTCGTCACTTTGGCGAACTGAGATATAAGATCGCTAGATAATCCCATCAACTATCACCCCCATAATTTAGTAGTAAATACTGCTTTCTCTGTAACAGGACAGCCGGGTTCGCAGCTAATGTCCTGACTTACAACTTTTGCCTTGATATCAGTAAACCCCGCCCGTTCATAGTTAAGTCTAACGCAGTCCCCAACTCGAACTGGGCAGTAACCGTGTCTGTACGTTATTGTGTACTCCAGCGAGGATAGTTCTCGCAAGAGCTGCTCGGCATATTCTTGTATCTGATTCTGAGTAGGATCGCCAATGACATTCGGATCAGTAACTCGATATACTATCTCTCTGCCTCGATTAACTGTTGATGTGGGACTGTTTGGGTCATCGTTTACGACTTTGGCATAGTAGTTACCCGTACCACTTGAGTAGACGACTTCTACGACATTCGGTATACCATATAAGTCTCGGTCCATGCTCATGTCAGGATACAGGATAGAACTATTACCATCGTCAAAAGTCCAAACAGGCTGCAAAGAGGCCGTATCCTGCCTCGGTGAGAAGAGGATACGACCAAGTTCATCCAGATCGAATGTGTATTTAGCATTGGCAATCAGATCGGTAAGGAACGAAAGCCATGTGTCATTCGGGTCAGCTACGAAATCGAAGAATAGTTTCGAATCGGAGCCGGTTTCTACTACAGGAGCTCGAGTACCTTCTCTCGCCAAGCGATATGCAATATTCATGATGTTCTCATCTTTTAGAATTGAATATCCAAGAGGCGGTCGATTCTCCTTAAGCTCGAGTAATGGGGTGTATGCGTCCATTACTACGTCTTTTGTTTTGCCGTTAAAGCTGTATGCCGGAGTCTGAACCAAGAATGTCCCAAGAGGATGTTTCTCAGTAATTCCATTTTGAATTGTTATGAGGTAAGCTCTGATGTAACATTCTCCGACAGATTCTGTAATATCGAACGAAGCTGAGCCAAGAGTTTCAGCGTCTGCATCTCGATTGATGCTACAACTTTTAACAGTAGTGAGTAACTTTGTATCTTTCCATGTGGCTGGATTGACGACATAATACTCGAATGTCTGTTGCATTGATGATGTCCAGTCAGGCATATCAGACACCTCCCTCTACTCTTGTGATCGAGAGTGTGATCGGTATAGTGAGATCAGTATGCTTCTGACTGAACGAGACAACAACATTAGCCCAGTATCCGCTACCGGAAGGTTCACGAACATATACGTCACCCATCCATGTAGACAGCCTACGTAATGCATACAAAGTGTCTATGTCACTCTTCGGAATTGTAACATTCCAAGTAGCAGTAGATCCTCGCTGAGTGCCGTAGTAACTAACAGGGTACTTTCTGCCGATATACTCGACTAGTTCGACATCTGGCTTGTAATTATCTGAGACATCAATGTTATACGGAAGTATAAGCATTGAGCCAGACCAAGGCTGCTGCTCGAGTTCGTTCTCTTCTCCGGCCGGATCGAAGTCGCTCCAATCTTCATCCCATTGCAACACAACAGACTTACATCCGACAGGATAACCGGGCATGTCATAGTAGCTTATTGCGCCCGTAGCGTTATCTTTAGCTACTATTCTATACCTCGCGTAATCAAGTGCCGGATGCGGGTCAGTTATAAAGATGCTTCCGTTATTGCTCAGTTCTGTGCCGAGCTCAGTGAAGCTTCCATCAAACTCTCTTCGATAGACAGACAGTGTAATGTCCTCTATCAACTGACCGTATACATCTTTGCAGTAAGGCTGGATATATGCGGCGAGCGTCTCTTCATCGATTGCAAGTTCTGCGTTCGGCTCGTACTCATTCTCTGTCCATGCAACCGTGAATGTCGAGGTTGCATTAGCAGTAAGTCCTGAGTTCATAGTGACTGTACAGATTATCGTGTATTCCATGTTATTCTCAAGACTTATGTTACTTGCCGAAAGCTCGACCATTAAGTCGTTTGTAACATCGAAATATTTAGCATAGACTTCATCACCAGCAGAGACAGTTATTTCATTACCGAGATTGTCAACCGTTTCATAATTGCTGTTTGCGATTATGGACAGATGGTAACCGACAGGTGTCTGGGTATCTGGAGACGGTGTGCCTGAAACATAGAACGGGAACGACTCAAGCGTATCCATCAACTCGTTAGCTGAGTCGCGTACTTCGAGTTCGAGCACTGGCGGAGCATAAATATCAACGGTTCTCTGGATTGACCATTCTCCGTATTCCAATGTCACGCCAGCGGTCTTGACTCTCCACTCTATTTTGACTCCTTCGTTATAACTCGAGGTATCAAAGGTGTATACACTTGTCTTATCCTTTTCGTCTTCCTCTGTGCTGTTCTTGATAGTCTTGGTTTGCTTTGCGCCATTGACATATATCTCAAGAATTGCATAGGTCTGACTCGATCCATCTTCTGAGTTATGAACCCAGTAGAAGTTCAGAGGTTCACCGACTATTGCAGTCGTGGTAGAAGACCAGGTGGTTGGGGCTGAAGGAGCCTTACCCACCTTAACGGATTTTATCTCAGACCAAGCGCCAGAACCTTGATCATTTACAGCACGAACTCGGAAGAAGTATTCACTTCCCGAGGTAAGTCCAGTTTTCTCATACTGAGTGGTCGCGATTGATGATACTGTAGTCGTCTGATCAGAACTTGCGAAGTAGTCGAGACGAGTCGTATACTCGATCTCGTAGCTTTTGGCATTAGCTACCTTTGTCCATATCAGCCATACTGAGGTAGACGAAGTAGCTTTAATCTGTTGGATTGACTTCGGAGCAACTGGTATTGTTCCGAGATTATCTGAATATTCAGACCAATCACTCTTAAGATCACCTCTCCATGCGCGACAACGAACTTTGTATTCAGCCCCTGCAGTAACGGTACAAGAATATGTTGCACTGGTTTTTGTGATCTTTATCTTACCGTGCTTGAATACCTTCTTGTCGTTCTTGACGACCTGGAATTCTATTTCTGTGCCATTAACATTAAGGTTGTCTAACTCAGCTGTAAGTTTGAACTTCTCAATCTTAACTGTTGGCTTAGACGGAGCAGTAGGAGGATTGTCTTTGAACTTGTATATCTTCTCGGTTGACCATCCAGCAACCCAGTAGTTAACCTGTGTCGTGGTGGTTGTCTTGCCGACCTTCTTGTTGACACTATACGTCTTAGAGATCGGCTTGATCTTGACCTTGACCTTCTTAGCATTCGACGGAGCAGAATATACACTCTGCTTGACCTTTACGGTTCCATCGTTGCCAACAAACCATACACCATCACCAGTAGCATAATACCATATAACCCGATACTCCTCAGTATTGGATTTGTCCCAAGCCCAAGTCACATATACAGTTCTGTCAGTATTGGACTGAAGACCGAATATTTTTATAGTCGGTCTTGATGTGGTGTTTGTTTTAGGTGTAGCCGCTGATCCTGAAAGGTTGATGGTTTGACCGATAACTATGCGGTTAGGGTCTGAAATATCATTAATCTTGACAAGCTCGTTCATGAATGTATAGGTATTTGAGTATCCATACTCACTCTTGAACTTGGCTGCGATATCTGATAATGTGTCACCAGCCTTTACGACATATGATTTTACTGCGTCTAATGTATCTGCCATATTACATCCTCCTTTCTACTCGTGCTGCTCTAACAAGTTCTCTTACAGCGTTAGATATGTTACTTCCGTCATCGTACGTGATACCGTTAATGGTATACGTATTACCTGTTGACGAACCAAGGTCCTTACGAAGCTTGTCGATTGCTGAAATAACGTCTCCATTCTTTCCATTTTGAATCTTGCGGTTCATCATGGAATTGATAGACCCGACTCTGGATGTTACATCCACAGACGAATTACTATCAAGAAGGCTTCGCATGGCACCGACACCGGTCTGGACATTGCTGAGGTCTAGGACTGGACGAATCGTAGGTTGAGCATCAACATCGCTTTCAATGAGATCTCTGATCCTACCTATCGAATCGCTAAGTCCTTGTCTAGCAGATGAAGCCATATCGGAACTTGCGGAGTATGATTTGTCAGCGTAGTCATCTATAGCATTCACGAAGCCTTGACCGAAGAAGTCGCCTATGCTATAACCAACCTTCGACGGAGAGTTTATGTCAAGTGCTGCTTCTGCCGCTCTCTTTGCGGCTAAAGCCATAGCTCTCGCTTTTGCTTCAGCTTGATAGGAGTTCGCAGAAATACCGTCAGCAAAGCCTGATACGAGATACTTTCCGGCATCTTTGAAATCGTCATACTTCTCTCGTATGGCATCTTTACCGTCGGTTGCCGCATCTTTGCATGCAGTCTTAATGTCTTCGACTTTAGATTCAAATCCGCTAATCAGTTCGCCCATAAGATCGACGGCTGCCTTCTTAACATCAGTTTTGGCCTCGCTACTGGTAAACGCGTCAACGAAAGACTTAACGCCCTTCTTGCCTATATCTCTGAGAGACTTAGTGAAGTTAGTTGCTATATTAGCATCTGCACCCGAGATATCATCAATCATCTTGAGTATCTTTCCAACGTTCTTGATAGCTGTGTCAAGGTTGCTCGTTTCCGGCATACCCTTAACGAAAGATGCTATATCCTTCGCCAACTGAACTATCTTATCACCAAACCCTTCGAGGTTTTTCTTAGCCCCTTTGAGATCAGAGTTAGCTAATCCTGCAAGAGCGTTTATAGCTTTGACAGCGCTTGCGGTCGTAGTTATTTGGGCGTTACCGAAAGTGCCTAGGTTGCCGACGAAAGATTTAAGATTGGTACCAAGAGTCGGGAATTCAGAGCTAAATGCAGCGATACCGTTGTCGCCAAATATCTTCTTAGCCCAATCTGCCTGACCATTTATACCACTTGCAGCTTTTGACATTTCAACAATCGCTAATGCTGCACTTCTAACAACATCGACCTGCTTATTGCCGAATTCACCAAGAACCCCAACGAATGCCGTTAAGCAGGCACCAGTAATGAGTAACTCTCCACTAAATGCAGCTATACTATTGTTACCGAAGATGTCGCCCATCAAACCGCCCTCGTTTGGTATAACTTTTGCAGCCTTGGCTATCTCGATAATGGCACTACATGCACTCTTTACGGTCTTGACGTTCGCCTCGTTGAAATCACCAAGTTTAGTAACGAGATTATTGAGTCCTTCTCCGACACTAGCGAATTGATCGGCGAAAGCACCTATACCATTCTCTCCGAATATTGCTCCAGCTAACCCGCCTTCATTGGGGATCTTATCCGCCGTTTCGGCTAGTATAATTATAGCGTCACAAGCATGTTTAATGGTTTCAACCTGTCCTTCTTCGAAGTCACCTAAACGATTAACAAGCGAAGAAAGTCCGTTACCAACTTCCTCAAACTGCTCAGCAAACGCGCCAATATCATTGTTACCAACTATCTTTCCAATAACGCCGCCAGAGTTCGGAATCGCATCCGCAGCTTCGGCTAGTACCTTAAGTGCATTTGCAGCTGCGGAGAAGATGAGTACCTGAGCCGGAGTAAAATCACCGAGTTCATCTACAAAGCCTCTCATACCTTTTCCAAGAACCGGAAGTTGTTCTGAGAATGTATCTATACCCGATTTACCAAAGTTGAAGAATCTTGATATGCCGTCGAGAATATTTGCTGCTGTTATTATTAGCACCGCTTCAGCAATTGCCTTAACTCCATCAACAACGCTCGGATCTATGCTCTTGGCCCCGTCCAAGAAAGGCTTAAGATTTGTCATGAACTCTGACAATCTTGTACCAAGAATCGGAATACTCTCAGATGCCTTATCGACAAAGCCAGTTACCATGTCTCCAAAGAAGTTACCTATACCGGTTCCTATCTTTTCGAGTAACGGCAAACCTCTATCAAGGAATTCTTCGGCCCCTGGGAACTCGGTTAGAAGTGCCCCAATGGCAATCAGAAGACCACCTATAGCAGCAATCAATGTCACCAGTACACCAACGCCAGCAAGTGCAGCACCAGCTACTGCTCCAACCACAGAAAGAATAAGAAGCGAACCAGACATAGCACCCAACAATATCGACAAAGCAAGTGCTGTCTCTATTGAGGGCTCCACATCGAATGCGTCCATCACACCTAAGATAACAGCTAACTCACCGACAACTAGTCCTAGAAGTGCCATTGTTCCAACTACACTGTTATCAACATGCTTAACCTGATCCAAGATAAGCATAGCCGCTGCCATAGCATTCAAAAGTATGCCAAGTGCGAGTGCGGTAGGTATAGAAGCTTCTACGTCAAGGGCGTCCATTATACCGAGGATAACAGCAAGTTCTCCAACAACCAAAGCCATTATAGCCATGTTACCAACCATAGATTTAGATACGTCTTTAACCTGATCGAGTATCAACATAGCCGCAGCCATAGCATTGAGCATGATACCGAGAGCTATAACTGTCGGAATCGATGCTTCTACATCAAGAGCATCCATTATACCGAGGATTACAGCTAACTCACCTACAACGAGAGCCATTATCGCCATGTTACCCATCATCGATTTTGAAACATCTTTAACCTGATCGAGTATCAACATAGCCGCAGCCATAGCATTGAGCATGATAC
>ERZ1026868.326-NODE-326-length-33870-cov-7.589413_pt1 | contig 33870 bp, 30 predicted proteins | sample MGYA00380164_ERZ1026868 | MGnify/ENA primary metagenome ERZ1026868 (study PRJEB33269, sample SAMEA4719800) | human gut metagenome | biome: human-associated habitat; feature: organic feature; material: feces | place: Cameroon | collected 2013-10 ...
AATCAGGCTCCAGGACGGTCTTGTCATCAACGACGAGAGGAGAAAGGAAGGATACAAGAACCAAGCCCATATCAAAGATGGCGTGTTCTTCCTTCCCTACCAAAAAGAATTGACCGTCGAAGAGAGGAATAGGGCCAAGAAGGGTATTTCGGATGGTTCCATTAAGACTCTCGGACAGCTTGGAAATGGTTTTGAAGAGACAGGTGACAGGAAATTCACTTCTGAAAAATTCAGACCCGAAATAAAGGAGATTGATGCGAAAGCAAAGCGAGAACTGACTAAGACCTATACTTTAAAAGGAAAAGGAAAGACAATCGGTTATTCCATCCTCTTTGCTTTGTTATCTGTCATGCTTGTCTTGATTCAGACTTTCCTAGTCTTTGATAGTTCTAAGATTGTCTCTGATAACATTGGCAAAAGCCAGGATGCCGTTGTCCTTTCTTCCTTCTACCAAGATGGTTCCACTGGCAACAACAATCTTAATTATAAGGAAGCCAATAAAGAGACCGAAGATAAAATCTTCTATAATGGAAAGGCTACGCATTACCCAATTATCAACCATACAATAGTCTGTTCTGAAAACGGATTATCCTTTGCACAAGAATGCGGATTAAGAAGAGGAAGAGACAACACCATCCTCAATTCAAACGGATTCTATCCATTGCAGACATTAGGAACTGCCATCGTAGATGATGATTATCTATCCAGACGTTTCGGTGATGAGAACGGAAAACTAACCATCCTAGCTGGAAGCTTAGATAACTGCAGAACCGGTTATAGTTTGATTATTACGGATTATATTGCCGATGCCATTACAGACACTTTCTCTAAATTTGCTTACTATAAGGACTATCAGCACAGGATTGGTCCAAGGAAACACCTTTATAATACAGGCCGTATTTTTGGAGGATACAATTCACAAATCGGTTGTATTATAAAAACAGACTATAAAGAAAAATATAAAACGGTTCTGGAAAAATATAATGAGCTAAAAAATAAAAAACCAACAAAAAATGAAATCACTCAATTCCAATATTCGGATGATTTTGTTAATTATTTCAACGACATGGTCACTGGTGAACTGACATTAGATTTCACTTTGAATCAGAACTTCTATCAGGACATCAAAGATAAAAAAGGCTTGTTGAGCCAAACTATTCCCCTTGGGGGATTTTCCTTATCAACAACCAATAAACTCGAAAACGAAGTAATCAAATATGGCTTTGAAGATATCATCACTATTGGAAATAATCTAAAGGAAAACGAGGTAAATATCCCCTCTTACCTTTACCAGACTCTCTCTCTTTATTATCCAGACCAAAAAGTCATTGGCAAAGAAATCTATAGGTTAAAAAAAGAGGGTAATGAGGCTGGCGGAAACGTATCGGGAGCAGTCAAAAGGAAAATTTGTAATACGAACAATTCTTCAACGCTCGTAAGCGAAAATATTGCAAAAGAAATGCTTGCTATACAGACAAGGAAAATCGGATATCTAGTTCCCTGTAACGCAGCTGGTTTTTCAGATTGCTTAAGTGAAGCGAGCAGTCGAGGATTCCTGGTCTGGGATAAAAACCTGAATGTCTATCGCTTAATTGGAAAGACCTTGAACTTATTCACGAATATCTTCAGCATCATTGAGTACACATTGGTAGTTGTCAGGGTTGTCCTATTAATCCTTGTCGGGAACGAAAACATCAAGAAGAACAAATACCAGATTGGTGTCAGGAAATCTCTGGGAAGGAAAAATCAGGACATCAAGACCATATTCAGGACTAAGAATATCCTATTCGAGGTCGGTTCCATTATCCTAGCCTTGATTCTTCTGCCTCTCTTCTTCCTCCTTGCAAACAGGCTATTGGTCCATGCTTATTCTTCTTTCCTGTCAATCTCCATCGAAAAGAGGACCGTCTTCTATTTCCATCCATTCATCATTCTCGTCGATATCTTAGGTGTCTTCCTCTTCTTCCTCATCGTTGCCTTGATTCCATTCCTCAAGAGGGAGAAAATCATGCCTGCCAAGATCGTAAACAACAAAGACGAATAGAAGATACAACCACAAAGAGTTCTTTCTATCCTAGAATGTTATAATTAAGAAAGAACTAACCATCATAATAGATAAGGATACAATCACCATGGAAGAAACACAGAAACAGAAACGCGTCAGGCTCACAAGGGACCGCCCGACAGGAAGACTTCATATCGGACACTATGTCGGTTCCTTACGGGAACGCGTCCGATTACAGAACGAAGGAAACTTTGACGAAAGGTATGTCGGCATCGCCGACACACAGGCATTGACGGATAATTCCGGAAATCCGCAGAAAGTTCGTGACAATGTCATCGAAGTCGCTTTAGACTATCTATCCGTCGGACTTGATCCTTCCAAAGTCAATATCTTCGTCCAGTCACAGATTCCAGAGCTCTTCGAACTGACCTGTTACTATCTCGATCTCGTTACTCTATCTCGTTTACAGCGGAACCCGACAGTAAAAACAGAAATATCCATGCGTAAGTTCGGAGAATCCATCCCTGCTGGTTTCTTATGCTATCCGGTTTCTCAGGCAGCAGATATCACAGCATTCAAAGGAACCGATATCCCGGTCGGGGAAGACCAGGAACCAAGGATTGAACAAGCAAATGAAATCGTCCACAAGTTCAACTCTCTGTATGGAGATGTTCTAGTTCCCTGCAAAATCATCCTCTCCGAGAACCAGGTTTCCCGTCGTCTCCCTGGAACAGACGGAAAAGCAAAGAGGTCGAAGTCTTTAGGAAACTGCATCTATCTCAGCGATGATGAAAAGACAGTCAATAAGCAAGTCTCGACCAGGTTCACCGATCCTACGCATCTGAAAATCACCGACCCTGGTCATACCGAAGGAAATCCAGTCTTCATCTACCTGGATGCCTTTGCAAAAGATGAGCACTTTGCAAAGTTCTACCCTGAATTCCACAATAGGAAAGAACTGAAAGCCGCTTATGAAAAAGGCGGATTAGGTGATGTACCGGTTAAGAACTTCTTAGCCAAAGTTCTGAACGATACCTTGGCCCCCTTCCGTGAGAAGCGGAAGTACTATGAAGCAAACATTCCTCTTGTCTATCAGATTCTCGAAGAGGGAACAGCACGTGCAAGAGAAAAAGCACGGCAGACCGTATCCGAAGTCGAACGTGCCCTCGGTGTCAACTACTTCTCCAATAAGAAACTGATTGAGAAACAGGCAAAAGCCTATAAAAAGAAGCTTGACCAAGAAGCCGCTCTCCAAGCCTACCTTGCCAAGCAGAAAAAGAAACAAGACTAGTTTCAAGAAAGAAATTGTCACCACTAAAAAAGCAGCCATCAAGGCTGCTTTTTGTTTTATAGATTAGAAGCCAATGTCAGGGAAGCGATTGTCATGGTCATCGGATTTGGTGATTTCCTTGTAGTTTGCTTTATCGCTATCGCTGACTCCGTGAAGAACAACATCTTTACCACGAGTGAACTCAATCTTGTAGGAATTCTTCTCTTCCAGGCTTCCTTTGATATTGGTGTTAGCATCGAGCTCTGTTCCACTATCAAAGTTTACTTTATAGTTCCTAACAGAGGCAATCGACTGGATTCCCTTCTTAGAATTGAAGATAGCAGCAAAGGAAAGTTCTGTGCTGTCATCAAAGGAAATCCTCTTCCTAGCTTTATCAATATCAGCTTCTGTAATCGTAATCTTAATTCCGTCGGAATTGGCTTTATCAATGGCGTTCCTAAGACTCTTCTTGATATAAGAATTCATCTCTGCGCCGGTATAGGAATAAGAATACGAATAGACATCGTGGCCATGGCTCTTGAATACGCCTTTATCGGCACCATTGATTAAGAATTCTTCAAATTCGGAATAATCGATTCCTTCGGAATCCTCAACAGAGATAAGCGGCCTTTCATCATCGGTAACCTTATACGAATTGACCACTTTGTATTTTCCAGGATCCAGTACAGTGGAAGAGAACAAAGGTCCAAGGATTTTTCCTAAATTCGAGTTGGAAAGATCAAAGTAAAAGTTATCGTTATCACAGTACCTGCTTGCATCCAAGTTGATTTCATCGCTAGAAGAAACATTCGTGGTTAAGCCAGAAACAGTAACATCATAGGAAAGTTTTCCTTTACCACGTGCATAGAGCTCCAGATCCTCAGCCTTCTTTCCGGTGAATCCCTTAGCTGCGATTTCTAGTCCGAAATCCGATGCACTTGCACTGATTTTGGCACCCGTTGCCTTACCAGAAGAAGAGATGCTGATATCTCCGTTGATTCCAAAGTTAACATCTTTGACAGAGATTCCGATAGCATCGCTAGCAGAGTCTGCTTTCGGCGCGGCATCAACAGAATAAGCCTTCTTCAGCTGGGCTTTTCCTTCCTCAGCAGAAATTTCAGTTCCTTTATTCGGAAGTTTAGTAACACTCTTATTGCAACCAGTCAGAAGAAGAGGAAGAATGGTTAGTAAGAACAGATTCTTTTTTTCTTTATTCATAATCTAATGTCTCCTTGCCACCATTATATACGACAAATGACAAATAATTAATTATTTTTTATTCAATAAACCCTACAGGTACTGTATAGACTCTTTCATTAATTGGTCTGATTTTATCCGTGCAATCAAGAATAATGCCCGTCTGAATCGGAAGATGATACTTTTCCAGGACATTGAAATTCTTATTCGGTTTTGTTGGATTAATGCCTTGCTTGATTTCAATCGGATAAAGAGTCTGGTTCTTAAAGTAAAGGACATCAACTTCCTTCTGATCAATATCTCGGTAATAATAAAGCGTAAAGCGATAATCCAGACCATGGAACCTAAGACTCTTAATCCTTTCAGAAACAACAAAAGTTTCAAAGAAAGCACCAGACATCGCACACCGGCTAAGCATCTCTGCATCCGGCCAACGGCAAAGATAACTAGCCAATCCAGTATCCATGAAATAAAGCTTAGGAGACTTGATAATACGATTGGATGTATTTTTCCTAAAAGGCTGAAGGAAAGCAATAATTCCAGAAGTCTGAAGGATAGAAAGCCATCGTTTAACCGTTCTGGTATTAATTCCAATCGCGGAAGCAATATCATCGTATTTGACTTCTTGGCCTGTTCTTAAGGCAACATAAGATAGAAAGTTCAAAAATTCAGTTTCACTCCCTGCAGAAATCAAAGGACGGATATCTTTTTCAAGATACGTCGAAACATAGGAACGGAAGTACTCATCACGATTGATTCCCTCTGAAACAATACTTGGCATTCCACCATTGAAAATTTTCTGAAACACCTCAATCATAGAATACTTCTTCCGCCCGCTTTGTTCTTTTTTAAACAATTCATTCCTGTCAGGATCAAAAGGAACACCCTCAATTCCTTCTTGTTCTGCCAAAGAGAAGGAATTCATTTCCAATACCCCGACTCTACCCGCTAAGGATTCCGATATTCCTTGTTGCAATTCAAATTGATTCGAACCCGTTAGAACATACCTCAGCTGATTAGGCTGATTATTTTCCATCCACTTCTGCTTCCTTTCGTCAATTTTCCTTTTAATAACACTTAGCAGAACCGGAGCACGCTGAATTTCATCAATAATCAAGGGCCATGGATAAGTATCCAAAAACAATTTCGGATTATTGATTGCCAAGGCCAAATCATCCGGATCATCCAAAGTCACCGATTGGATTTTTCCCTTAAAGACATGATTGACAACAGTAGACTTCCCGCATTGCCGAGGACCATAAACAACAATAGCAGGAAATGATTTCGATAATTTTTCAATCGTACCCTCGATAGTTCTCTTAAAATACATACATTCCTCCGATTAAATTGGTAGTCGACTGCACTTTTCATCGCTTATTATATATCAAATCAGGTTATATTCAAACATTTCTCCGATTAAAATGGTAGTCGACTGCACTTTTCATCGCACTTTTTATAATAAATTAGAGCACATATACAATTATATTGGTAGTCAACTATACTTTTACTCGTGTTTTTTAATAAACCCGGGGATATATGCGATTAAAATGGTAGTCGACTGCACTTTTCATCGCACTTTTATTTAAGCCAAGATGGATTCGTTTCTATGTTTTGAGTATTGTCTGGTTGCAGAAAGAATCGAAATAGCTTAAAATAATTCCACCATCGCGACAGTTCTCATCGAACCTGGTCAGGGCCGGAAGGCAGCAGCCATAAGATCGAGCCCTGTGTGCGGTGGCTTTTTTCTTGCCATGGATAAACAAGAACTCAAAGAAATCATAGATACTCTGTATCAGGAATGCCTCATTGCAGAAAAGGAACAGGAAGTTCCTGTTTCTGCATGTCTTGTTTTAAAAGATGGAAAGAAAATCTATACGCACAACCACTGCATCGCAAAGAAGAATCCGTTTCTTCACGCTGAAGCGCTAGCTCTTGAAGAAGGATTCAAGGAAACAAACAGCATCTATCTTTCGGATGCTACTCTGATTGTTACTCTAGAACCATGCTTAAGGTGTATGGGTGCTATCAGGAAAGCAGGGGTTTCTCATCTTTATTACAGGAGCGAAGACAAGGAAAAAGGGGCACTAAGCTATTATCATGTCTTTGCGGATACTTCTAGGACCATCAACCGAATCCAGGAGAATCGTTTTTCTGCGCTTCTTTCTTCTTTTTTCAGTGCAAAACGGAAAAAAGAAACAGAATATGGTAAAATCAACAAGTCCGATGAAACATTATAATTTTCTTTTCGATTCATCGTTTCTCCTTTGTTTCCTGTAGCGGAGATAGTTTTTCTATTTTCGGTTTTGAAGAACAATATCATAGATAAATAAAGGAGAACATTAATTATGGCAGTAGATTATAGGTTAGAGCGTTTAAAAGCAAGGAAGCAGCGTCTTACCGATATTGACGCATTGTTATCCGAAGGCACCTTAGATATTCAAACAAGGACGAAGCTCAACAAGGAACGTGCGACTTTAGATGAGCCGGTTCAGAGGTATGATGAACTTTCCACTAGGAGGAGGAACCAAGAGCAGTCTTTAGAAAGGATGAAAGATTCCGATCCAGAAATCCAGGCTCTTGGAAAAGAAGAATACAACTCCTTGACAGCTGATATTGAAAAGAAGCGGGAAGAGCTTAAGATTGCTCTTCTTCCAAAAGACGAAAACGATGATAAGAACATCATCATGGAAATCCGTGGTGCCGCTGGAGGAGATGAAGCCAACATCTTCGCAGGAGACCTCTTCCGAAGGTATTCCCACTATGCCGCTTTCAAGGGATGGAAGATTGAAATCCTTGATTCCGATCCTACTCCTCTTGGCGGTTTCTCACTCATTTCCTTCCGTATCAAAGGCAAAGGCGCCTATGCTAAGCTGAAGTTTGAAAGCGGTGCTCATCGTGTCCAGCGTGTTCCGGTCACCGAAGCAAACGGACGTATTCAGACTTCTACAGCAACTGTCCTTGTCAGGCCGGAATTAGAGCACACCACAATCAAGATCAATCCAGCGGATTTAAAAATTGATACGTATCATTCCTCCGGTGCCGGTGGACAGAACGTCAACAAAACAGAATCTGCTGTCCGTATCACCCATATTCCAACCGGAGTCGTTGTTTCCTGCCAGATTGAGCGTGATCAGCTTGCCAATAAGGAAACCTGTAGGATCATGCTTCAGACGAAGCTTCAAGCCAGGCATGATGCTGAAGTTGAAGCTAAGGTTGGAGGCGAACGCCGGTTAAAAGTCGGAACAGGCGAACGAAGCGAACGTATCCGAACTTACAACTATCCGCAGAACCGTGTCACCGATCATCGTATCGGATGGACAAGTCTGAATCTTCCGAAAGTCAGGGATGGTGATTTAGATGACCTTCTTGTCGCTCTCAATGAAGCCAACCAGAAAGACAGGCTCGAAGAAGAAACCAAGAAACTCCAAGAGGAGAGGGAACAAAAGAAGTAACAATGAAAGCGGAAGAGTTCTGCCGCTTAAGGAAACAATACAGCCTTCCTTACGCTGACCAAAAAGTCATCCTGGAAGGCTGTTTTTCCTCTTCCATCGAAAGTGTCAGGAGGAATCCAGACACTTATTTTGATGATGAAAAAGCAAAAAAAGTCCTTAATAAAATTCAACAAGGCTATCCTGCAAACTACCTCGCTGGGTATAGGGATGTCCAGCATCTTCATTTATTCTTAAACGAAGACACGCTCATTCCACGGAATGAGACGATCTGGTTTGTTTTTGATTATCTGAAGAATCATTACTCTTTTAATCATAAGAAAGTCTTAGATATCGGAACTGGTTCTGGATTGATTGCTCTTGGCATTAAGAAACTCTTTCCAGAAGCAGATGTAACAGCTTCTGATATCTGTGAATCTGCATTAAAGGAAGCGGAAAGATCAGAACAGTATAACAAGCTAGAGGTTCATTTCATCAAATCCGACTTCTTCAATAGTATTACGGGTTGCTTTGACTTTATTGTTTCGAATCCTCCGTATATTGAGGAAGACAGCAAAGAGGTTGATGCAAAGTATGAACCTCCTCTTGCTCTCTATAGCGGAAAAGACGGATGTGATTCCTATAAGAGCTTATTCTCTTCCTTGGATTTTCATCTAAACAAAAAAGGAGTCAGCTTCTTTGAGCTGGAATCCACCAATGTAGAGAGAGTCTTAAAGATTGCAGACGATCTGCTTCCTTCCTACACAAAGGAAGTTTGGAAAGACCAATACGAGCGTCCTCGTTATCTCATCAGGCAAAAGAACTAATAGTCTTCTGGAGCACCCGTCCAAGTGCGTCCTTCGACAATTAAGCAAACAAGGAAAGTGATTCCGAAAAGAATCCTGAAAAGAATACAGAAGAAATTCAGTCCGGATGGACGTCCTGAAAAATCAAAAGTAAGGTAGTCTAGAATCCTAAGAATCCTTCCGTTGAAGAAGAATCCATATTTAAAGTGACGCGGAAACCACCAGGATCCGAGGAAGTAGAACGGAACAACAAGGAGTCCAAGCAAGGAAACCTGAACAGTAAGATCAAAAGAATGCTTTGCTTTGGCTATGGATAGGACAAACCTCGTCCTTGCAATCAGAAAGCCGATGGCACGCCTGAACTTGGATAGTTTTGTTCTCTTGATGGCCTTCCTATGCCTTCTGGCTTCTCCTTCTGGAATCGATTCTAGATCTTCTTCGATTTTCTTATTCACGGGTGCTGCATTCAGAAAATCAAAGGCAGTATCGCCGTTGGTTCCTTCTTTCCTTGCGTTCTTACCAAAAAACGTTCGTTTTCTTCGATAATACCTATAGAAAACAGCATTGATAAACCTTCCAAGGAAACAATAAGTGATAAAAGTCACCAGAATCGGAAACACGGAAATCGATAAGTTCCTTCCAAAAGGAGCCTGGTGGATGAACCTAATCAATAGAATACAGGCCCTCTCATAAAAATAAAGGAAGGTACTCCGCCTAGGGCGATGAAGGCATAAGCATCCATTCCCAAGAGCAGAAGCTAACCTGATAAGACATGGGATAACGATTTCCTTCCAATTCTGTTCATCCTTAAGATAGTAAAGAATATAGGAAGGAAGCGTGATAAAGAATATCCTTGAGACCATCACAAGGATACGATTGATATTATCAATACGGAGGATAAACCGGATAAAGGAATTGCTTCTTCTTTTCATGTCACTCATTATAAACGATTCCTATCCATCAAAAGCAGCTAAGATTCATCTTTTCCCTTGAAATAATGACTCATCACAAGAAGAAAAAAGAGGGTCTGTTATATAATATTAAGAAGAGAGGCAACAAGAGTGGCTTACCAGGCATTTTATAACAAATACCGTCCTCAGACCTTCGATGAAGTCGTAGGACAGAAAGCAATCGTAACGACATTAAAGAACGCAATCAAGGAAGACAAGATTGCCCATGCCTATCTTTTCTGCGGACCAAGAGGTACTGGAAAAACAACAAGGGCACGACTTTTTGCAAAAGCACTCAACTGCAAAGAAGGAATTGGCCATCAATGCCTAGAGTGTGATAGCTGTAAAAGGATTGCAACCGGTGATCAACCAGATGTCATTGAAATCGATGCTGCGAGTAACTCAACCGTAGACTCGGTCCGACAACTGATCGATAACGTCTCTTATCAGCCAATCAGGTCAAGATATAAGGTCTATATCATCGACGAAGTCCACAACAGGTCCAACTCTGCATTCAATGCACTACTGAAGACTCTTGAGGAACCTCCGTCATTTGTTATCTTCATTTTAGCTACAACCGAACCTCAGAAGATCATTCCAACGATTCTTTCCCGTGTCCAGCGCTTTGATTTTTCAAAAGTCTCCTCTGCGGATTTGATTCAAAACAGGGAACGGATACTAAAGAACGAAAACATCCAATATGATGAGGAAGCTTTGAAACTCGTTGCTTCCTTAGCGGATGGCGGTGTCCGAGATTCTCTTTCCTTGCTTGATAAAGTCGTTTCCTACTCTGGTGAGAAAATCACCGCTAAGGATGTGGATGACTTACTCGGATTATTAAGCAAAGACGAAGAAATCAAGTTGTTGAATCTCATTGAGCAGAGAAAGACAGAAGAAGTCTTTCAGACCATAAAAGAACGATACCAAGGCGGAATGGATATCAACCGCTTCAGGGATGACAGGATTTCCTTATACAAGGATAAGATTCTTTATTGTTCTACTAAGGATTCATCTCTGCTTGAGAAACTAGATAAGAGCCAAGCTGAGAGACTCGATATCTCCCTTAGTTCGGCAAGGAACAAAATCCGGATTCTAATCGAGGCAAAACGTCAGAACCGTTTTGCAGATGACTTGTATACCCATCTTCAGCTGACTCTGCTTGATAGGAGGAAAGAAGAAGTTGTCCAAACAGCACCCGCTGTGACTCCTGTTAAGAAAGAAGAAAAGTCTCCGATTACCATTGAGGAGCCAGAAGCTGTCGAGATTACTTCGGATCATACAGAAAAAGGCTTTGTCTCCTTAGCACCGGAAGACACTTCCAAAGGAGAGAAAATCAAATACGATGAAGATGATCTTCTCTATCTCAGGTACCATGCAGATAAAGAAGGACGAAAAGAAATCGCTAGCAAATGGGAAGGATTCAAGAGCTACTCCGATAGTCAGTTCCAGAGGGAAGCCAAAGCCCTTGCAAATTTCTCCATCAATATCAAAAGCGATGATATCTTAGTCATTTCAACACCAAGGCTTAGGCAACTGGATCGAATCGATACCAAAGACGAACAGCCCAAACTCCAAGAAATTGCAAAACAGATCTTAGGAAAGGAATATCGTATTCTTCCAGTATCCAAAGCCGTTTTCGGAAATGCAGTCAAAGCCTTCCGGGAAGGAAAGAAACCAACTAAGGAATCTGTCACTATCGACTTTGGAAGGAAGGAAAAAGCCTCTCCGGCCAGTGCCTTCTTCGATGAGCTTATGGGAAAATAAAAAAGGAGGAATCCTACCATGGATGATGAAAATAGGAAAAAAGCAAAGCAGGCTACCGATAGGCTTATGCTCCAGACAAAAGCAAAGGAATTCCAGGACAAACTGAAAGACCTGAGCAGGAAAGAATACCAGGGCAAATTCAAGGGAATCACTGTCAAAAGGCGTGGTGATTTCACCATGATCAGCGTCTCCATCGACCAAGGCTTCTATGAAACAGCAGGAAAAGCACAGCTTGAGACTGCGATTAGGAGTGTCAGGACAAACCTTCATTTAGCTATCACCGGCGAGAGGGAGGAACTCAAGAGGAACTTCCAGAGAGACAGGGACCGTTTCCAGAAAGAAGCAAGGCTAAATGGAGCAGATTAAGACTGTCCAAGACCTCATTGAATGCTATAAAAAGCTCCCTGGAGTCGGATACCGAACCGCCGAACGTCTTGCCTATGCAACACTCAACCTTTCGAAGGAAGATAAGGATGCTTTTATTGAAGCATTCGAGGAAGCTGAGACAAAGGTGAAGAAGTGTCCAAATTGCGGAACTTATTATGATGAAGAGTGTCCAATCTGCAGTGATCCTAGCAGAGATAAGACTACCCTTTTAGTTGTCAAAGACAGCAAGGATATTCTATCCATTGAAAAGACAAACGGATACAAGGGCGGGTATTTCACTCTGAAAGGAACACTCTCTCCCTTAAAGAACCGGAATCCGGAAGATATTGGTATCCCGGAACTGAAGAAGAGAGTCGAAGAGGACAAAGTAAAAGAAATCATCTTGGCTCTTCCAACCGATCTTGAGGGGGAGACGACATCCCTTTATATTGCTTCTCTTTATAAAAAAGATCCAGAAAGGCATGTTTCCAAGCTTGCTAATGGAATTCCAATGGGGACGAATCTAGAATACCTCGATAATCTGACCATCACTTCTTCCTTGAAAGGAAGAATCCAGTTGAATGATAAGGGAGACAAAGAATGAAAGAACCATTATTTTTTACTTTTGAAGGCGGAGAAGGGGCCGGAAAAACAACCGTCATCAATCGTGTTGCAGAAAAACTGAAAGAACAAGGAATCGATGTCTTAGTAACCCGCGAACCGGGAGGTTCCCGGATTGCTGAATTAATCCGGAACCTGATTCTGGATAAGAAGAATACGGACAGGGATCCAAGAACCGAAGCTCTGCTCTATGCAGCCAGCCGTCGTCAGCACCTTGTGGAAGTCATTCTTCCTGCTTTGAAGAAAGGAACCACGGTTCTTTGTGACCGGTATATTGATTCTTCTCTTGCTTATCAAGGATACGCAAGAGGACTTGGAATCAATGAAATCATGTCCATAAATCAATTCGCCATTGATAAAGCAAGGCCGGATCTGACTTTCTTTCTTGACCTTTCTCCAGAAGAAGGACTCAAGCGAATCCAAAGCCAGAGACAGAACGAAATCAACCGTTTAGATCTCGAGGCTCTTGACTTCCACCATAAAGTACACGAAGGATACAGGATTCTCTGTGAGAAGGATCCAAAGCGGATTCTTCGAATCGATGCTAGCAAAAATGTTGAGAAAGTCACAATGGATTGCTACCGACATATCCTGTTGAAAAAACAATTAGGCTAACTCAGTGACAAAAGAAATCAGGATGGAAAAGGAACCAAAGCTCTATCGGCTGTTCCTGAATTCCAGAAAAAACAATCGTGTGGCAGGTGCTTATCTGCTCTATGGACAGAGAAACGCACCTCTGAAGGAAACGGCTAGGTATCTTAGCCAGTCCCTTTCCTGTGAAAGAGATGTTTTCGCATGCAATGAATGTCCATCCTGTCTCCGTTTTCTCAATCATACCCATCCAGACTTTATTCTGATTGACGGAGAAAACAAAACCATTAAGAAAGAAGACATTCATGCCTTAGAGGAAAAGTTCTCTCAGACCGCCTTTGAAAAAGGACATCGTCTGACCTATGTCATCCACTGTGTAGAGAACAGGACAGAGGAAGCTGCGAACGCCATCCTGAAATTCCTGGAAGAGCCAAAATCCGGACAGGTCGCCTTCCTGACAAGCTACAATCCGGATAAAGTACTGAAGACCATCCTTTCCCGTTCCCTTTCTATCCGGGTCGATCCGATTGATCCAAAAGGGTTCCAAACAAAATTAGAAGAAAGAGAATTCGTTTCCGGAAAGAAGAAAATTCATCTTTCTGCGGGAGCGAGCTACATCCTATCCCGTCTTTTCTCGGATGAAGAGGAAGTGCGGAAAAGGATTGAGGAAGACGGTTCTTTCTTAACTGGATACCAGGCTGCAGAAGACTTCTTCACTGCCCTTCCGGCTTCCTTTAACAAGGCAAGTTATGTTTTACTGCTTGAAATCAGTCAGAGGAAAGATAGCGCGTGTTATAATTGGTTATACCTGACCATCAACGAAATCTTTTCTATGGTCCTTCTGGATGAGAAAGATGAAGACAACCCCTTCAACGACATCATACGGGAACTTTCCAAAAAGAAGGAAAACGTCAGGAACGGACAAAAAATCATCAGCGAAGCCCTATCGCTTCGACAATTGAATCTCAATCCGACACTAGTCGCCGCTAAGCTGAGCTTAGCACTTAAAGGAAAAAGCAAATGACATATCTACTCGGAGTATCTTTTGATTTCAGGGGAAGGAAATACTATCGCTTCCAAGAAGAAGCCAAGCCCCATGATAAAGTCGTCATTACCAACGAACACGGAACTTTCGTGGGAGATGTACTCAAAGTCCGTCTAGCGAGCGAAGAAGAGGAGAAATCAGAGAATTTCGCTTCTCTTTTCCTTCCTGTCATCCGCAAAGCAGATGAACAGGATCTCCGCTTTTTAGGAGAAGCTGAAAAACGGGGAGAGGAAATCTCACGCCGTGCCCAGAAGGAAAGTGACAAGCTCCAGCTAGAAAGGCATATCCTGCGTTCCTACCTCGATCTCTATGACAACAAAGTCGTCATCACCTTTGCATCCGATAAGCGTGTCGACTTCCGTCAGCTTGTCCGCAATCTTTCCGAAGTCTTTAAGATGCGAATCGAATTCCGCCAGATCGGATACCGTGATGAAGTAAAGCTGTTCGGTGCCCTTGGTCCCTGCGGACTCCCGACCTGTTGTTCTTCCTTCAGGAAAGGATTCGATACCATATCCGTCAACAGGGCTAAGAACCAGTTCCTTCCTGTCAACAACAGGAAACTTTCCGGTATCTGTGGAAAGCTCAGGTGCTGTCTGAAATTCGAGGATGAGACCTATTCCAAGCTCCGTCCTCTCTTCCCGAAGATCAATTCCAAGTTTCTTTATGATGGAAAAGACTACAAAGTCTCCGGATTGAATGTCTTCACCGGTTCCATCACCGCCTTCTATGAAGAGGGAGAGGAAAAGAAGCGGAAGATCTATGAAACCTTCACAAAAGAAGAGTTCGAACGCGTCAAGATGGGACTCCCGAAAGAGGATGAGTCCTTGTTACTGAAGGATGTCGATATCAACAGCGGAATCGATCTTTCCGGACACGGAATCAAAGACACGGAGAATAGAATCAACCAGATCAAAACAAACGAAGAACGTCGTCGCATTCAGATGGAGCAGCAAACAAAGCCAGTTCAAAACAAGCGTCCTTCTGTCCCAAGCGGAAAAAGTTTTAATAAGAAGCCAAGCAACGGCTTCCATAGCGGAAACAACAGGAACAAAGGAAATCCGCAGAATCCATCCCGTGGTACAAACACCTTCCAAAGCCGGAAAGGACCTCAGGGAGCTACCCATAGCTTTGGAAACAACAATCCAAGAAGAGGAAATACGAATCGTTCCTTCTCTCATACTTCTACTGGACATCAGTCCGGATTCATCCCGGTTTCCCAGATTACCGATAAATCCATCTTAGATGTAAAGCCAAGCGCAAAGAAAAACGATGAGGATAAAAAATAGCCCTTATACCCGCAAGGAGGAAAAAACGATTGTCCTCCTTGTTTCCACACCGATTGGAAACAAGGAAGACATCACTCTTCGTGCGCTTCGTATCTTCAAAGAAGCAGATATCGTTGCCTGCGAAGATACTAGAAACACGGGTCTTTTATTAGCATCTTATCAAATCAAACCAAAGAGTTTAGTTTCTCTTTATGCTCAAAATGAAAAGAAAGAAGCTGAAAAGCTTGTTGATAAAGTCAGGAAAAACAAGCTGATGCTTGCTTATTGCTCTGATGCTGGTAGGCCCGGTATTTCGGATCCAGGTGCTCTTCTAGTCCAAACCTGTTATGAGAAAGGATGTCCGGTTTCTATTCTACCTGGTGCCACTGCTTCTCTCTCTGCTCTTGTCCTGTCCGGCATTGATTCAGCAGACTTCTCGTTCTTTGGATTCCTTCCTACCAAGAAGGGACAAATCAAATCTTTCCTGACTCCTTTGAAAGACAGAAAAGAATCCTTGATTTTCTATGAATCCCCTAAGAGAGTCAAAGCGACTCTCCAAGTAAGGGAGGAAGTCTTCGGAAAAGACCGAAAGGCAAGTCTGATTCGTGAGCTGACTAAGATTCACGAAGAAAGTTCTTTTGGAACCATTGAGGAAATTTCTGCTTCCTTAGGCGATGAAGTCAAAGGAGAGTGTATCCTCATCGTAGACGGAAACAAAGAAGAAAAGGCTTTGGATGAAGCATCCCTGAAGAAAAGAATCAAAGAAAAAAGGAAAGAAGGGAAATCCCTGCTTTCCTTATCGAAAGAACTAAGCACAGAAACGAATATTCCGAAAAATACAATCTATAAACTCGCTTTAGAGAGGAAGAAATAATCTATTTCAGTCCTTCTTCATCCCTCTGCTTATAATGCCTCTTAACCAAGGAATCCATCGGAGCAACCTTATCGATGATAAGCTTTGCAATCTTATCCATCAGGGAACCCTCAGAATAATCCGCTTCGCAAAGAAAATCAACACGACGTTCATTGAAAAGCCGGGCAGCCGGCTTTTTCTTTTTCTTGTCGTAGACAGCAATCGCATAGCCGCCATTGCTTCTCACGGTCTTCCTGCACGGAACATCCGTTTCACCATCTGCGATATAGATCCTGTTTTCAAAAGGAACCGGTTTATCCTCATCTGGCCTAGACGCATTGACCTTGTTATTCTCTCCAATATCTAATACACCTTTGTTGATACGATAGAGATACTGTGTCTTTGTTGTATAGTTCACAACCGATTTCGGCCAGACTGCTTCTCCGTTTGCATAGAAGTATTCGCAGGCGAATACTTCCTTGAAATACGAAAAGAGTTTACTTCCTTCAATGATTTCCCGGTTACCAGAAGAGATGACATAATGCTGGACCTCAACGCCTCTATCCTGACCATATTTGTTAATTCTCGGGAACCAGTCCTCCACACCGGGAAAGAACTGAATATCTTTTCCAAAATTCTGGAAAGCTTCTCGGGTAATTGGAAGATTCCGTTTCTTGGATTCCAGTAGCCTGAGATACCTATAAGCAAGAAGCGGATCCCTTTTTTCCTTCTTTGTCCTCTCATTGGCAAGACTCCAGAATTCACCGGTCTTAATATCAAGAGAAGGAATAAAAGAATAGTTCTGCCTATCCGTCGTAGAAAGCGTATGATCGAAATCATACACGAAGGCAACAATTGTTTTTTTCGTCATAAATATCATCCTCCGTCAGAAATATCTTTTTTTCATTATAAACGAAAAACAATATGTATTTCAAATGTATGCAAACAGCAATGCTTAAAAAAGTTGTTTTTTTCTGTATCTTCGTTATCTTCATAGATTAAAATAATAACTGGAAAGAGGATCAATCTATGAAAGTCTGCCCGTATTGTCATCATGAGTATCCAGAAGGAAACTGGAATTGTCCGTATTGTCATAAGTATGTTCCGACCAATCTCGTTGGAACCGGACATGCAACACAAGGTGACTTTTCCAAACTAGAAGAAGACAAACAAGTCTCCATTGAGGACCAGGATATCATCCGGGATGATAACCACATTTCCTCTTCTGCTGAAGATAGTGACGATGTCGAACCGGCTCAGCCCTATTCCTTCGTTGAACATAATAACGGAGACCGGGACTAACAAATAGAAAGAGAAAAGCCTCCCTTCGCAGAGAGGCTTTTCTGTTGAAATATTATCTCTTTAGCACTTCGGCTTGAATTTCCGAGTCGATTCTACTGCCATAAGCCAACCGGAATAGAGCTTCTCCCTTTCTTCTTTTTTCCTATGAGGATGATAGACTTTCGAGATTTCGTGGTTCTGCTTAATCACGTCCTTTGATTCAAAGAATCCTTGATACAGACCAGCCCTGTATCCAGCTCCTAATGCGGTCGTTTCCACACATTCCGGAAGAAGAACATCACACTGAAGAATATCTGCTTGGAACTGCATCAATACCGGATTGGAGCTAGCTCCTCCATCCACCTTCAATCCAATCAATTCAATATTCGATTCCCGCTTCCTAGCTTCAATGACATCCTTTGACTGATAAGCAATTGAATCCAAGGTAGCCCGAATAAAATGATACTGGTTTACGCCTCTGGTCAGTCCAAAGACAGCACCTCTTGCCTCATCGTCCCAATAAGGAGTTCCAAGTCCGACAAAAGCAGGGACGACATAGACACCTGCTGTATCCTCAACCTTTTCAGCAAGTACAGAAGATTCCTTAGAATCACGGAAGAACTGCCTCTGGTCTCTCAGCCATTGGACAATCGCTCCACCCCTAAGAACAGATCCTTCAAATGCATACACCGGTTTCCCGTTTTCGCTCCAGGCAACCGTAGTAAGTAGACCTTGTTTTGAAATAATCGGTTTATTTCCGATATTCCTCAGCCTGAAGCAGCCCGTTCCATAGGTGTTCTTCAAATCACCCTTATTAAAGCAGCACTGACCAAACAAGGCAGCCTGCTGATCACCGGCAACACCAAGAATATGAGTGTCTTTATCAAAAAATCTTGCAGGACCGAAATCAGACCTGTTGTCTTTCACTTCTGGCAGCCTAGAAGCAGGAATATTCCAGATCTTCAATAGTTCCTCATCCCACTTCCTAGTATGGATATTGAAAAGCCTAGTACGACTTGCATTTGTGACATCAGTATAGTGACAGCAGTCTCCCGTCCTCTTATAAATCAGCCAAGAGTCGACTGTACCAAACCTCAGCTCACCTCTTTCCGCTCTTTCCTGACCATTTGGAATATGATTCAGAATAAAACGAATCTTGGAAGCAGAGAAATACGGATTCCTTCTTAGTCCTGTTTTCTGTTGAATCAGATCCGTATATTGTTCCCGTTCATCACAAAGTTCTTTTGTCTGCTTCGATTGCCAGACAATCGCATTATAGACAGCTTTCCCTGTTTTCTTATCCCAGACAATCGTGGTCTCACGCTGATTGGTAATGCCAATCGCAGCGATGTCCTTAAAACTGCAAGAGGAGACAACCCTTAATTGCCTGATAACATCAATCGTAGAAATCCAGATCGTATCGGGTTCAATTTCCACCCATCCAGGCTTTGGAAAAAGGCAAGAGAACTCACGTTGTGCTTTAAAAGCAATCTTTCCGCTCTTGTCAATTAAGACAGCACGTGTTGATGTCGTTCCCTGATCGATTGATAGAATATATTTTTCCATCTTTGTTTTCCTTTCCGCATCATCCTTCTTATTTTAAAACCCCAATAGAAAAAAGAAAACCCTTATTCCAAGTAGTCGGAATCATGGTTCGTCTTGCTTAGAGTTGTATTTCACTGAATTCTTAGAGAAGGGAATCGTGTTTCCATCCTTCGATAGTGTGAATTGCCAGTGAGGAATCAACATCTGGAAGAGTTTCACCGAATTTACAAACGAAAACAGAACAATGGATTCACTGCTATTGTTTTAAATGATAGATGTGTTTTTTAATGTCATTAGGTATAATGCATCGGGTTGTTTTGTCATTTATCCTGTAATACATATATATTTTTAGAGCCGTGCAAAAACCACATTTGCATGTCACTAAATAGACATTTTATTTCATTTGTCTATTTAAGTGCTTTCTCAGTTTTTAACAAAAAAGGCTCCTAGATCCTTGGCATATCCAAGGGAAGGAGCCTAATTCTATTGAATAACGGAAAGAGGATTAATATCCCCTATCCCTGTTTCCTGCCGGAGCGGCAGCCGGTGCAGCCGGTTTAGGGATTTCCGTAACGACAGCTTCAGTCGTAATAAATAAGGAAGCAATAGAAGCAGAGTTGACAACAGCAGTACGAGTGACCTTAGTCGGATCGATAATGCCGTTATCCATCCTGTTAATCCACTTGCCAGTCTTGACATCAAAGCCCTTGTCATCCTTACGAGCCTTAGCAGCATCAATGACTTCACCAGCATCAAAGCCTGCATTGATGGCCATCTGAGAAAGCGGAGCTACAAGGGCATTAAGGACAACATCGATACCCTTCTGAACATCCGGATCTTCGTCCTTGACCTTACCTTTCAGTTCTTTATAGCACTTCCTGAGAGCAATTCCGCCGCCTTCGACAACACCTTCATCGACAGCAGCAGCAGTAGCATTGATAGCATCCTCTAAACGGAGCTTCTTGTCTTTCCTCTCGGTTTCAGTCAAAGCACCGACGCGGATGACAGCAACACCGGCAGAGAGTTTTGCAATACGCTTCTGAAGGTTCTTCTTGTCATAATCAGAAGTAACTTCAGCAATCTGGCCTTTGAGTTCAGCGACACGAGCAGAAACATCTTCTGCAGAGCCAGCACCATCGATAATAGTAGTATTATCCTTGGTGACTTTGACTTTCTTAGCAGAGCCAAGATCATCTAAGGAGATATCCTTGAGATTCCTGTTGAGGTCTTTGGAATAGAACTTAGCACCAGTCCTGACAGCGATATCCTGGAGAATGTTCTTCTGGTTATCACCGAATTCCGGAGCCTTGACAGCAACAACATTGAAAGTACCACGGAGCTTGTTGACAATGAGGGTAGAAGAAACATCATTGTCAATATCATCAGCGATGATTAATAACGGACGATGGGCTTCCACAACAGCCTGTAACCTAGGAAGAATATCCTGTAAGTTCGAGACCTTCTGGTCAGTGACCATGATGTAGGCATTCTCTAAGGTAGCAATCCTCTTTTCAGAATCCGTGACCCTGTAAGGAGAGATATAACCTTTATCAAACTGCCTTCCCTGGACTACATCCAAAGTGGTATCAAAGCCCTTGCCTTCTTCAACAGTGATAACACCATCTTTGCCGACTTTGTCCCTGGCTTCTGCAATCGTCTTTCCGATAGCCTCATCACCGGCAGAAATACCAGCAACAGCAGCAATATCAGCAGAAGTATCAATCTTCTTGCTATGCTTCAAGAGATAATTGCCGACTTCATGAGCAGCTTTATCAATACCAGAGCGGACAAGAACCGGGTTTGCACCACGATCCAGGGCCTTGAATCCTTCGTGGATCCTAGCCTGAGCTAAAACCGTTGCAGTGGTGGTTCCATCACCAGCCACATCATTGGTCTTGTTGGCGACCTCATAGACAAGCTTAGCACCTGCATTCTGTTCCTTGTCTTCTAATTCGATTTCACGGGCAATGGTGACACCATCGTTGACGATAATCGGAGATCCATAACCACGGTCAAGGGCAACATTACGTCCCTTAGGACCAAGGGTAAGCTTCACCGTATCAGCTAAGACATCTACGCCCTTGAGCCTATTGTCACGGGCTTCTTTACCATAAGAAACTTTCTTTGCCATAATCAGTAATTCTCCTTTGATAATTAGTCGACAACAGCGAGGATATCTTCATCACGGATCAGCATGAGCTTCTTTCCGCCTTCCTCGTAATCCGTAGTCGAATATTTCTTATAAATGACTTTCTGACCAACTTTAGCTTCTACGACAATCTTATGTCCTTCTTTATCGGTATAGCCTGGGCCAACAGCAATAACGGTAGCAATAGCAGAATCATTATCTGTCTTACTGCTAGCAATGATAATGCTTCCGATTTTCTTTTCTTCCGGAAGTTTTTCTAAGACGACATAATCGCGTAATGGTTTAATCATTTTATTTCCTCCATCACCCTTTCTGTAGGGCCAAGATTAATTATAGGCACGAAATTAGCAATTTCAAGGGCAAAGTGCTAATTCTTTTGATTAAATTTTTAGACCATTGAAAAAGTCCCGTGTTTTCGGGACTTTTTCACTTTATTCTTTAATCTCCGATTGCTTACGAAGAACCTTGGAAATCCTCTTTTTTGGAACCAAGTGAGAGAAAGCATGTCCAAGTTTGATTGTAAATCCAGGGACAATCTCAAATTTTCCTTTTAGCCTCTTTTTGACAGCATATTCTCCGACATAAGGGGAAGTCAGAGAATGGATGGTGAACTTTGCATTGGCAACCTTTTCAAAGTTTGTCTTAACCGGTCCTGGGCATAAAACAGAAAGAGTCACTTTGCTCTTAGCAGCTTTCAGTTCACGGTAATAGCCATGGGCTAAAGAATAAACAAAAGCTTTCGAAGCATAGTAGACATTCCTATAAGGCGCAACGCCAAACGCAGCCGCAGAAGCCGTCCTTAGAACATGTCCCTTATTTTTCTTCTTGAAACGAAGAAGGAAAGACTTTACTAAAATCAAGGTTGCAATATCGTTAAGCTTGAGCCTATTCACTTCCTTATTCAAATCCGTCTTTTCCCTATATCCGATATCACCAAAACCGGCATTGTTGATAAAGACATCAAAGTCAATGTTCTCTGTATCTTTTAATAAACGATAGCATTCCTCTTCTTTGGAAAGATCATAGGATGCAAACGTCATCTTTCCTTCTGGAAACTGTTTCTTCCTATCGAAGAATTCACCCTCTTTCCGGGAAACCACCCTTACTTCATATCCTCTTTTTAATAAACTTAGAGTCCTGTCTTTCCCAATTCCGCCGGTTCCACCGGTAACTAATGCTTTCATTCTTTCTGCCTCCTTTCATCTTCTCTATCTAGAATAGCGAAAAGAAAAGAAGAGTTCAAACAAAAGGATAGTTTTCTGATTCATTAGGATTCAAGTATCTTCATTCCGCTTCTGTATTATGTCGATTATCCTAAGTAATGTTACGCCATGTTTTTTTAAATGCTATACTATATCAAAATGAAAGGGGCAAATATGAATTCTATGGAACCTATTAAAGAAAACAGATTTCTTTCTCTTAATTCTCTCTCAAAGAACTACGGAGAGCAGAAAGTACTTTCTGCCCTTTCCTATTCCTTCTATCCGAAAGGACTCTACCTTCTTTTTGGAGAAAACGGATCTGGAAAGTCAACCCTACTGAACATTCTGTCTGGAAAAGAGACAGACTACGAAGGAAAAATCTCCTGTTCAGGAGAGGAACTATCTAAGAAGAATAGAGAATCCTTTTCTGACAATTATGTCTCCTATGTTGCACAGGATGCCCTTTTCTTCGAGGATAGGAAGGTAATCGATGACTTCCTTCTCCCTTATGAGAAAAAGGACAAAGAGAAGGCAAAGAAAATCCTTACGGATCTTGGACTAGAAAACGTCCTTCACGAGAAATGCAAGGAATTAAGTGAAGGTGAAAAGGAACGTCTTTGTTTCGGACAAGCTATCTATGCTGATAAAAAGATTGTTCTTCTAGATGAGATAACTGCAAATCTAGACCCTCTTAGTACAGAGAAGATTCTGAGATATGTTCTTGACCTATCGAAAAATAGTCTTGTCATCTTTGCTACCCATGATAACAGGCCGGAATGGTTCACAAAAGATGCTTTTATTTTGAAAAGGAAGGATGGAAAGCTGACAGAGGAAAAAGAAGGAGTCTTTGATGATTCAGAGACTACTGTGAAGAAAAAGAAGAGCTTCTATACAAGCCATCTGCTTAGCAGCTTCAAAACAGACAAGAAATTCCATGGTCTTCTTGCTGTTTTCTGTGTCCTTCTCACCGTCTTTTCCTTCTGGAGTATCTCTGTTTCAAAATCAACAGAAACCACTACCAGTTTTTCAGATATTGGAGAGGTCAGGACCAAATCACCCTATAAGGAAGCAAGCAATCAGGTGTTCCTACAAACAGCACCTGTTCTTCCGACCTTCAACCCGCTTCCAGATGAAACAATCGTATATCCAGTGGTCCATGCCAGTTGGTTATGGATTAACGAAAACACCCAAGCAAGCGGAGAAGAATATAAAATTCCAGGAAAGACCTTCGAAGGAATCTGTATCTACCAAGATAATGATCCAGACAAAGTGAAACTAACGGAAGGAAAATATCCTACCGAGCAATTCGAGTGCATAATTCCTGACATATGTCAGAGGAATAATCCTGAACTTAGAATCGGTTCAAAGATAAAATCACGAGAGCAACAAGGTTCTTTTAAAATTGTCGGCATCTATAAAGCAGAAAATCCGAATACAATCGCACTAAAATACAAAGACTATGATTCAACAGATCTAACAGATGGTGATTACAGGCTTGATCTGATACCACGGCTCATCTACTCTTTTAAAACAGAAACGATTTTTTGCGGACAAAGAACCTATCTAAACCAAAGCCGTCTCTTTTTTGTCCCAAACAACAGCAGAAACCAAGAAGCCTTTCTGAACTCAGACCCCTCCAATTTCATCAAGTATTTCACCTATTCTCCTATCTGCACCGATAAAAAGACAGGAAAAAGACTCTTCACTTCGGGTGGATTCACTCGTCATTCCTTACAATTAAAACAAATCGGAACGCTGTTCCTTTGGATGTTACCCGGTTTCTTAGTCATCTTCATTTTGGGTTACATAACCGCAAACCGACGGAAATACATCTTGCTTCGTTTTCTTGGAACATCACGGAAAAAACTGTTGAAAGATAGTTTAATTGGATGCCTAGGCTCCTCTTTCCTTGTCTTTGCTTTTGGTATCCTACTTGGAATCCTAAGTGTTTTCTGCAGGAATCCTTACTACAATAGCCATTTTGGAACAACCGGCCTTACCTTCTTCACTCCTTTTTATTCAAGGTGCTTTGTTTCTCTGATTACCTTTCTCTCTTTTGCACTTCTTTTCACGCTCTCTATCCTGTACTTCCTCCTACCACGAAAGAGGAAAAAAGAAGAAATCAAACGAAAATAAGCCATCAAAAAAGGCAGCTTCTTCTCAGAGGCTGCCTCTTTTAATCTTATTTTAATTCAAGAAGTGCTTTGGCAAGCAGACCACCGACATAGGCGTTATTCTCAATGAGAGCCCTATTGGTTTCAAGAGATTTGCCACCGGTAAGTCCGACAAGCTTGGATAAGAGGTAAGGAGTGACTTTCTTGCCAGTAACGTGATCTTTCTCCATCCTAGCAAGAGCTTCTTCAATCTTGCCTTCCATCCTATCGGCATCCAAGGAATACTTCTCCGGACAAGGATTGACGATTAAAGAACCTTGCTTGAGTCCTAAGACATCAGAGGTATGAAGGATACGGGCAAGCTCCTCAGCACTATCGGCATGGATATCAAGCGGATATTTGCTAGTGGAAGTGTAGAAGAGAGGCCTCTTATCGGTCTTATAGCCAATAACCGGAATGCCTTTCGTCTCTAAGTATTCAAGGGTACGAGGAATATCAAGGATAGCCTTCGGACCAGCGCAGATGACATTAACATCCGTTTTAGAGAATTCCTCTAAGTCAGCAGAGACATCCCTAGTCTCATTGAATCCACGATGGACACCGCCGATACCGCCAGTAGAGAAGACACGGATATGGGCAAGCTTAGCTAAGATCATCGTAGCTGCGACAGTGGTAGATCCATTCAGGCCCTTCTCGATGACATAAGGAAGGTCACGACGGGAAACCTTAACGGCATTCCTAGTCTTGCCTAAATACTCGATTTCATCTTTGGTAAGACCAATCTTGATCTGTCCATTGATGATACCAATCGTATACGGCTCACCACCGGCACGGCGGATTTCCTCTTCGCATTTTAGAGCGCATTCCACATTCTGCGGATACGGCCTTCCATGGGTCAAGACAGTTGTTTCAAGAGCAACAGCAGGACGAGAAGAAAGATCCGGAATCTGCTTAATCATCTCTTCGATTTTCATTTTCGGTTCTCCTTATTTTTCTTCAATATGATAAACCATTTCGTGGGAATAGAGTTTACCTTTAACTAAAACAAGATTCGACCTAAGCGGGAAAGTCTCCGGCTCAATAGCAATGCCTCGACGGTCTTTTGTCCGTAATTCATCGCTATTGGAGAAGTCAATCGGGGTATGGGAAGTGTCGACATAGAAGTTGACAGCTTCGAAATCCGTATCGACTTTTAAACGATAATGCTCGTCTTCGACAACAATCCGTTCCTCTCCCTCTTTCAGAAGATAGGTATGATCCAAGGTTCCGATTTCCGGAATTTCCTTTTTCCTCTCATCGAGTTTCATTCCAAGATTCGGATTGTCATTGAAGTCCAGGTAGGATGGGATTTCCTCCCTTCCGACAACAAGCTCTGTACCTTTCCTGAATCGTCCGATTCTCTTTGCCTTGACTTGAAGATGATAAGAAGATACATCTTTGCTGTCAGGGAAAAGCCAATACCTATGATTGGATAAGGAAACCAAGGTATCTTTATCAGAAACAGCATTCAAACGAATACGGAAATCGTTTTTCCCGTTTTTCAAGAAAGAATAGTAGACATGGACGAGAAGATTACCCGGGAATCCGTTTTCACCATCTTTCGATAGATAAGTGAATACAATTCCCTTTTCCTCATCATTTTCGAATTCCTCTCCTTTGAATTCCTTAAAGGAAAGAGAAGAGGTATAACCGGCATGCAGACAGATATGCTGACCATCTCCGGGAAGAGAATAATATTTTCCGTCAATCAGAACTTCATCTGGAACACGTCCAGCTACACGGCCAAGCGTCTTTCCATAGAATTGGTTCTGAGAAAAATAGACCTCATCGTCTTTGATTGTCAAAATAAGCGGTCTGCCTTTAAGCGTCAGAGAACGGACACCGGCACCAAAGGAAGAAAAAGTTCCTTTGAGTCCATTGCCGTTATCAAGCTGAAAGAACCGGTTGGTCATTTCTATACCGGTTATTTTGTCTCCGGAGCAGCAGGACGGACTGCTTCAGCAGTCAGCTTGCCATCCTTGAAGGCTTTATAACGGAGATCAAGGGAATCCGCAAAGAAGTTGCAGATCTTATTGTTGAATTCTTCCGGTTTATCCTTCATGTACTGCTGAACCTTTTCAGCAGCAGCCTTCTGGGCATCATCCCAAGCCTGAGATAAGGAAAGACGTCCGGTGACAATATCCTGGATGAACCTTAAGCCTTGCTTCGGGTCCTTTTCCTGGACAAAGAAAGCGAAACGATTTCCACTCTCTAAGTCGTCATAGCAGAAGTTAGAAACATAATCGACCTTAGTGCCATCCTGCTGATTGAAGGTAACACGTCCACGGGTGTCATGATCCGTTAAGGCCTTAGCACCATCTGCAATGGTACGATAAGAAGGAAGAACACGGGCCTGGAGAAGCTCTGTGATCCTGTTGACACGGTCACGGAGTTTGCCTTCGTTATCGATAATCAAACGGATATGTTTGCTATCCGGAGTGACAGAGAACAGATACTGTCCGGCGAAAGAAGTAGCAACACAGGCAACGAAGAAGACACGGCTGACATAATCGAAGTACCGATACCTTTCAACCATCGTGACATTTCGTCCGGTGGTAGATTTCAGTTTGACTTCGACTCCATTATCCGGAAGACGGTTCTCTAAGAGAATCTCGTATTCATTGCTTTCTTCGATAGCCGGAGGAACAAGCTTCCTGGTCGGCTTAATTTCACTATTGAAGTGATGAGTAAGGTTAACAGCGTTCTGGATATCCGGATTTTCCTTGACGTTTCCTTCCTTATCAAGGACAAAAATACGATAAACAAGGAGTGGCCTATCGGATCCAAGGACGTAGCAGATTGTCGTTCCGTCCGTCTGCTCTTCCTTATAAATCAAATCCCTCTTCGCATGTTTCTTGAAAACAAAATTATCGGCAGTCTTATCTGCTTCTTCTTGAATCTTCGCTAATAATTCTTCATCTGTCATATCAATGATACCTCGCTTTGATGAACAACACACAACTATAACTATTATAAGGTTATCTCTTGTGGTTTTCTACTCTAAAAAGGGCTACCAAAAGAGAAAACAAGGGAAAAACCGCTAATCTTTGATTTGGAAATCGATTTCACCAGCCCCATTTGCTTTCAGATACTTGTTGCACTTCTTAAAACAATCCGAGCAGAAGAAGCCTCGGTTCGCCGATAAAGGAGACGGATGGCTGGTCTTGATAATACAGGCTTTCGGATTCTTAATCCTTTCTGCTTTGCTCTGGGCATATTTGCCCCAGAGCAGATAGACAATCGGTCTATTAAAAGTATCAATCCTCTGAATCCTATCATCCGTAAAGGTCTGCCATCCAAGCCTGGAATGGCTGTTTGGCTCTCCTTCCGTGACCGTCAAAGAAGCATTGAGAAGCAATACGCCTTGTTTTGCCCAGTCATCCAAGCATCCGTTCTTAGGAATCGGATATCCGTATTCATAGAACAGTTCCTTATAGATATTAATCAAGGATTTTGGCAGAGCCGTATTCGGATTCACAGAGAAAGCGAGTCCGTTTGCCTGTCCTGGATTATAGTAAGGATCCTGTCCGATTATGACACAGCGGATGTTGCTAGGAGAAGTAAGCTCCAAGGCATGGAAGACCTTGTTATAAGGTGGAAAGACCGTTTCTGTCCTATAGAGATCACTGACCTGCTCAACGAGTTCCTGATAATAAGGCTTCTCTTTTTCCTGTTGCAGAAGCGAATTCCATTCTCCTGGAAACAAGCTCAGACTGTTTTTAATCTCTTCCTTCGTCATGTTTTTCCTCTTCCTTCGATTCCAGTTCATTCTTTTTCTTCTCGAAATCAAGGATATCCTTAATTAAAGAATACCCTAAGACAATTACTGCAATACCAGCTAAGGGAATCGGTATCACCGCATAGATCTTCCAATTGTAGATATAAGCTAACGCAAAAGAAGCAGCCAGCAAAACCAAGGCGCCAAGAAACGCCCAGACAGAAGGATGTTCTTGTAATCTGAATTTCATGTTTCTCTCCTCACTGCTTTCATTATATCGAAGCAGAGAAAGAAGAGAAAAAGAAAAGAGGCAAACTGCCTCTTTCTATACTACTTCTTATTGTTGAACCACTGGGTCTGGATGAAATCCAGAGTATCGTCAAGATTTTCTTCTTCCCTCGTTGCAATAGCAAAGAGATAAGAAGGCATCGGAAGAGATTTCTGTTCATCGAACTCAATCTCAGATCCGAGTTCTCCGTTTCCTTTGACGATATAGTATTTGTTATCGGCAAGAACAAGTACTTTGCCGCCTTTCGTCCTAACAACATTGCCTTTAGTCATAAACCAAATCCTCCATGATAAGAAACAGGAAATTCCTATTCCACTTCTATTATAGTTGAGAAATCAGAAAGACAAAAGTTCTTATTCTCAGTTTTGTACTGAAAACGATAACATACATCTCGTTCTTTATAGTCTTTTGTCTTGTTCTTTCATAAGAGACTTATAGTTTGTTACGAAATATACAAGAAGAAGGAAAAATTCGATGATAATCAGAAACGATATTGAGTAGAACAGAATAGGATTTACGACGCTAGCGTAATCTATTCCGAAAGCTTCCCCAACGCTTATATCGCCGAATCTTTTCAAGAAAATAAATTGATTGGAGAGTTTCGTAAACCATGTAAAATACAAAATAACCGAGACAAGAAAAGCAGGCAAAACAGGAAGAAGAGATTGTAGGAAGGAATACAATTTTCTTTTTTTGCAGCCTTGGTAGAAAAGAACATTATTGCGTTCCTTGATATAAGCTTTTTCTTTCGGATAAGAGAAGATAAAGAGAAGAACATAACCAAGTAAGCAGACACCAAAAGCAAAATAGAAGAATATCCTCTGATCTTTACCTAAATAAGAATAGTCTTCAATGATATCAAGTGGTTCTAATGCGCTTTCGTTGACTTTGGAATAGTCTTCTTTCGATAAGACAAAAGATAACGGATGATTATCGTTTTCTTTTCCTTGATGCAAAAGGATGTCCTGATAGAGACGGATTCCTACTTTTCCGTATTGTCCAGTACCTTCCTCTGTTGTTTGCTTCTTACCATATCCTGGAATCCTGACATCCGTTCCTTTTTTCACAACTGGAAAAGAAAGAACATCTGGATGTTCGGTATCTAAAACAATGCTCTTCTGATAGGAAAAAGCGGAACTAATTGTCCTTTGAATCAGAGAAGAACTCAGGGTATAATCCAAAGTAGCCAAAGGATTAAAGATTTCCAAAAAATCTCCATTAACAAAATGAAGACGCTCCCTTCCCTGTTCTAATATTCGATTGAAAAAAGGAAGAGACAAGGCAAGAAGAGTTGTGTTATTGCTATCTTGCCCGATATTTTTCATAACACGTGCTATTTCCTGCACAGACATCCTTTCCTGGTAAGAGGGATCCTCTTCCGTGATTTTGCGGAACGAAACGGGGTTTCCATCATATTCAAGAACAGAGTATTTCGTAAATGCAGAGCCTTTGTTATCATCCTGAGCAAAGAAAAGAATCTCGTCATCTGAAACGAAAGAAGAGGAAAAGAACAGATACTGATTATTTTCCCATGTTTCTTTCCTAATCTTATGAAAAGAAGGAGAACTTTGAATCTTATCTTCCCTTTTTCTCGAAAGATAACAGTTCTCTTTCCTAGTGAGGCGGAAAGAGGTATAGGGATTGGAATCCCTAGAAATCCGATTCCGTTTCACCTGTGAATTACAATCCGTAAAAGACAAAGCCAAGGCAAAGAAAACACAAGATAAAGAGAAAAGTAAAGTTTTAACGAAAAAGAGGCTTCCGTTTTTCTTAACAAGGTGAGAAAAGACAGAATGGAAGCGAGCAGAGCAGACACTCTTAGCTGTCTGATTTATTTCAGAATTAGATTGTTCCCCTTCTATTCTGATATTTCCATCATCTGAAAAAGAAATCAACCTATCCGGGACAATCTCAAGAGTAGAATCATGATTAATCAGAACAACCGCTTTTTCTTTTCTAAGATCATCAATATATTTCCGCAGAGTCTCTTTGGACTTCTTATCCAAAGAAGAAAAAGGCTCATCAAAATAATAGCAGTCTGCATTCTTTAAAAGACAGAAGATAATTTCCGCTTTCTGTCTCTCCCCACCAGAGAGAGACAGAATCGGAGTATCAAAATAAGATTCAAAGGAAAAAGAAGTAAGAAGAGCATCCAGTTTCTCTTTATCATAATCTTTATTGAAAATGAAAAGATTCTTCTTTAAAGAGAAAACAGAAAAGAGGGAATCATCCCTTCCACAATAGGAAAAAGAAGAGAAAGGAACTACTGTTCCCTTTGCTGGTTTTTCCTTTCCCATCCTGATTTTCCTTAGTGTTGTCTTACCACACCCGGATTTTCCTTTAAGAACAAGCAGTCCTTTCGAAAAAGAAAAAGTTAATGAAGAAAAAAGAGTTCTGTTTCCGAATGACTTAGAAATATCTGTAACTTTCATTTTGTCTTCAGTTGATTTATTTCTTTCGACCTATCCATTTTAACCAAAATAAAACGATCTAAAACAAAAAACACGATTGTAAGAAGGAAGACGCCTGCCATACAAATCCAAAATGGAAGATAGGAGTGAGCAAAATAATACCTATTCCTAGAAGTCGAAAGTCGAGATACGAAAACCCTATTAATAACCGCAAGAACAATTTCAGAAATTGCAAAAGAAATCAAAACAATAAGCAAAAAAACAGAAAAATGAAGAAAGACATCTTCTTGAATCAAAGATTTTTCCTTATAGCCCATGCTTCGAAGAAGAAGATATTTTCTTTTATTTCGAAAGATAAATGAAATCATCCTAATCAGTGCAATTAAAGCACAAGAAATCATCAATGGAACACCAAAAATAGAGAAGTCCGCCATTCTGCTGAATTTGTTGAATGCTAGGTGCCCATCCTTATCAACAGGTAAAACAAATGTGAAAGAATCATTATTCGTCTCTATAAGATGTACATTTACTTGATTCCTATGTCTTTTCCTAAAAGCTCTGTTTCGATCCGTATTCAATAAAAAATACGTCCCATAAGTGGCATCTTTTTCTGACAAAGAATCTTTGACACTAATCCTAGTATCCTGCCTGAAGAAATAAAAAAGTCTTGCATGACCATTAAGAGAATATCCGTTCTGAATAAGATTGATTGCGGTAGTATCAAGTTCGTTAAACTCCCGTCCCTTATAGATTCCAACGACTTTCAAGTTGTACATTTGAATATTCTTTTGGAAATCATTCTGTATTCTTTCAAATAAGGCTTCTTTTGAAAATCCTGGTTCCTTCTTTTTATAAAAATAATAGGTATAGTCAGAAACAAGAACCTCATTCTCATTTTCTGGAAAACGTCCAAGCGGATTGTTATCTTCTACGGCTAATGAAATATTGTAATCTTGAAAAGAAGAGTTAGTTGGCTTATAAGCAATTGTACCAGAACTAGATCCAATGTCTGGATCTGTGCACAAGATATTACTGTCATAAGCAAAGAAATATTCGTTTGGAATTAGTTCTGGTTTTTCATCATCATGGTTTTCTTGCCAAAAATAACAAAACGCGGGGGAATATTCTAAGTAGGTCTCCGTTGTAATTTTTTGAGCGTAAGGGTTATTTCCTAAATCCCCAATAATATCATGGAAAGAATTCAATAGCCTCCCACAAGTAAGAAAAATCGCACTAAGAATCGATAGAGTAAGATAATATGCTCTATTTCGAAAAAATCCTTTATTAAGCCATCCTTTTCTTTTATACTCAGATTTGTTATTTCTATTTTTACTTTTAATAACGGATGGAGATTCAATTATTTTTCCATTCTCAAATCGGATACATTCTGAAGAATCAGACAGAGAACTATTTTCATGTGTCACAAACAACACTAAAGAAGTCTTAGCCAATTCCCGAATGCAGCCCTCAATAATATTTGTGCTTTCACTATCTAAGTTTGAGGTAATTTCATCAAGCAAAAGAATTGGTCGGTGTTCATAAAGGACACGACAAAAGCTAAGTCTTTGCTTTTCACCAGAGGACAGTTGACTTGCTTTCTGATTTGCGAGTTTATCCAATTGAACCTTCTTCAGGCATTCCCTAGCCTTATCCTTATCTGGATTATAGAAAGGAAGCAAAACGTTCTCTAAACAGGAAAGTTCAGGAAACACAAGCGAATTCTGATGAACAAAATGAATCTGACTTTGCTGGAACTGAAGTAATTCCTTATTCATAAGAGTTTTCTCATCCACAACAAGAGATAAACTCTCCGGCTTAATCCTACCAGCAAACACTTCTAAAAACGTACTCTTGCCAGATCCGTTTTTTCCTTCAATCAAAAACAATCCAGAGTCCGGAAGGGACAGTTCATTTACCGAAAGACAAAAGGCAGAACCAAATTGAAGCTTTAAATTTTCTATTTTAATCATAGTGATTTTGTAGTGTCTGGTTCAAATGTTTGTTTATATGTCACCGCTTTTTTGTTTAAATATGCTTGAACATTGAATACAATCTCAGTAGTAACATCTGTATAAATAGAATAAGCATCCAGATCGCTATCGCGTTTAGACTCAAAAAGCATTCCAGTGGTAAAAGTGATAGTTTTCTCTTCAATATTTTTTCCACGAATATGGGTAAGAACAATCTTATGCCCTTCTGATTTCGATAGCTCAGCAGAATCTAAACTAGGGTAAGATTGCTGATATGTTTCAGAGTAACTAAATCCGATGTTAAAATTGGAAGTAAACGAATCGGAAGCTTTTACTCCAAAAGCGTCTGAACCAATGTAGCCTTCTGATTTTCGAGTGCTACCCCAGCTAAGGCCGGCATTAAATCCAGAAGTAATAGTCTTATATTGTGGGGCATTATTCGGCCAACCATATAAATAATTAGGAGTAGGTGCAGTAAAAGAACCATAATGAGTATTCGAGGTGTGTGGTGCAATAGTAGTCTTAATTATGGCATTATTTCCAACCCAATGAGCATCATATCCTGCTTCTGCTTTAGAGGCAACTTTTCCAGAAGCCATTTCAATACGTTGGTCCATTCTGAATAATTTATTCAATCCATGAGAATAATAACTAATATAGGTATCTGCAATGATATATCCGATAGAGGTGTTATTGACCTTATCTTTTTGGTGAAGAATCGTAGTCCATCCCGAAGACTCATTAGAAAATTCAGTAATTTCAGAGTCACTTTCATCTAGAAACTTTCTGGCTAATCTTTTATCGGAAGAATCAGAAGAATAGTTTCGAATTTCTTTAACGCCTTGATTAAAAAACACTTTGCTTTCTTGATAATAATCAACCCTTCTTTTTGTAGAGCAAGGCAAAACAAAAAGTCCAGTCCTACCGACGGCACATAATAAACTCCTAAGCTTAGATTTCATAAATTTTCTCCTATTTGTTATTATTGTAG
>ERZ1026868.329-NODE-329-length-33614-cov-19.367174_pt1 | contig 33614 bp, 40 predicted proteins | sample MGYA00380164_ERZ1026868 | MGnify/ENA primary metagenome ERZ1026868 (study PRJEB33269, sample SAMEA4719800) | human gut metagenome | biome: human-associated habitat; feature: organic feature; material: feces | place: Cameroon | collected 2013-10 ...
TAAAATGTTGTAATTTCTGACAGAAAACTGGGGAATTATTCTTTACAAGTTACGCGGGAACAATCGACATGAACATAATGCTTGACAAATTCAGGAAGCAGGAGAAAACGGAAGAATGACAAGAATTTATTTTTATGTGGCTATTGCGGCTGTCCTCGCTTTTCTTTGCGTGGCAGTCATTGTGCTTCTTAAAATTATCGGAATGAAGAACGTGGAAATCAAGGCTCTGTCGGAGAGCGTGAAGCAGCAGGACAGAAGCATAGGGGTTTTATTGAAACATTCCAACGAGCTGGCGGAGATAAACCGGAAAAAGGACGCGTTTATAAAAAAGATACAGGAGAGCATAAGCGATGAAGATATTGCGGATATTATCGGCGGTATTATTGAGCTTAATAACGGCAGGCTGTGCGACGCTTCCAAAGGCTGATGATGTTGTGCTTCCTCCAATGCCGGAACGAACGGAGCAGAAAGCCCCGGAAACCGCAAAGGACTGGGCGGAGCTTCTTGGTTACTATGAATTCCTTGTGCAGGAATGGGAGACCTGGGGAAGAACCGTGCAGGCGCAGATTAAAGGTGAAGACCCGAAGGGGAACGGTAAATAATCCCCCGCCCTTTTCCGCTTTCTTTTGAAAGGCTTCCATAACGGAAAAAGGGCGTTTTTATTTTAAAAAGACTATAAGGGTATGGCAGAACTGAAGAACATAAGAATCGCGGTGAGCGGAATATATGACTATGCGCTTGAGGAACTCCCGACCTTGAGGCTTCCGCTTCCGGGGCAGGGCGCGCCGGACTGGGTGGAGAAAAAGCAGATCTACAAAATCTACCGTCCGGCTTTTGTGCTTGCGGCGGCGTGCGACAAGTTCAAAATGCTTCCCCTTACGCACCACCACCCGAACACGCCAGTTGACGGACAGAATTTCAGAAAGCTGGCCGTGGGCTACACCGGGGAGAATCCGTTCATCGACTGGATAAAGGACACGGATGAGGTGGGAATCCGCTCAACGGTGATGATTTACGATGACGAGGCTCTGAACGCATACGAGCGCGGCGAGATACAGCTTAGTCCGGGATATGTAGCGTCTTTTGAGTGGCAGAAAGGAAAAGCCCCGGACGGCCAGGAATACGACATCGTTATGAAAGAGATAACGGACGTGAACCACCTCGCGCTTCTTCCGGCAGGATGCGGCGGAGAGTACGCGGTTGTAATGGACGGAGCGAAGAAAGAACCCAGCGTGTTTGACCTTGCACGGACAAAGGACGGCGCACCGAAGGGCAACGACAACGCGAGCAAAGACCACGTAAAGGAAGAAGATGAAGAAGCAGTGAAAAAACGGGTCTTTGGAAAGGAATTCAAAGGATATTCCGGGGCAAAAGCGATAGAAAAACTTCTTCTGGAAAAACAAGGATTTGTTCAGGGCGCATTTTCAAGAAATGACATAGGCGACATTGATGTTGTCTATGGAGAAGTTACCGACCCGAAAACACACAAGGGCTATGGCTTGGCTCATATCTTTGACAAACATCCGGAGATAACACCAGAGATAATAAATGAAATTATATCCAAAGGTGAAAAAACAGAATCGCATAACGGATATAACCTGTCATACAAAGGATATGTTGTCGGGATAAATAATGGCTGGAAAGAAAACGGAAAGAAAATAACAAGTGATAACTGGATTGTTACATCATTCTATAAGAGAGAAGAAAAGGCAACTGACACCATAGCACACGCTGGCAATTTTACATCAGATACGGTTAGACCTGAAAACCTTTTCACTGATGAAATTATAATCTATACCGCCCCGAAAGTCAAATCGGTTTTCGAGATTGCGGCAGGAAGCGTGTTCGACAGGGTAAGGAGATAAAAAGGATGATCTTAGGGGACCCGGAACGTTATAAAGAATTTATGCTTAAAAAAGAAATTAAAGCTTTGAAAGCTCAAATTGAAAAAATGAAGTGCTGCGACAACTGCAAGCACTGTCTGATAGTCCTAGAAATGGAAGTCCTAGACTTGGATAAAGACGAACAAAGAGAACCTTGCAATGTCTGCAATTTCAAGCCCCTTTTTCATATCTTCTCCGTGAACTGGAATCGTTATCGGCGGAAAACCTTCTTTTTCAAGTCTGTGATGGCTGCCTTTTATTCTTACAAGCGTCCAGCCGTTTTTTTTCAGCAGGCTTAAAAGCTCTTTGTCTTTCATGTTTATATTATAATGCGTATTTGTCAAGATTTTTTATAAGAAAAGACTATATCTGTATGAACTACGGATTGCCCTATATGGGAAGCAAGAACAAGATAGCCGAATGGGTGGTCGGCCATTTTCCTGAAAAAAAGCATTTTTATGATTTGTTTGCCGGAGGCTGCGCGGTAACCCACTGCGCAATGCTGAAAAGCAAGTTTGAAACATTCACAATAAACGACACCTCGAAGATGACGGAGCTTTTCACGGACGCAATCAGTGGAAAATATGCCGCTGAAAAACGCTGGATAAGCCGCAAGGATTTTTTCAGGCTGAAAGACAATGACGAGTATGTGCGCATCTGCTGGAGCTTCGGAAATAACGGAAAAAGTTATCTTTATTCCAAAGAAATAGAACCGTGGAAGAAAGCCCTGCACCATGCGTTCGTCTATGGCGACTTTTCCCTTATGGAAGAATTCGGCATAAGGACAGACGGCACAAGGATTGACATAAAAAAGAACGCCGCGGAATACAAGGAGAAATATATCAGGTGGTATCTGAGAAATGTCTTTAAAAGCGATGCGGACTTGGCGACTCTGAGAGAAAAGCTGAATGAGGACGTGGAGGAAAAGAAAGGGAAGCTCCGTGCGTATCTGCTGGAGGGCTTAAGAAAAGCCGGAAAGACGAGGGCGGATGTTAACCGCTTTCGCGGCAAGAAAAGAATGGCAGGCCATTACTTCTCGAAAAGCCAGTGGAAGTTCCCGTCGCGCGAGGCGTACATGAAGCTTCAGCAGTTCCTTTATCTTCCTGATGACTACGATGAGATCTACGGGCTTCAGTCATTGTCTAAAAGTCTGCAAAGTCTGCAAAGTCTGCAAAATCTGAAAAGGGTGCAAAGTCTGCAAAGTCTGGAAAGTCTGGAAAGTCTGGAAAGTCTGGAAAGGTTACGGGGCGACTACAGGGACGTTAAGATTCAGCCGGATTCTTTGATTTACTGCGATATTCCATATAAAAATACGAAGGAATATTCAGACGGCGGATTCGACCACGGGGCGTTCTATGAATGGGCGGAGAGGCAGAGCGAGCCTGTAATCATAAGCGAGTACGCTATGCCGGAGGACAGGTTCGAGCGGATAGACTGCATAAGGAAAAGAAACCTTTTAGCAGGCGCAACTTCAGCGATTTTTAAGGATGAGGGGCTTTTTGTTCCGAAGGTGCAGATTGAAAAAGGGATTTTCAAGCTACGCAAGGAATGGCGGCAGCTGGAGTTTTTTTAATAGGGCGAGGACGGCAAACAGATGGGAATTTCTGAAATGAGCATAGCGGCGATGTTTGAGAGCGTGAAAAGATACTGCTACGTTGCGGACGCAAAGGAATACAGGGATGTTGATGTGCACCTTGCGAACGGCACGGTCTACACGCGCCGCCAGTTATGCGGAAGCAAAGATAAAGATAAGGCTGGTGCGCCTATAAAAGAGATAAAGAGTGTTGACGACATCCCGGATAAGGAATTCAGAGAACCGACGCACAATTTCAAGCTGCCGGGAATAAGCACAAGGGCGTGGAAAGAAAAGGTGGGAGACAGCCGCCCTGTTCTTTTGAAAAAAAATATAATCGAACGCAATACAGGCAGACATAAGGAATTTCTAGGAAAAGACAAGGAAATCATAAGCAACGCCCTTTATGGCAATGACCAAGTGCTTTTGTGCAAGCCAAAGGAAAAGCCGAACTATTACGCAGTCGTAAAGTCAGGAGAGTACTATGACGTTGCAACAATAGACACAGACAATAATAAAAAATATGCAGAAGTCGTTGATTGGCGGAGAATCCGTGAAAAAAGTTTCAGACAGATGAAAGAAGCGGATTCATTAAATAAAAAAGACACCCCGGCGGGAGACCAATCCCGCATAACGGGCGTCAAGGACGGAGACCGGTCAGCTGGCCTAAATTCTGATCTTCAAGGTGTCTATGAAGCAATCTTACACTACGAGGGGCGGAAAGTCAAATCAATCGCGGAATTATGGGAAGAAATTAGAAATCCCAAAAAGACTATATAAACAGGAGGTTCAGAATGAACAACAAAATCATCGCGGTAATAGGCGCGCTTCTTTTTGCGGCTGCCGTTGTCGTGGGAAATTTCGTGCAGGTGGAGGCAGCGGTGGTCATCGAGATTGCACTCGCCTCGTTCGCATTGTGCGCGGTGGTCATCTCCGCCGTCAGGCAGGCGAAGGAAAAAAACGCGTTCAGCTGGAAGACCGTCGTGGTGATTGCACTTGCTGTAATCGGCGGCGTTCTGTGTTGTATCGGAGGTATGCAGCAGGCAATATTTAAAGAAATCAGCGGACTCGTGCTGGCTCTTTTAAGCGTTATTTTTGGTCTTATTTTTGACAGTAAAAAGGCATAGGAGAAAAAGGAGAATGAAACTTCTTACAGGACTGTTCAGGCTCGCACGCAAAAGGGTGCAGACCACAGACACGGACATGGGAGCATTCCGCGACAAAATCACGGAGCTTGTGGAGAAAAAGGATTCCCTCTCGGACGATGAAATCAACGGAAAGGTGGAGGAGCTCAAGACAATGAGCGCGGACCTGCCGGAATCGGACGACAAGGGGAAGCTCGACCGCTTCCTTGAGGACTTCAAGAGCGTCAAGAAACAGGACGGAGCGGCTGCAAATGAAGCTGCAAAAATGGTTGCCGACCTTTTCGAGAAACTGGATACAGAGGCGATGAAGGACGTGCCGGAAACAGCCGTAAAGGAGACAGGAACACCTCCTGCAGAACAAAAGGACGGAGAGACACAGAAGCCGGAGGCGCAGACAAAGGACGCTGACGGCGGGGAAACAGCCGTAAAGGCTCCGGAAAAAAACAACGCGCAGTACACACTTGAGGAAATCTACCAGTTTATCAAGAAGCGTCTCGCGGAGGATTCCGGTGAAAAGACAGAAGAAAAGAAAAAAGAAGAGGAAGAAACGGAGACGGTGACAGACCACGCTCCGCATATTCCTGTGACAATGAACGGCGGCGCGCCAAGCGAGGGAAGCATAGGCGCGATGTTCGCAAGAATCAAACAGGGAGGAAGATAGAAATGGATTCAAATCTTTCATTAGAAATCGGATTTAAAGGACAGCTCAAGCTGAACGCGCAGGCAATGCCGCTCCAGGAAGGCTACCTCAAGCTCGGCGGAATTGTGGATGACAGCCTTACAAATGGTCTTAAATTCGGCGTTGTCTGCTCGTCAGACCCGGACAGCCCGGAAATCCTCAAGGCGGGACACGCGGTAAGCACGGACATTGTGCGCGGCATTGTTGTATTCGATGACGCTGTGGCGCAGAACGCTCCGGCACACCCGGATCGCTACCTTGCCGGTTTTCCGTGCGCGGCTGTAAACCACGGCTTTGTGTGGCTTGAGGGCTGGACTAAGGCAGGAACAGGCGCAATCGACCCGAAAATCGGCTGCAAGGTTGTGTGCAGCACAGAGACCGGCGCAATCGAGTTCATCGCCTCAAGCGCGGACGCTGGCGAAGGCTATGAAGTCCTTGCACGCGCAAGCGTGCGCACCGTAACAGAACAGGGCGCTCTGCTCTATTTGGATTAAAGGAGAAAAAGACAGATGAAAATTAACTGCTCTTCGGAATTTAAAAAGGTGGGAAAAATCGCAAACCGCCTTGTGGCAGCAAACGGAAAGGCCAGCGACCTGCTCCGTGACGCCACGTTGCAGATTGGACGCGCAAGCGACCCTGAATATGGCGTGCCTGCAAGCGCGGTGAACAGCCCGATTTATGTGGGCGACCATGCGGTACTCGGCTCTGTTATTGGAAACAGCGCGGAGATAGAGGCTCTCTACAAGAAAAACCCTCTCGCGGTCAATATGAAGCCGAGATTCAACATCCGTACAGGAAAATACGATGTTGTATGCTCAAAGAGCGGAATCCAGAACTTCGTAGGCGATTCGGGCGAGCTTATCTCAATGCAGACAATCTCACCGTGGAACGCCTCGTACTTCCCTGAACTTTTCAAGCAGCCGCTTCTTTACAGCCACGCCCGTGACCTTGTTAAAAGGCTCGGCGGAACAAATCCGTGGGGAGAGGTCCAGAACCTCCAGCTCGCGGCTTACAGCGGCTGGAGCTTAATCGGCGAAAGCGGAACTGTCGCGGCGAACATGAAACAGAATGTGAACGTGCAGTCAGGTATCATGAGCGCGCCGATAATCAACATCAAGGTGTTCTTCAACTTCACTGTTGAGGAAATGGAAAGAGCCAAGGGTGACAACGGCTCTCCGTTCGCAGGCTCTCTGATGGCGGAAAAACAGCGCTATGCGCAGTATGTAATCGATATGATTACAGACTACCTGACCTACTACGGAAACGAGGATACGAACACAATCGGGCTTCTTGACGTAAACGGCCTTACTTCATGGGCAGGAAAGACGCTCAATGAAATCCTTGCAGACGCAACGGACACAAACAAAGGCTACACGATGTACCAGGCGCTCGCAAAGGCAATCACCGACTTCATGGGCGCAAGCAAGAACAAGTTTGATGTTGTCCGTGTCGCTATGTCGCCGGAAGCATACAACGTGCTCACTTCGACTCCGTACAGCAACAACTACGAGCCAAAGTCGCCTTTGAAGATTTTCGAGGAGAACTTCGAGGCAGGCGTAACAAAGAACGGCTCAAAGCCAAAGGTGGAATTCTTCGCTGATCCGTTCCTCTCTGCAAACAACGAGTTTGACAATTCAGGCTCGGACAAGCTGGTAATCACAGCCCCGGAAATCGGAGCAGGAACAGACGACGAAAAGCAGGATCTGCTTCTTCTTGGTGTTCCTTTGGAGAACTTCACCTACCCTGTATATCCGAACAGCTACGACCAGCAGCATGCGGTTCTCCGCAGGTTTGCCGGAGTATTCGCACCGGTCGGACAGGCGGTCAAGTGCTATTCAGGCTTCGGCGTGAAGGCGTAGAAATACGGAACAAGGGCAGTGTTAAAAACTGTCCTTGATTTTTTTTGAAAAGAGGACAAAAGAAAAATGAGCAAATACATTCAGAGTTTCTACCAGTACCCTGTAACATTCTCATCAATCGGGAAGACAGTGCCGGCGCGCCTTGCGCAGGGCGATATGCGGAACATCACGGAGGTATCGGACGCGGAGCTTGAGAAGCTCCAGAATTCAGAGCCGTTATTCCGCGAGCTTGTGAACGGCAAGAAGTACCGGGTGTTGAATAAAATTCCGGCAAGCTACGTGCCTGCGAATGAGCAGATTAACACGGCAAGAAGCGAGGCTGACAGACTGCGCGCGGAGAACGAAGAATTAAAAGCACGCCTTGCAGCGATTGAAAAATCGGAAGAACCGTCCGCCGCGGCCGACACAAATGTCGATTCCGGCAATGAAAAATCAGAACAGAACGAAGCCAGTGCTGAAAGCCCTGAAAAGGACTGGAACGCAATGGAATACAAGGAGCTTCAGGAGGCGGCGAAAGCAAAGGGCATAAACCCTGCGCAGAAGAAAACAGCCCTGATTGAAGAACTTGAAAAGGCTGAATAAGGAAATAGTATGACAAGAAACACTTTTTTGTTCGCCGGAAATTTTCCAACTCTTACAGATGACGAGATAAACTCGGCGTACGAATTTGTTTCTGTCATGTTCAGCGGCGTGTTGAGCCTGTGGGGTGTCCTTTCTGCAGAGATAAGAGAGAAGAAGCGCACGCTCTGCATGAACCTTCTTGTGGCGTGGTATCTTCTGGATACAAAGCCGCAGAGCGCGTCCGGGGTTCTCGGGAACGGAGGAATGGCCGTAAGCTCAAAGAGCATAGGCGGCACTTCCCTGTCGTTCGAGGGAATGGACGCGCAGGAGGGAATAAAACAGCTCAACTCAAATGTGTTCGGACAGAAAGCCCTGATAATGATTCAGGGAGCACCCGAAAGGTTCGGCATCTATGCTTGACGTGAAGGTTGAGTGCAATCAGACCGCCAGTCCCAAAGAAATCCAAAACTTTGTGGCAGACATTGACACGGAAGTCTTGGTCGGGTTTATGGCAGGAAGACAGCACGTGCCGACGCTTCACAAGGCGGACACAGAGAAGCCGAACGAAAAAAGACGCGGAAAGTACGTGGGAATTGACGGCAGGGACGACCCCCAGAATGAGCGTGCGATTGAAACCGCGGAGCTTGCGAAAATTCTGACGTTCGGAAGCGCGACTATTCCGGGGCGTCCGTTCATCGAGGAGGGACTTCTTTCTGAAAAAGAGGAGCTTCTGAAAGAGGCTGAAAAACAGACCGACAACGCAAGGAAAGGACAAGCCAACTGGGCGAAGCTGGGGACAAAGGCTGTGGGAGCTGTGCAGAAGTTTGTGCGGAGCGATTACTACAAGACCAATATCCCGAACAGCAGCAAAACAATTGAATTCAAGGGAAGCGACACGCCTCTTATTGACGGCGGAGACCTTATCAATTCGCTTGAGTTTGTCGTGGAGGAATAGAAAATGGCGGGAATCTACGGCGATATGCTTCTGGGGTTCGCCGAGCAGCAGCGGAATGTGGCTGTCTACGACATGACACCGCGGATAAACGGCGGCTGGGATATTGTGGAAGGCCCGGAGATTTCCGTTATCGGTGTATTCCAGAACACAGGCGGAAGCAGGATAAAGGACGGAAACGGAAACCTTGTGCAGGGCAACAGCTGCGAGCTTTGGACTTCCGCCGGAGACCTTGACGGAAAATTCATCAAAAAAGACGGCTCGGTGTTCCGGCTGACAGGCGGAAACGACTGGAGCTTTGAGGGCGGATTTTACCGCTATTCTCTTGAAAAGGTGGTAGGAAACAATGCAACTGAATCAGACGACGCTGCGTGGAATCTTGGCGGAAATTCTTTCTGTTGACGAGAGCCACGTAGTGCCTAAACAAGGGAACTGGTGGAATCCGCAGAGGGAAAAGGCGAACATAGCGAACTGGTGCTCATACAGAATCAAGAGCAACAATCCGCGCACCGCACCTTTCTATGTTGAGGAAAAGGACGGAGTGGAAAGCGCGGCGGTAATGAAAATCGCGAGCATAGAGCTTCAGTTTGTTGGTCCTGACAGCGAGCAGCTCGCGTACAGCGTGGCGTTCTGGCCGTTAAGGGCGGATGTAAAGGAACAGCTTAAAAAGATACGCGGAGCGGTAATGCTTAGCGACTTCAACGCTGTATCCTCCGTTTTTTTCCAGGACGGAAACAACACTGTCCTGGCGTGGAACGTTCCGAACGTCCAGATAATCTGGTATGACCTGATAGACACAGACCAAAAACCACTAAAGACTATAGACATAGGAGGAAAAATAAATGGCGAACTTTGACGGCTCTATAGCGCAGGTGAACGTTCAGTTTCCAATTGAAACTGTAATCGAACCTGTGTCAGGAGAAAATTATACAAAGGCATTGATTTTTATACCCTTGGGAAAGGCAGAAGAGTATCTTCCGACGACAGAAAGCCCTGCGGCAGGACAGAAGATTGAACTTGACTCTTCAAATTACGGAAAGCTGACCGGCGGACTTTTGAAGACTTGGCTCGTTCCATTCTTCACATCGGCACAGGCGGCAAAGATAGCGGTGGCAATCTATGACGTTGACGCCGAGGAAGTGACTGCTAAAGCACCACTTAATAAGGTTTATGAGGCGTATAAATACTACGCCTACTTTAAATTCGGACTTGCGCCTTCAAACGACTACAACGCATTGCAGACACAACTCGCACAGCTTTGTAAGGCCGACCCGCTCTACTCACAGCTCTGGGTAGGAACATCAGACCCGCAGGTTCTGACCAAAGAAAGCAGTCTTGTCTCCGCGCTTAAAGGCGTAGCGGCAGACGCAAGAGTTGTTTATAATCCGGACGGCACAATCAACGCGGCACTTGCACAGCTCGGCGCGACACTTGCGCAGAGTAACGCGACAGGAACACCTGTAGGGAATGACATCGACATGCTCGCGTTCAACACAATAGGTGCAAGCGGAGCGGACGACGCGGACGGAAATCCGACAAACCTCGACGCAACGCAGAAAGCCACGCTTGATGAGCAGAAAATCGGTTACAACACATACGTGGGGGACGGTACGGAGAACGTGGTGACAGAAGGCTCTCAGACACTCCAGGGGAACGTTGTAGGCGCGCAGTGGGTAAAAAGCTACATTGAATATATGTGCAAAATACGCACGGCGAACCTCATAACCAGGCGCAACAAGTTCAGGAACAACGACCAGTATCAGGCTATTCTTCTGATTCTCTCTGATGTTGTGAAGGACTTTCTGAACTTCGGAAGGCTTGCGGACTTTAAAATTACAGCTCCTGTGTTCTCCGACCTTGCAAAGAGCGCGGATGCAATTGTTGTTCCAAATGCATGGGAAGCGACTTATATCGACAAGCTCCGAAGCGTTACAGTATACGGCACTTTGTATGTAACACAGCCGTCAAAATAAGGGGGATTATAAGAAATGAGTAAGCATACAATAATAGCAGCAGGACAGTTTTCTGTGACGCTCATCCACCCTCTGTGGAACAGCGGAACGCCTACGACAATCGGCGGATTCAAGCTGGAAGGTCAGATGGTGCAGGATCAGCAGCTTATGGACAACTCAAAGGTCATTGCACTTGCGAATGGAAACACAATCACCATAACGAACAACAACAAGTCCGGAAGCCTTACATTCAATGTGACGGCAACGAACGGTGATGACGACATGGTGAAAATCGCGAAATTCCTCAAACGCGTGGGGGATTCTGTGGGTGGAACTATCCGAATCACGCAGGAAATCAACGGAGCGACAAGCGGCGACACATACACAGCCTGCACGGTCAAGAGCTGTCCGAACCGTATTATCCAGGGAAACGACGCGGCGGACTACGCGGTTGTATGGAACTATGGCGAATACACGCCTGACAGCGAATCTTGATTTTTTGACAAAAGGAATAAGAAATGGAAGCACTCAAACTTACAAGGAAGGTCTATGACGAGGGACTGGAGAAGATAAACAGCGCGGCCGTAGGCGATACCGCTTATCTTGACCAGTTCGAGATTGAACTTGAGGACGGACTGAACACCGCGAGCGTAATGGAAATCTGCCGTGTTATACAGGATTCCAGCTTTGAGGGAAAAGTCCGACTTATGCGCATTTGTATCGCAGGAAAGAACGTGAAGGTAAAATGCCCGAACGGAGAAGTCGAGAAATTCAGACTCTCGAACGCAGAGGACAGTATAGAGGGCTTTGACCTCTTCCGGAAAGAGCCTCTCGCGCTGTGGGCAATCGCCGACACAGTCTACGGATATGTGCTAAAAAAATCTCTGCGGCCTTCGACACCAGCCCCGGCGAAGGCGGAAACGCGGACATCAAAGGAGTAAGGGCAGGAAATGCCGTTAAGCGGATTGTGCATAACGGCTTTCTGTGGCTTTATTATAATTTCTGCGGCGAGTACGCAAGACAGCCCGTTGACCTTGATGATATGTGCGACGGGCTGCTTTGTTTGGGGGCTAAGAATAGGATTCAGGAGATATACAATGAGCCAGAGTAGCGGCGGATTTTTCTATTCAGTAAAAGCGGTTGTCGACAAGGCGAGCTTTGAAAGCGGACGGCAGGAGCTGGCGAAACTTGAGCAGTCGGGAAAAAGGCTTGTCGCGGGATTCACGGCGGCAGGTGCAGCTCTTGTCGGAGCAGCGAAAATCGCAGGCAACGTGGCGCAATCAGAGCTGAAAGTTGCAAGTTCAATAGGAGCTTCAACGGACGCTCTGGCCAAATGGAAAACCGCCGCAAATATTGCAGGAGCAAGCGCGAACGGTCTTATAGGCGCAATGGCAGGAATCGAGAATAAAATGCAGCACCTGAAAACCGGCACGGTGGACATGAACCTTGCTAAGAACCTGGGGCTTATGGGCATAGGCTACGGCGACTTTGCGGACATGGACGCGGAGGACAGGATGAAAGCCGTGTTCAGCAAGGCTGACAGCATGGATGACCAAAAGCTGGCGGCGACGCTTGTGGGCGATATTCTGGGACAGGCAGGGCGCGAGTATTACGACAGCCTTAAACTTTCAGGAAAGACGCTTGAGCAGCAGCTGAAAGAGGCGCAGTCCCTGAATTTTATGACCGAGAAGAACAGGAAGGAAGCCGCGGCGTTCGCAGGCGAATTCAACGCAGTAAAGGAAGCCGGAAAGAGCATAGTCCAGCTTATAGGAAGCGACATAGCGGCAGAGCTTACGCCTCTTGCACGGAAGATAAAGACCTACCTTATGACAAACCGGGACGCAATCCGGCGTGGAATCACAGGACTTGCGAAAGGCGCAGGCTCTGTGTTCAACGCCATAGCCGGAGCAATCGGGAAAGTCGCGCCTTTTGTCGAGAAGCTGATAGACAGGTTCGGCGGACTGGACAAAGTAATCATAAAGCTCGGTGTCGGATTCGGAACAATGAAATTGATGAAATTTGCAGGCGGCTTGAAATCAATGATAAGCGGGTTGAACCTTTTGAAGCTTGCGCTCGGAGGGATTGGCAAGGGGCTTATGGCCGGCGGTATTTTCCTTGTGCTTGAGGATTTGATGTATTATTTTGCAGGTGGTGAAAGTCTTATAGGAGAGATTCTGCCAAAAATCAAAGAATTTGCAAAGGAACTGGGATTTGATGACATAGACCTTTCAAACCTTGTGCAGGGATTGAAAGATGTAGGAGCAGAGCTTGCAAAGCTTTCAGGCTCCTCTTTTAAAATGGTCATACAACTGTTCTCCGACCTTGCGCTTATTATTAAAAACCTTGTTTCAGGGGACATGGATAAACTTTCAGAAAATCTGAAAAAATTCTTCAATGATTGGAAGCAGGGGTTGAAAGATGTATTCAATCTGGACGAGGTAGGAGAAGTCGGAAAAAAGGCCTACGAAGAAACTCTGGAAAGCGGTGGTTCCAAATATGATGCGGTAGTCAATGCAATAGACCAAGGGTCAAGAAAAATACCGATTTACGGCCCTTACTATACGGCAGTTACTAACGGTTGGAATTGGCTTGTAGACAAGGTCACAGGCAATAAAGCAAAGACAGGAAAAAAAGCGGAGGACGGAATCATACAGCCGGACGGCAGGCTTATAAATATAAGCCCGGACGACTTGGGTGTAGACAAGGTAACAGGAAAAAAAGCAAAGACAGGAAAAAAAGCGGAGGACGGAATCATACAGCCGGACGGCAGGCTTATAAATATAAGCCCGGACGACTGGGTGTTTGCAGCAAAGAATGTGGAGGACATAGCAAGCGCATTTGTTCCACACGGAATGACAACAAACAACAGCATGAGCGCGCCGGCAACCTATGTTATAAACCAGTCGTTCACTGTAAACGGCGGAAACGCAACACCGCAGGCTGTGAGGGCGGAAGCGTACAGGGGGACTGCTGCGGCACTGCAGACCAATCTGAAGAACGCGGCAAGAATAATGCAGCTTATGCCGGGAACAAGATAAAGAGGAAAAAATGGAGCTTTCAAAAGCACTTAAACTGGGCTCGAAAAGAGCCGTTGAAATAGTAAAGTCTGTATTACAGAACCCTATGCTTATATCTAAAAGCCCTTCATGGGGAATATCGCTTGAAGTTGAGACAATCACGCAGACCGGACAGGCGGATGTATCGGAACGGGCGGTCATTGTTCCGGGAAGCGGCGTGAAGTCATTCCTCAACGACAACGTGGCTCCGGGTGCCTGGACGTGGCAGATGAGCGGCTGGATTCCGGGCGACCCTTTGGCAGAGCCGACAAACCTCTACACACCGGTTGTAATGATGAATGTATGCTTTCTAAGAGCAGCATATAAGAACGGTTCAAGAATCATATTCAAGGACGTTGACCAGATGATATACAAGAACTGCGTCATTCAGTCGTTGAGCATAGACACGAAGAGTGAATGCAAGAACAAGAAGCCGTTCTCAATGACGATAAAAGAAATTGTGGAACTCAAGGCGACAATAAGCGACAAGACAGACCTCGAGGCGTTGTCCGAGGCGAAGAGCAAAATCGAGGACAAGGGAATAACAACGGCAAGCACGGTGGATTTTAGTAAATCATCCTTAGTAAGGCTAAAAGATGGTATTGTCAGTTTTACTAAAGGAATCTTCTAAAATTTTTCCTCATACCGTTCTGTGTAGACGACATCTATCTTGTTCTCAACGACATTAGATAAAACGTAACAGTCGGTCATGTCATTGATGTATATCTTGTATATTCTGGCAGAAGATTCTTTTTGCTCAGATTTATTATTGATAAATCTTCCAATCAAAGATTCGCCGTGATGTTCAAAAAAATATAAATCCTCGGCAAAAAGCCAACTCCAGTATTCCCCATTTAGGAAACTTGAAAGCTCTTCTTTTATTGATTTTTCCTTGTCACTTTCTGGCTTAGCTTTGACAAGAATTTTTGTATTGTAAATTTCTTTTTTCTGATTAAATTTTGACAGCAGACGCTCTTCTGTTTCTTCTGAGTATGAAATCTCATAGGCAATGGAGGCAAGTTTGTTATCACGAAAATAATAATAGACCTTGGAACTTTCGCTCATCATCAGGTCGTTTTCTATTAAAAATTTCTTTTCAAAATCATTTAACGAAGAATTCAGATACAAATGATTTTTTTCTGCGAAAACCTGCTCAAACGGCTCTCCCCAGTAAGTATCTCTATAACCTAAAGAACGTTTTAAAAATTCGCTTTGAGCAAATAATTCTGTTGCAAAAAAGCACAAAAACAAGAACATTAGTTTTTTCATTGTAAACCTCATTTTTTTTCAATTATAACCTGCTTTCCACCAAAAGACTATATAGGTATGCGGAACATATCATCCTTGAATCAGGTCGAATGGCCGACCACGGAAATAAGCGACAATTTCAGCTTCTCAACAATGCACCCGGACGGACTTTTTAAATTCTTATTCAGATATTTTAACGGACGCTGGAACTGCTGGTGCACTCTTCCTAGCGGAGAAACACGCGTGGTCGGAGTTGAGCCGAACGTTGTAAGCTGGTCAGGCTTTCTTGACTACGGAATCGTATTCATCACAGAGCTGCCGCTAATTTCAAGAAACTCATTGTTCCTTACAAGCCTCTACATAATAACGTGGGAATAACGCATGGAAAATTTCAACAAATGCATTGACCTTACATTCCGGGGCAGTTCAAAGCAACTTGTAATAAAGACGCCGCGAAAAGGAATTAAACCGGACATTGAGATAACAGGAACTCTGACAGGAAAGGATCAGGTATGCGACCTTGAGATAAGAATTACAAACCTTTATACAGACGACATCTTATCGGGCTACCATACGGTCGAGATAAGCGCAGGCTATGCAGACACTATGAGCAAGACCATAGAGGGAAGCGTTGTGAATGTGTACACGGAATCCCCCGGACCCGACAAGGTTACAGTAATCTATTGCACGGTAGCGAACTTTGACGCCTGGCTCAACAAAACAATAGACTTGAAGCTTTCTAAAAATTTCACGCTTAGAAATGCGGTGGCGGAGATTACTAAGGCTCTCGGATTCAACGAGGCGCAGATAGATATAGGAATAGCGCAGAGCACGTGCGCCGCTCCACTTGAGGTGAATGGAACGGCAAGACAGGCGGTAAACGAGTTGAAAAAATGCTTTCCCGGAATAAACATAACTGTTGACAAGCAGTTTCTGAAAGTGTTCCCGGAAAAACAGCAGCCGGCAACGGTTATGAATCATACACTGAAAGCCCTGATTCAGGCTCCGCAGTTTTCCGGTGGACAAGTAAGTCTTATAGCTCCTTGGAATCCAGCGGTTCGGCCGGGCGATTTTGTAACATATCCTACTAATTTTTTCCAGACGACAATGGGTCTAAGTCCGTTCTCAACTGCGTATGTCACAAGCGTGCAGTTCAGCTTTGCCACCAACAACGACCAGAACGAGATGAGTATAACAGGGATTCTTAAAGAGAGCATAGGAAAAACGGAGAAATAGATGACGGACATACTGAGCGCGCAGAACCTCTCCGAAAGGGACTTGATAACATCGATACTGAACAGCTTCTATATCGTTGACTACGGATACATCAACAAGGTAAATGGCGACAAGACCGTCAATGTAACGCACGCCGCAAAGCCTGTACTTACAGACGGAACGGTGCTGCCGGAAACCGTAACAAGCAATGTGGAGGTCCTGACTTTATGCGGCGCAGGATTTTGTGTTCAGTGGGACTACAAGGCAGGCGACAAGGTGCTCCTTCTTGGAATGAAAGACTATGTGCCGGAAGTCGGAGATGTGAAGCAGGCAGAAATTCCGAAGGCGTTTGTTCATTACTCAAGGGCGACACTTAAGGCTATACCGCTCTGCGTGTTCAGCGACGAGGCGAAGGTCAAGATTCTGGTTGAAAACGGCAAAATGACTATAAAGACAGACGGCACGCTTGAGCTTGACGGAAACGACAACGGCGGAGTTGTAATCGCCCCGGAACTTAAAAAGCAGCTGAACTTCTTAACTCAGAGGGTGGACACAATCATAAACGCGCTCCAGAACGCGCCTACAGCGGTACAGGACGGAGGCGCGGCATACAAGGCTGGAATAGCGGCAATCCTTGCTACAATCGTCAATAAAGAGAATTTCAGCAATATAGAGAGCGACAAGGTGAAGCACGGAAAAGGAGGCAACTGACAATGGATATAGAGATGAAAATCCAGGAGAAAACCGCGACCTTTCCTGTGTGGGACTTGAAGGTGGAAAACGGAATTGTTCCGATTCTGACAGACGACAAAGAGGACATACAGGGCGCAATTCTTGCATGCTTCATTGAAAAAAACACCGTGCCGGAGCTGCCGGACGTGGGCGTTGAGTGGACGGGATACCTTACAGGCACAATCTCGTTCGGAGAGCTTGATGCACAGATACGGCAGTCGCTGGGCAACGCGGAAAAAGACGAATTCAGACCGGAATACCAGCTGGAAGATGACAGGCTGACGCTCACGGTTACAAAGGAGATTTAAAAATGGGATTCAAGATAGACGATACGGAATGGCTGCCGCAGACAACACAGGAACATGCCACAGCCTGGATGGAAGAAATAAATGCGCTGCTTGAAGCGAACAATGTAACAGATGAAAACGGAAACATTGTCAAGCTGTCGCAGAGCTTTGCAAGCGCGCTATATTTGCAGGTGCTGGCAGGTGCAAGCCGGCTTGAAAAGAACGACGATAAACTGAACGCAGGAATAAACAGCCTTAATGTGGAGGCGTGCGACGATCAGCAGATAGAAAATCTTCTTCCCATTGCGGCCATCACAAGAAACACAGGAAGCTACTCTACCCTGACGCTCACAGTAACGGCGAACGCAGAGAACGTCTGCGTTATTCCTGCCGGAACAAAAGCGCCGTTCAAAAATGTGAATTTCATTGTACAGACACAGATAGTGCTCCAGCCGGGAACAACGCAGAACATAGCGACCGTATGCGACACTATCGGCGCAATAGTCGTGCTCAAGGGAGAAATAACCGCATTTGAGACGCAGATACCGAACCTTGCAAGCGTAGTTAATAACGTGTCAAGCATTCCGGGAAACAACGCGGAGACAACGGCAAGCCTGCGCCAACGCATAATAAAAGGGAATACAATTCCTTACTCGCTCAACGGCGTGAAGATTGCGCTTGAGGAGCTTACAGGCGTGAACCATGCTCGCGTGTTCTTCAACTACAACACCAGCGGAACTCTGACACTTGCGGGCGGAATCGAGCTTCAGCCCAGAACCGCATACGTGGTTATAAACGGCGAGAGCGAGAGCATAGCGGAGACATACGCAAGATACATGAACGCACCGACACAGAATGCGCCAGGCGCAAGCAGCACTGGAAGCTATACAACGGTAGAAATTCTTGTAACAGCTGGAAGCGCAAATGCGACCGTTCCAAAGGGAACATCTTTTTTATATGACGGAATGACGTTCAAGTCGAATACTGCAAAGACCGTGGGTGCAGGAAGCACTGCCTCTGTGGGATTCACTGCGATTGATGTAGGGCCTGTAACGATTCCAGCCGGAGCGGTAACATCATTCGACACGAACATAGCGAATGTGGTGAAAATAACCAACAAGGCGAGTGTTCCGGGAATCGCAAAGACCGCGTTTATTCAGAATTACATATCCGGCAGCGGGCAGACAATCCCGATTAAATACGACAAGGCGGAAAATGAAATTGTTTTTGTAAAGGTGTTCATAGCCAAGACCGGCGAAAGCGGAAGCCAGATAGAGAACCAGATAAAACGCGACCTTATCGCCGCCAGCGCGTCATGGATTATAGGACAGAACATAACAAGCCTTCTGACATCCGCTCCGTTCGCGGACTGCACATACACAGAGGTGGCATACACACAGGTGAGCAGGAACGGTGAAACTTGGGTAAACCTTATCGAAACATCTGTGAATGCTATTCCACGGGTGAGCGATGACACAATAATTGTGGAGATACTGACATGATAAAGCAAAGCCCATATCTTCCGAAGCAGATGAACGGTCCTGTAGTGAACGCAGTTCTTGCGGCAATGGACGAACGTCTGAAAAACGCGGACATAATCGAGGACTATCTATACAAGATGTCGATACTCACAGCACAGAAAACGGAACTGGAGAGCATAGGGTGCATAATAGGCTATCCGCATCCGCTTGTGCCTGTCGGATTCAGTCAGGAAAACGTACTGATTCTTTCAGAGCTGCCGCAGTACCAGGACATCCAGAACGGTCTTGCTGCAGTCGGATCGGAAGTCGGCGGACGGTTCAGTTCGACCAAAAAGACCGCAAGCGACTATATGGAACTGGGACTGTACAGAAACTTCCTCGACAAGGTAGCGTACATAAAGCGGTACGGAATAACACTGTATGCCGTCGACCAGATAGCACGGCTGATGGACTCCCGGTACACAATCGGCTGGGACAGCAAACGCGACATAACCGTGGACTTTGAGCGGAATATCGGGTTTAAAAACGTGTGGATTCTAACACAGCTTTTCTACCGGCTCGCCACAAGCCCGCAGGTAATCATAACCGCAGGGACAAACTGAAAGATTATTAGAAAGGAGGATATATGATATCAACACAAACATTTGAAAACTATCCTGAATTTGCCAACGCAGGGCAGAAATCGCAGCCGAACGATGCAAAATATGCAGCCGGATTCATTCCGAGCGATGTGCTGCCGGCGGAATGGCTGAACTGGTTTTTGAGCGGAGCGACAAAGGGAGTAACAGCCCTGAACACAGGCGTGAAGAGCATTGAGCAGGAAATCAACGCTGTTCTTGCATCAAGGGCTGTGACGCCGGACATTACCGCAACCAACCAACTCCTTACTGTTCTGAACAAGATAAAGGCAGAAGCGGTTCTTGCCGCGCACCCGGTCGGCTCTCTATACTGGACGTCCAAGAACGAGAATCCGGCGGTTACATTCGGCGGCGGCACCTGGAAGCAGATAACAGACAAATTTGTTCTTGCAGCAGGAAGCACATATAAGGCAGAATCAACAGGCGGTGCGCCAACAGTTACATTGACAGTTGCAAATCTTCCAAGTCATAGCCATACCTTCACACCTAGTGGAACAGTAAAGAGTACCTTCACTGGTGCAAGCCATAGCCATACCTTCACACCTAGTGGAACAGTAAAGAGTACCTTCACTGGTGCAAGCCATAGTCATACCTTCACACCTAGCGGAAGTATTTCAAACACAAAAGCTGGCGGTGTAATTTCTACCAATGGTATACACTCCCATGGAATATCTGACCCTGGGCATAAACATAATATTCCAGGATATTGGTCTTCCTTCGCAGGAGGTGATTACGATGTCCTGCATCGAGGTGGTATTGGGTCTTTAACAACTAATGAAGTCGAAACAGGAATTTCCATACTCAATAGTGGTTCACACCAACACTCATTTTCCGGAATAGCACACAATCACTCTTTCTCTGGAAGCGAAGGTACTACTGCTACTGCAACTCAAGGTGGAACAGTTGCTTCTACATTTACAGGCACTTCATCATCAACTGGTTCAGTAGGTAGTGCAACCGCAGTAAATATACTTCCGCCATATATAGTCAAATACTGTTGGGAAAGAACGGCATAAATTAAGCAGTACGCTCCCAGCAATATTTAACCACGTAAGGAGGTAAGGTGTTTATACTTGAGCCTGACCCGACAGATGAAGTACTGCTTGCATAGCCTGTGAAGGTACTTGAAACGTTTCCAAGTGCTATGGTGGATCCAGTATTACTGTTATTTCCTGTAAAAGAACTTGATACTGCTCCATTTTGAGTTGCTGATACTGTTTGTTGTACTCCAGTAAAGGTTGGATTGGTAGTAACTGAAATTGTGCCTGACGGTGTAAATGAGTGAGCATGTTTTCCCCCATAAGAGGTGGATAAAGTTGTTGTGCCTCGCACTGCGGATGAACCAGAGTCTGGTTTAAGTTTATTTTCGGGAGTTCTTGGTGCCGTAAAAGTATGACTGTGCTCACCGTCTAAACTTGTAGTTCCTTCACTTCCAGTAAACTTGTAAGCACCACCACTTATTCTTCCGCTCGGTGTGAATGTATGACTATGGCTCGTGCCTGTGAAGGTACTTGTAATACTTCCGCTCGATGTGCAAACGACTATAATTACAGAGGTTAATTATATGATAGTAAAAGCAGAACTTGCGGACGGAACAACTGATATTTTTGAGACAGGCAATTATAAAATTTCAACATTGAAAGATTTTCACCCTATGCTTTGCTCCGTTGAGATTTATTCTGGAACCAAAAGGATAAAAAAGATTTCAAGAAGATTCAAATTCTTTTACAAGCATTTTATTTTCAAGAGTAGCAAAGTTCAAAATAAACTAGCAGAAATTCAGAAACAGCAGGCGACGGCAAAACAGGAAAATCAAGAGTAATCTGAATGAAGATTACAATGAAGCTTTGATTGTATTGAAAAGTCAATTAAACTAATCAATTGCTCCGGAATTGCCCGGGGCTTTTTTACACGCACACGCAGTTTGTATGCATGTCTGCTTCCAGTGTCTTTGCAAGAAGTTCGTATTCTGTATTGCTCATTGTGTCTCCGTATGTACGCTGGAGTCCGTCCTGAAGTCTTGCACGGCGCCAGGAATTGTGCCAGAAGACACGGAAGCCGTTTCTGTAACTGATTGAAAGATTGATTTTCTCTCCGCCCCAAGAAATGCCGTCTATCTTGAAATCGTGCTCACAGTAAGAGAATATCCCGTCACGCTTTGTTGTTACTTCTTTGTGGACTGAAAAGAGGTCTTCAAGGTCAATGTCTGACGGTGGAGTTATGTACCGTTCCTCTTCTTCAAGCGGTTCTATTGAAAAGTATTTGTTCCACCATTCGCATATATCCTGGGAAAAGCCATTTGCCTTCTCGATTGTACTTATTCCGCGTCTTTTGAACATCATGGGAAGATTAAGCTGCAGAGTTTGCCACATACGCTCCACTCTTCCTTTTGCCTCGGGAGAAAGTGCAAAGATTGTTTTTATACCGAGTTTTTCGCAGATTTTCATGTATTCGGTTTTGTGTTCTTTGGCATATTCAATCCTTTCTTCAACCGACATTTTTGCATTGTTTCTTGCAACAGAAATGAAGTTTCTGGACCAGTCGGTATAGAAGGATTCCGGAAGCACATGCTTTTCTGCCATTTGATGGAAAAGTTCAAAATAAGACATCCGGGATTCGGCAATACTGAAATGGATTCCCAAAAGAGAGTGGGATGCGTCATCTATTGCGCCCACTGCAGTAACTTTTGTCCCGTCCATAAAGAAATCATAGGGGGTTCCGTCTATCTGAACAAGGCTTCCTTTGTGTTTTCTTTCCAGACGCGGGCGGTGGCTTGCTTTTGTTGGCTGTGTTTTTCTTGCTTTAGGTGATTTTATTCCGGCTTCTTTCAGTGCTGATACTACAACACGTTCAGAACAATTGATATGGTAGAAGTCTTTTATGTCGCATGCAAAGTTTGCAAAAGTTGCGATACAACCTTCATCTTTATACAGCTGAACAATTTTATCGCGAAGGTTCTGCTTTACGCGGTTTTTGTTGTAATGAAGGCCCTTATGCCCGTTTACAAAGAATGCGTCTCCTTCTTTCTTGTATCTGGAAACCAAAACAGAACTGTGCTGTACTGTCATATGAAGGTAATAGGCAAGTTCCTTGTTTGTGATTTTCCCGGCTGCACGAAGCGGAATGTATTTCTTTTTTAATTCGAGAAGATTCGGTCTTTTCATATTTCCTCCGAAAAAGACCCACCCAGTTCTTTTTTCGAACGGCTATAGAAAAAACTTTAGTGAATTTTGTCAATTTTAAAAAATAGGGGTTGACAGTGGGCACTTATTTTGTGGTCAGTTTTCCGCCCTGGTAAATCATGTTGGCTTTGGACAGGTAATCTTCCGGAATGGTTATGCCGCATTCTTTTGCTGTATCCAAATCGAACAGAAGGTCAGAATCTTCGGGTTTGGTAATGAACTTTACAGGAATTGACGCGGGTTTTTTTCCGCCTATAAGTTCGGCAATAATGTCTGCTGTGGCAAGTCCCGCTTTGTAGTAATTGAAACCGCTGGCCATGAAAATTCCGCCCTGCTGTGCGCCTGTAACATCTCCTGAGAAAATAGGTTTCTTTGCCTTGTTGAATACTCCTATTACAGAAGCAAGTGCGCTGAATACCGTATTGTCTGTTGTGAGGTAAAGTCCGTCTACGCGTGAAACAATTGAATCTGCAGCCTGTTTTACTTCATCTGACTTTGTTATGCTCTGTGAAACAAGTTTAATTCCTGCCTGCTCACATCCTTTTTTTACCAGTTCAAGACTGCTTATTGAATTGGCTTCGTTGCTTGTATAAATGTAACCGAGTGTTTTTATTCCGGCTATCTGTGCAAAGATTTTAATGTGTTCAACGGTTGGAATTGCGTCGCTCAGTCCTGTTACGTTTCTGTAACCGCTGTTTACGTCTGTTACAAGTCCTGCTCCTACAGGGTCGGTTACACAGCTAAAGATAACCGGCTTGTTTTTTATTGTATTTGCAAGTGCCACGGCGACAGGTGTCGCGATTCCGACTGCATAGTCTACTTTCTGTGACTTGTAGAGAGCTGCAATCTGTGCTGCTGTTCCTACATCACCGTTTGCATTCTGCAGATTATATTCTGCTTCAATTCCAAGTTGCGCAAGCCTGTCCTGAATGCCCTGTTCAATTGCGTCAAGTGCCGGGTGCTGTACAATTTTTGCGATTCCGATTTTAACTTTGGAATCTTTCTTTGCCTTTGCCGTAAGCGGTGCAAGTGCCGCAAAAACAGCCATAACCGCAACAATAATTTTTTTCATATACTGCTCCTGTTTTGCAAACTTGAAGTTATTGAAACAGATGCTCGCATCTGTTTCAATATACGTTACTCTTTATAGAAACAATGATACTATATAGAGAAACGTTTGTCAACTACCTTCTTTAAAAAAAATGCGTTTTATGCTAATATCTGCGTGCCCGTAAACCGCCGGGCAAAAAAAAGAGGTATTCATGAACACTCCAAAAATTTGTCTTACGCTTACAGGAAAAACTCTGGCAGAAGATCTTACAGTCCTTGACCGTTACCGTGATTACGTTGACATTGCCGAACTCAGGGCCGACTTTCTGGACAGTGACGAAAGACTGCGCGTAAGAGATTTTCCCGAAATGGCAGGAATTCCCTGCATACTTACACTGCGCAGAAAAATCGACGGCGGCTGTTTTATAGAAGGAGAGGCGGCCCGTACAATTCTTTTTGCAAGGGCACTTTCCTTTGCCGCAGAAGACAAGCGCAAGAATTTCCAGTACGTGGACTTCGAGGAAGATTTTCATATTCCAAGCCTTCAGGATGCCGCTCTTGCATTCGGAACAAAAATAATCCGCAGTGTACATGACATGAAAAATCCTGTTTCAAACATCTGCGAGCGCCTTGCTGCCCTTAAAACAACAGGATACGAAATTCCCAAAATTGCGTTTATGCCGCACTCACTTGACGACGTAAAAAATCTGTTCGAAGAAGCAAAAAAACTCAATGACAACGAACACATTCTTGTGGCAATGGGACCGCTGGGTGTTCCTTCACGCATACTTGGTGAACGGTTAAAGAATTTTCTTACATATACATCTGCGCCTGAATCTGCACAGGGACTTCCGTCTCTTTCACATATGGACCCGCGCACACTTTGCGAAGAATACAACTTCAAATCAATCAATTCAGAAACAGAACTTTTTGGAATAACCGGCTGGCCTCTGACCGCAACTTCAAGTCCGGCTCTTCACAACGGCGGTTACAAAAAACTCGGAATGAACTGTGCCTATATTCCCATGCGCGCAGAAAAATTTACGCAGGCGCTTTCCTTTGCAGAAGCAATCGGTGTAAAAGGAATGTCAGTTACGATTCCGCACAAAGAAGCCGTACTTGACTGTGGTTTCAAAACAGATGCAGATGTAGATAAAATAGGTGCAAGCAATACAATTGTACGGAACGGAGATACATGGAATTCCTACAATACCGACGCCTACGGGTTTGCAAAATCGCTGCTTGAATTTACCGGACTCAAATCGCTTGCAGGAAAAAAAGTTGCAATTATAGGAGCGGGCGGAGCAGCCAGGGCAATTGCGTATGCAGTTAAAAAACTCCGCGGAAAAGCATGTGTTTTTAACCGCACTGTAGAAAAAGCCGCAGAACTTGCCGAAAAATATCACTTCAAATATTCTGCACTCAACGCCGATGCAGTTTCGCTTTTGAAAAAATATTCTTCAATAATAATCCAGACTACTTCTCGCGGAATGAATTCGAGCGGCCCTTACAACGAAAAAGATGATCCTATTTGGTTCTACAATTTTAGCGGAAAAGAAATTCTTTTTGACATAGTCTATGTTCCCGAAGTAACACCTGTCATGGGAAGAGCCGCAGAAGCCGGATGCCGCGTCTGTAACGGTTACGATATGCTTCGTTACCAAGGTTACCGCCAGTTTGAACTTTTTACCGGAAAAAAATACGAAGGCTGAATAAAATAAATAAAAGAGGTGGAAAATGATTTCAAAAGATGAACAGAAAGTTCTTGCAGCGCGTACTGCAGTTGATGTTCTTGTAAAAAAAGGCAGAATTTTCAGCGGAATGAAAATCGGTCTCGGAACAGGTTCAACAGCAATGCCTGCCGTAAAAAGAATTGCAGAACTTATTGCAGACGGTACGCTTTCTGGAATTAAGGCTGTCGCTACAAGTTTTCAGACAACGCTTGCGTGCGAAGAGTTTGGAATTCCGGTTTACACAATGAATGACAAAGCCATAGGCGGAACCCTGGATCTTGCAATTGACGGTGCCGACGAAATAGGAAAGGGCAACTCTCTTATAAAAGGCGGTGGTGCTGCTCTTCTGCGTGAAAAAATAGTTGCTTATAATTCAAAGGCATTTGTTGTTGTGGCAGACGAATCAAAAGCCGTAGAAAACCACGGAACAAAGTTTCCGCTTCCTGTAGAAATAATTGCAGAAGCACGCGTCCCTGTTGTACAGAAACTCGAAAAACTTGGTGCAAAATGTGTTCTTCGTGAAGGTGTAAAAAAAGCAGGCCCTGTTATTACCGACAACGGAAACATGATAATTGACTGTACGTGGGAAAATCCTGTAGATGCCGCAAAACTTGAAGACACTATAAATGATATTACAGGCGTAGTTGAATGCGGTTTCTTTACAAAAATCCGCCCGACGGCATTTATTGCACATTCGGACGGAAGTGTAGAAGAGCGTTCTTAAAAAGAGACTGCCCTTTAATTAATGCTGAGGTTCTGCGTTTCTGTTCCAAGAACGTAAAGCCTCAGTGTTGTTCCTTTCTTTACTTCATACGGAATTGTAAGTTTCTGTCCCGGATGATTGAATGAAATAAGTGTAGAAACTTTTCCGTCAGAAGAAATTGCATCAAGCTGAACCGGAACGGCATACGGATATTCCGGAAGGTCATATTCAAAAATTCCCTGAACAATATCACTGTCTGCACTTTTTGGGCTTAATGCAAATTCTGCGTTGAGTCTTGTAAATGCAGGTGCTTCATCTCCTGAAACTTTGTCTTGGTCTGTTACCGTTCCTGCCTTTTCATTTTCTGCGGCAATGTGTGAGGTAAAGTCAAACGTAATTTTGTTTTGCGCCATTGCTTCAAGAACCTGCTTTATGTTAAGGCCTGCAACCGACGGCACTTTTACTGTTTCGATCATTGAACCGCTGCTTACTACAAACTGAACTTTTACCGGATCAACAATCGGCATTCCGGCTTCGGGGTACTGCGCAATAATTGTTCCTTCTGCTGAATCGTCGCGTACAAAAACCGGCTGCGCGACTATTACAAGAGGATGCTCGCCGCTGAACAGAACGTCCAGCTTCTTTTTGATGTCATCAATATTTTCTCCTGTGTAGTCTGCAAGCTCGTCAATGGCAACACCGCGGCTTACCGTAAGGGTTACGCGCCTGTATGCTTTTACGATTGCTCCTGCGTCCGGTGACTGTTCAAGAATTGTTCCCTGATCGCCGGGCAAATCAGAATAGCGCAACTGGATTTTTCCGTAGAGTTCCTTGGACTGAAGATCCAGAAGTGCGTTTGTAAGATTTTTTCCTACTACATTCGGAACCATGACTTTTTCTGCACCCTGAACCGTAAGAAAAAATACTGCCAGGAAAGCGAGAATCATTATGATAAACGCAACAATAACCGTTATCACAAGAGACTTTCCGCCGTTTTGAATCTGGGAAACCTGATCCTTGAAATTAAACCGCAGCTTTGAAAGTGCACCTGTTATTTTTTTACCGAAATTCTTTTTTTCTTCCATGCTGTTTTCCTTTTCAGTTTGAACCAAGAACTGTTCCGATAAAATTTCTGGAACCGTTCATGAATGATTTATAATCCATGGCTTTTTTTGCCTGCCATTGAAGTTCTGTTGCAATAAGAACACCGTCACCTGTTTGAATAAGAATTCCCCTCTGCTTGTTGAATTCAATTACTGTTCCCGGAGCAAGGTCTGTGTTCTTTTTGATTGAATTATCTTGGACTGCAATTTTAAGTGCGTCTCTTGCCTTGAGAATTTTGAGCGTCTGTCCGTTTGCGTATGTAAAACATCCGGGCCAGGGTGTGTATGCGCGAATCTGTGCGTCAATTTTTTCGGCACTGTCATTCCAGTTTATGAGACCGTCTTCTTTTTTTATTGTTGTACAGTAAGATGGTGTTCCTGCTTGCGGAACTGCGTGCGGTAAGTTTCCTGTTTTTGCAGTCTGTCTCAGGACATTTGTTATAGAAATGGCTCCGAGAAGGGCGCTCTGGTTAAGAAGCTGCTCGGCGGTTTCTGTCCCGGTAAGTCTTGTTTCCTGCATATAAAGAATGTCACCTTCATCAATGCCGAGAGACATCTTTTGCAGCGAAAAGCCTGTTTTTTCATCCCTGTTCAAAATTGCAGAATTAACAGGAGTCGCGCCGCGGTATTTTGGCAGAAGAGAAGGGTGCAGGTTTATTCCGCCGAATTTAAAAAGAGAAAAAAACTTTGGTCCAAGAATGTGTCCGTATGCAAAACAGACAAAAATATCGGGTTCGAGTGCCTCAATGGCAGTTCTTTCGTCCTGCTTTATGTGTTCCGGCGTAAGAATTTTTATATCATCACCGCGGGCTTCGTTCCATATTCTTGCATAAGCTTCCACTTCTGTCGGAACAAGCTCCTTATGGCGTCCCTTTGCAGACGGCGGGTTTGTAAGAACACCCACAATCTTGTACTGCTCGTCGGGAACAGAAGCAGACATGGCACTGTCCTTAAGGATGAGTTCAAGAGACTTTGCAGATGCGGCAGGACTTCCTCCGTATAGGACTCTGAGCATATTCTATTTACCTTTCTTTGCTTTTTTTGCAGCAATTTTTGCTTCTATGCTGGCTTTTTTTGCTTCGCGTGCGGCAAGTTTTTTTGCATTGCGTTCAACTCTTTTTTTGAACTGCTCTTCTGTCTGTTTTGCAAAATCACTGTCACCGCGATCAATGTAAAGGTATCCGTCAAGATGATCGTTTTCGTGTTGGATAATTCTTGCAAGAAGGCCGTCTGCATTTTCTATTACAAACGGTTTTCCGAATTCGTTCAGGGCCGCAACAGATACTTTTACCGGTCGGACTATTTTTTCAGAAAATCCCGGAATGGAAAGGCATCCTTCTTCGTATTCAGAAGTTTCTGCAGAAGTTTTTGTAATCTCGGGATTTATGAATATGCGTTTTACATCGTCATCGGCAGTGAGTACAAAAAATCTTTTTGCTATTCCCACCTGTGGCGCGGCAAGACCCACTCCATTTGCGCTGGTCATCGTTTTGAACATTTCTTCAAAAAGAGCGCGCATTTCGTCGTTTATTTCTTCGGCCTTTACCGGCTCGCATTTCTGGCGGAGAATTTCTTCACCCAGTTTATAAATTTTCATGTCTTTCCTCTGTTTATTCAAGTCTGAGTCTTGCAGCTCTTGCGTGTGCGGCAAGTCCTTCTGCATCACCAAGAAAACCTGCAGCGCGTGCAGATTTTTTTGCACCTTCAAGTTTATTGTCGGTTCTGAGGGTTGTTACTGTCTTAAGGAACATCCTTACAGAAAGTCCGCCTGTGAATCTTGCGCTTCCTGATGTTGGCAGAGTGTGATTGAGTCCTGCAGAATAGTCTCCGAAAACTTCTGCTGCCCCGTGTCCTATAAAAAGAGAACCGTAATTGTGCACGAGTGAAACAACTCTGTCTCTTTCGCTTCCTTCATCCATTGCAATTTCAAGGTGTTCCGGAGCTTTTCTGTTTGCAAGTTCAGCGGCCTGTTCAAGGGACTGTGCGATGATTATTCTTCCGCAGTTGTCTATGCTTTGTCTTGCAGTATTTTTTGTAGAAAGAGTTTCGATTTGTTTTTCTATTTCTTCTGCCGTGCGTTCTGCCAGAACTTTGTCTGTTGTAACCATAACCGGCTGGGCAACAACATCGTGTTCGGCCTGTGCAAGAAGGTCTGCTGCAAGCCATTTTGGATCGGCACTTGAGTCAGCAATAATGAAAACTTCTGTTGGTCCTGCAATCATGTCAATTCCGACTGTTCCGTACACAAGCTTTTTTGCTTCTGCAACGAATTTATTGCCCGGTCCTACAATAACGTCTGTACGCGGAATGGACTGTGTACCGAAAGCCATGGCGGCAATTGCCTGACTTCCACCGCAGGCGTATGCTTTTGTTACTCCGCAGATGTAGGCCGCTGCCATTATGTTTTCATCGGCGTACGGTTTTCCGCCAACGTATGCATTTCCCGGTGTTCCCTTACTGCCGGCATTTTTTTTGTCGTCAGGGTGAACTCGCGGCGGTGTACACAGAATTATTTCTTTTACACCTGCTGCAGCGGCCGGTGTTACGGTCATGACTACTGTAGATACAAGCGGGAATCTTCCTGCCGGAACATAAACGCCTGCCTTTTCTACCGGAATATTTTTCTGTCCTGTAAAAACGCCGCTTTCAAGTTCAGTTTCAAAATCTGAAAAACATTCCTTCTGTTTTTTTGCAAATTTCAAAGCCATGTCGTGAGAGTAGCAGAGTGATTCGTAAAGTTCAGGCTCGTTTTTTTTCATCTTTTCTGCAGCAGCTTTAAGTTCCTCCTGCGGAATAAGAAATGATGCCGGAGCCGATACATCAAATTTTTCACTGTATTCATGCAGTGCAGAATCTCCGGACTGGCGCACATTGTTGAGTACTGTACGGACAGTGTCTATTGAGTCGCCAAAATCGCGGCCGTTAAAAAAGGAATCTTCAACCTGATCTGCACTTTGTATCTTAATCATAAAATATCTCCTGAAATTGCCGCTATTCTTTGTGTCTTCTGTCCAGTTCGTCGTAGACATCTTTCCAGGAAACACCTTCCTTGTACATAAGAACGCTTACAAAATAAAGAAGGTCTGCGACTTCCCAGATTACATCTGCCTTTGTTTCGGCTTCGTCGGTAAGTTCTTCTGCTTCTTCCATAACCTTTTCGCGCACGCGCTTGTCGTTGAGTGTTGCCGTGTAACTTCCTGGCCTTGGGTTTGCAAATCTGTCTGCGATTGTAGAATAAAGGCGCTCCATGCTGCTCTTTGCGTCGGGGTCAGAACCAAAGCAGGTAAAGCTTCCCGTATGACATGCGCCTCCGTGCGGAATTACAGTTGCAAGAATTGTGTCTCTGTCGCAGTCTGCACGAAGTTTCTGTACTTCAAGAAAGTGTCCGCTTGTTTCGCCCTTTGTCCAGAGAACGTTTCTTGTTCTGCTGAAGAAAGTAAGTTTTCCGGTGTCAAAGGTTTTGTTGAGGGCTTCTTTGTTTGAATAACCCAGCATCAGTACTTCGCCGTCAGTGCTCTGTGCAATAACAGGAATCATTCCGCCGGTTTTGTTCCAGTCCAGACATGCTGTAAAGCTGTCTTTAAGACTTACGGCACCTGTATAAAGAGCCATTCCAAGCTGAACGTCACAGCCGATTTTTTCGAGTTCTGCAATCTGTTCTATGGTATTTACACCGCCGGCTGCAACTACGCGGCATTTTACTGCTGCCCTGAGAGCGCGGCACATGTCCATGTCTGTTCCCTGCATACAGCCTTCTTTTTCTACGCAGGTAAACAGAAGTTCGCTGGCATATTTTTCTGCCTGAACGGCTCCTTCAATAAGCGGAATGCCCGAAGTTTCTGTCCAGCCTTTGAGAGCAATGTTTCCGTTTATGGCATCTACAGAAATAATAATTCTCTGGCGGCCGATTGCCTTTGAAAGTTCTTCAAGAAATTCAGTGTTGAGAACACATTCACCCGGTTTTGGGTTTGGTTTCCAGGCTGCAGAACCTATAATTACTTTTTCTGCTCCGAGTGAAACAAGCTGTTTTGCTTTTTTTACGTCACGGATTCCGCCGCCGACACGAACGTTTCCCTTTCTTAAAAGAGATTTCAAAAGTTCAGTATTGGCAGTGTTGCCTTTTTCGTCTGTATGACGCATTGCTGCGTCAAGGTCAATTATTGCTACTTCGCCGTATCTGTTGAATTCAGTTATGAGGTTTTCTGCATCATCACGCTGGAGAACCAAGTCTTTTCCGTTCTTTAACTGGACAACGTGTCCGTCCTTTAAGTCTATAGAAGAAATTACCATGCAAAGATTGTAGCAAATATTGCCATTATTTACAATAATATACAAAAAGTTGTAGAATAAGGCGCATGTCACTTTTGGAAATTAACAGCGTTGAATATAAATATCCCCAGTCCTCAAAAAAGGCACTTGATAACGTAAGCCTTTGTGTGGAACGGGGTGAATACATTGCAGTACTCGGCTCAAACGGTTCAGGAAAAAGCACTATGGCCCGTCTTATGGCAGGTTTTTTCAAGCCGGACTCGGGTACTGTAAGCCTTCAGAAAGATGTACTTCCCGGAATTGTATTTCAGCAGCCCAAAGAGCAGATTGTAGCCGGAATTGTAGAACGTGATACGGCGTTTGGTCCGCAGAATCTTTCAATGACAAAGGGCGAAATTGAACTCAGGACAATAGAGTGTCTTTCTGTAGTTGGACTTGCAGACAGGGCTTCTTCCAGAACTTTTGAACTTTCACTTGGTCAGACGCAGCGTCTTGCCTTCAGCGGAATTCTGGCTCTTTTTCCTGACCTGCTTATTCTTGATGAAGTTACGGCAATGCTGGACCCGGCTTCAAGAAATGAACTTGTTGAATTCATAGACCGCTGGAATAAAAAAGGGCATACCGTTATTCACGTAACACACGACGAAGATGAAGCCCTTCATGCAAAGCGCATAATTGTAATGGAAAGCGGGCGTATTGTTTTTGACGGTTTGCGCGAAGAATTTATGGCCAGTCCACATGTAATAGAGAGTGTTTTTGGAAAAGATGAAGTTTTGCCAGAAAAAAAAGTTTCTTCTTCAGAGGAATCACTTTGCGTAAAAGATCTTTCATTCGGCTACCCTGAGCGAAAAATATTCAGCGGCCTTAACCTTTGTCTCAAAAAAGGAACGCTTACGGCTCTTACCGGACCAAGCGGCTGCGGAAAATCTACGCTTTTTGAGTGCCTGGCAGGTCTTAAAACTCCACAAAGCGGAACTGTCAGCGCAGTTTCAAGGCCGGTGCTGGCCCTTCAGGAAAGTGAGGCCGCTCTTTTTGAACCGTGCGCCGCCGATGATGTTGCGTTTGGTCCTTTGAATGACGGGCTTTCGGGAAAAGAACTTCTTGAGCGTGTCAAAGAGTCCATGCAGCTTGCAGGAATTCCGTACGAAGATTTTGGTGACAGGGCAACTTTTTCTTTAAGCGGCGGTGAAAAGCGAAAGCTTTCTCTGGCGGGAATTATTGCTTTGGACAGGGATATACTTATTTTTGACGAACCGACTGCGGCGCTTGATCCTTTGTCAAGAAAAAATGTCCTTCGTACAATGAAAGAACTGGCCTCACGCGGAAAAACCGTCCTTTTCAGCACGCACCGTTTTGAAGAAGCACTGTATGCCGACGAAAGCATAGCGTGGCAGGATCTTCTGGACGGAACAGCAGCTTCTGAAGGCCGTGAACCTTCCGGAACAAAACATCAGGACAGTCCGGAAAGTGCAGGCGTAAATGAAACCGCTCCGGAACAGAAAAAACTTTCTGTACAAATGCCGCTTACAAATTCAAAGATGATAGAAAGTATTGGAAAAACCGCTGCAGCTTTTATGGCTCCGGCAAAAATTCCGCATTCTGCAGTGAGCGTACTTCCTGCGGCACTTAAATTCATTCTTTTTGCGGCAATTCTCTGTGTTTCGGTACTGGTATATTCACCTGCGGCCGGAATCTGCATGCTGGGCGTAAACATACTTTATGCTGTTCTTGCAAAATACCCGCTTAAAAAAGCTGCCGGTGCCTTTGTAAAACTTTTTCCTTGGCTGCTTCTTTTTATAGTTTTCGGAATGTTCTTTTACCCGACGCTGCCCGATGACAAAGTTATTTTTTCATGTGGAATATTTACTCTTTCGACAGGTCGTCTTGCCATGACAGGACGTACTTTTTTACGTGCTGCCTGCGCACTTATTTCTGCCGGAACATTTCTTTTTACAACTTCCGAGCGCGAAATTATGGACGGACTTACGGTTTTATTAAAGCCGCTTTCTGTCGTAAAAATTCCGGTAAGGTATTTTGTTCTTGTAACCGGCATTATATTCCGCTTTGTGCCCATGCTTCTTGATGAATTCTGCGGAATTATAAAGACACAGCTTGTACGAGGCGCTTTCGGTGAAGCAAAGGGACTTTCGAAACTCAAAATTCTTGTTCCACTTTTTGTGCCCCTTATTTTGCAGACTTTCAGAAAGGCGCATTATCTTGCCGACGCTCTGACTGCCCGTTATTTTTCATAAACGCCCTCGTAACTTGTAAAGAATAATTCCCCAGTTTTCTGTCAGAAATTACAACATTTTA
>ERZ1026868.330-NODE-330-length-33566-cov-39.656889_pt1 | contig 33566 bp, 32 predicted proteins | sample MGYA00380164_ERZ1026868 | MGnify/ENA primary metagenome ERZ1026868 (study PRJEB33269, sample SAMEA4719800) | human gut metagenome | biome: human-associated habitat; feature: organic feature; material: feces | place: Cameroon | collected 2013-10 ...
TAAATAAAAAGGCAAATCGTAGCACATACAAGTTTATCTACAAAGTTTGTGATTGTGCCGCCTATGTAGGCTGCAACCGGCAGGCTTCTGATTACGACGTAGATTCCCTGAACGGCGTTATCAACCTGCGGAATTGATGTGTTTGCGCCGTAAACAAAGGTCGAAATTGTATCGCCGATAATTGAATTGCTGATTGCGGCTAAAAATCCAGCCCACATAAAGCTGTCTGAAGAAAGAAGTTTTTCGTTAGGATGATTTTTTCTTTCTGAGCGGAAAACCAGCCAGGCAATTAAAGCGGTAGAAAGATGACATGCAGAAAAGAAGATTCCCGTGTGTGCAAAAATGAACAAAAGCAGATTTGAACCAAAGGCGCAGATTAAGCCCGGTACAAGTCCGCACAAAGCAGTTACCGCAATGGTCATTACTGAATCTAGATAAAGCGGAAATGCAATCAATCCCGCCAGAAAAGAACCGAGATAATTTATTCCGATTGAAACGGCGGTAAAGAGAACTGTAAAAATTATTCTGCGCGGTGTCCAGTTTTTGTCCGGCAACCTGCTGTTTATTAAGTTGCCGCTCATACTATAAGCCCCAGAAGTTTTGCTTTTTCAAGAAGGTCGTGCCTGTCTTTAATATCGAGTTTTGAATAAACTTCGGTTCGCTGATTGATGACAGTTTTTTCTGATTTGCCGAGCTTTTTGGCAATGTCTGCGACGTGCATATCCTGCGAAAGAAGAATAAAAACTTCACGCTCTTTTTTGGAAAGTGATTTGTAGTTATCAAAAAGGTAGCTCAAATCATTTGTGATGTCGTGTTCACACCCATGTTTTACAAGAAGCGACTGCATCAGTTCTGTTGCGGCTTTGTTGTAATATGAATTGCCGTTTGCAACAGTAGTGATTGCAGATGCAAGTTCATCAATTGTTGCGTCTTTTGTAATGTAGCCCTGAACTCCGTTCAAAAGTGAATTTTCAACATGAATCACATCATTGAACATGGTGTAAATCAAAATAGCAATGTCGGGAGAAAGCTTTTTGAGTTCGGGAATTAGTTCAAGTCCGCTTCTGCCGTCCAGGTTCAAATCAAGAATGACGATTTTGATGCCGCGTTTTTCCTTTAAGGTTTCCAGAGCGCTTTCATAATCACTTGCGCACACAAAATCAAAAGAGGAGTCTTTATTTTTAAGCATCTGAGTCATGCCGTCGCGTAAGCCCACATGATCATCAACGAACAGAATCTTTAATTGTGATTGCAATTGTTGTTCCTCCCTCGCTTATAAAATTGACAGTGCCGCCCAAAAGTTCCACGCGCTCTTTTATGTTAGAAACGCCGTAATGTTTTTTTGCACTCTGCTTGTTTTTAAGTTCAACTTCTTCTTCCGAAAATCCCTTGCCGTCGTCCTTTATGATAAAGCGGAAGTCGTCGATTCCATCTACAAAACGGATTTCCACATTGCTCGCATTTGCATGGCGGCTGATGTTGGAAAGCGCTTCCTGCAGGATTCGGATAAGTTCAATCTGAACATTTTCGCTTAAATGCTGAATTTTTGTTGAACCGATGTAGACCTTTGTCGAGATGTTGTAGTTTGCTTCAAGCGTTGCCGCCAGTTTTTTTACAATTTCTTCAAAGCTTTCGTTCAGGTTCAGGTGGGTGGTTCCAATCATATAGCGCACTTCGTTAAAAGCCTGCTGGGCATAAAACTTTGATTTTGAAATATCTTCTTTTTCAAGATAAAGCTTGAGCGCCGCAAGATCCTGAGCAACACCGTCGTGAAGGTTGCGGCTGATTTTAGACTGTTCTTCGCTCATTACTTTAAGGCGGTGAAGGTCAATTCTGTTTTTAAATGATTTTTCTACAATCAGAAAAACTGCAATCATAATGAGGATGAGAGAGCAGTACAAAAGCGTGTCGTAGCCAAGGTTCAGGCGGTTCTGCGTCTGGTGCATGTTGTTTTGAAAAGTGATTATCGGCTCAATTGTGCTCTGATTTGTTTCCAGAAGTTCAATAATCTCTGAAAGTTCAGTTTTTAATTCTTCATCAAAATAAGTAAAAGGCGCGTAATCGTAAGTGAGTTTTTCTATCAAATCATCATGATTAAAATTGCCGCTGTTTTTTTCCAGCTGGATTTTGAGCATCTGAGAATCCAGTTCCGAAATCTTTTTGTTTGAGTAGGTCTTAAAATAAATGGAAAATCCAAAATTGATTATTGCCACATAGATGATGAGTAATTCAATTTTAAAAACATGCTTCAATGTTAAAGCAACACTTTTGCTCATGCGCCAAGTATACACCAACAGTCCCGTTTTTGTTTGGGAAATTTTCCCAAGAATTTTAGGAAAGAATCCCAAAGGAATTTTGAGCTGATGTGCTAGAATGAAGGCGTCAAAATACTGAAAACAGGAGAATTTTTATGAAAAAATCTTTTAAACTTTTTTTAGTCGCATTATGTGCGGTTTTCGCATGCCTTGCATTTACAGGCTGCCCGAGTCCGACGACGACACCAGAGCCAAGTACGCCTGTTACACCAGAACCTCCGGTGACATACATTGGTTCAAAAACACCGACAGAAACAAAAGCCGTAGGTGATATAGTTTTTACTGACGGAAGCGCCAGTCCATACACTGAAGAATTAACAGACGAGCAGAAAGCAGCTGCCATTGCAGTAATTTTCTATGTCGGAGATGAAAACGATACGCTTGGAGCAAAAACACTTGGGGTTGGATTAATTACTGAACGTACTAATCACATGGGACTACAGTGGTGTTTAAGTGATGCAGTTGCATATGATAGTTATGATTATGCCAAAAATATGGATGATGGAAAGGCTAACACTGATGAAATTGCAAGGTTAAGTGATTATGGAGATGGAACAAAGTACCCTGCATTTAAATTTTGCAGGGATTACACTGCAAAAGGCTTTACAACAAACTGGTATTTGCCAGCATATAACGAACTTAAAATGCTTAATGCTAGCCTTACGGAAGTTGGCAATGCCTTAAACGTATTAGATATAGAAAATCCATATTCAGCAGTATGCCCGTTCTTTTTTCATCGACACGTCAATATAATGGTAATGAATATCACAACCTCGCAAGATACTTCTATTTTACTGATGAAAAATACAATCAGTTTCAAACTTGTAAGAAGGATGAGTACAAATACGTTTGTGCAATTCACACATTCTAACAGGTACATTTCAATTTAACTTTTCTGCAGGGACTTTCTCTGCAGAAAGCATTTTTTCAACAGGAGATTTTATATCAATGAGCAATTCAAAAGAGCAATTTCTTAAAACTGAATTTTTTATTTTCTCGTGGAAGGCCGCAACAGAGCATAATTTAGTTTGGAATAAAAACACTACAGATAAAGCAAAAGGTAATTTTAGAAAAAACATAAAAGAATTTCTGGAAGACAAGCTATCAAAAGTTTATGGCGAAAGGAAAGTAACAGAAGAAGAGCATATCAAGAATATTGCAGAACTTCAGGAAAAAAGCATAGAACTGGGAAATAGATTGAATTTCGGCACCTGTCAGAAACTTCTGAATATGATGTGTAAATATTACTGGTGTGCCGGCTATATAAAAGAACCGCCGCACCTTCCAATCGACAGAATCAACCTTAAAAAGGCAGGGATTAAAGGCAAATGCTGGACAAAAGACATAAATGATAAAAACGATTATAAAGAAATTATTGATGTTATAAGAAAAAAAACAGGTTCACTGTCGCTTTCTGAGTGGGAAATAGAGAACTGGAAACGACGGAACAGTTAGAAGCATAAAATTCACTGAGTTCTGCAATGGTTTTTACAGCATCGCGATTCTAAGCTGCTTACCAAATACAGAGGCTACTTTCTGTTTGGGAAATTTTCCCAAGAATTTTAGGAAAGCGTCCCAAAGGAATTTTGACCTCTTGATGTAGAATGATGGCATTTAGAAATCAATGAAAATTGATAAAAATCAAAGGAGATAAAAAATGAAGAAGATTTTTAAGATTTTAATTATTTTGGCGATGACTTTTGTGCTTTTCTCTTGTGCAAATTCTGCAAGTGATGATTCAAATCCTACAAGTGAACCAAGTAAACATTCGATTATTTTTAAGCATAACGTAAGCAGTATTGATACGTATTATTTGGTGTTTGATGAAACTATAAGATTTTTAAACACTTTACCTGACTTTAAAAATCTTGAAGAAGGAACTAAAGTTCAACTTCCGTGGGTTCTTTATGCAAATTTAAATCTAGAGGATGAATCGATAGGTGAAATATCAAAGACTGAAACTGACAATTCAAATTATGTTATTGAACCATATTTAGGTTATTATAATGCTCATATAGGGGTGTCTACTGACAGTTCTAAACGTCTTAGGTCAGTAACTCTTGGAAATGAAGATATTGTAATTCAAATTTTTAATTATAATGTTATTAGTATTGATGAATATCATCAGAATTCTAATTAAATAAAGGTTAAAATTTTATGAAGGAGAAAATTTTAACTGGAATAGAGAGAGAAATCTCAATTCTTGAAGACATACAAAAAGATTTTCTAGATTCTATTAAAGACAAAGGTACTTTTGATTCATTAGAAAAATATAAAGCAGTGCACGAATCTGATTGCGGAATATATATTTTCTATTTGAGTAACACTGATTTTCCATACAGTGAAAAAGAATATAATGAAATAAAAAAAAAGCAAATCAGTTTTTTTGCCGCGCTTTAATAATCAAAATCTGAATATAAAAATGGAGTCAAAGAAATGTTTGTATGTGGGAAGTTCCAGAAAACTTCTTTCTCGTTTGGCTGAACATTTTACAGAAAGTCATCCCAAAACTTATGCCCTTCACCTGTCTGAATGGGCAAAACAGATAGAGCAAAACATTACTTTTCAGATTCTTGAAATTAATAAAAACGATGCATCAGATATAAATAATAAAATGCAGAAATGTGAAGATATTCTCTGGGATTCATTAAAACCGATTCTCGGAAAGCTGGGAAAGAAGTAAAATAAACGCGTTTTTTTCTAAAAATTCATAATGGGTTGTAAGCGGATAATAATTATCCGCATTATAACTACTCTACAACAGCTACGGCTTCAATTTCAACAAGTGCGCCTTTTGGGAGGGCTGCTACTTCAAAACAGCTGCACAAGATGGAACTTTATTTGTGTCAGAAGTTATAGTTGATGTAATTTCTGTTTTGTTTTGATGGAAAAAATATGAATACGCTTGAAATAATTTATAGATTATTTCAAGCGTATCGTCATTTTTAAATAAAGTCAAATTTTACAGCATCGCAATTCTAAGCTGCTTACCAAATACAGAGGCTACTTTCTGTAAGGTCGACAGTCTTATATCTTCAGAATGATTTTCCATTCTTGAAATTACACTTTTCTTTGTATCAAGTTTTTCTGCGAGCTGTTCCTGTGTCATTCCATTTTCAAGGCGCATTTCTTTTATCATCATTCCGATTTTAAATTCTTCGTAACCGGTATCAAATCCCGATGCAAAATCAGAATCCTTTTCTTTTCGCTGAGAAATATAATCATCTAAATCAAAAGTTTCATTTTTCATTTTGTAGTACCTCGTTTTAGGAATTCTTTCATTCGTTCCCTGCAAGTTTCTATTTCATTTGCAGGAGTTTTTTGAGTTTTCTTCTGAAATCCGTTTGTAAGAATCACGAGATTTCCTTTATGAAAAAATCCCAATAGTCTGTAAATGTTTCCACTAATCTCAATTCTGACTTCGTAGAAATCCGTATCAGTTATTTTCTTAAAGTAAGTTTTCGGAACCTTTTCCAGTTCCTGAACAGCCTTAAGAACCCAAGCGATTTTCTGAGCAACTTTAGCTGGCTGAGAATCTATAAATTCTGCAACGGGACATTTACCGTCGACAGTTTTATAGAATGTAACCTTTCTGTACATAATTTTATGTTAGCATATATGCTAACATTTTGTCAAATGAAGTTTTTTGCAATAAAAGTAAAAATGTCACTTCAGTGTGGACTGATGATTTGAATGATGAAGATTTATAATTTAAGTTTTTCACTTCGATAATTAGAGGATAACCTAACTGTCCAAGAAGGCCTTTCTTTTCCTTGTACGGAGAGTCTGCTTCATACTTTGCAAACTCATCCGGTTTTTCAAACTGCTTGAGATTTTTACTAATGCTGATGGAACTCACTGCCTTGGTGCAATTCGACATATGGTCCTTCTTACTGATGATGGGCGGATTTTTAAAGGAAAGCTGATAGGTGATATTGCGGTGATGAGCTGTTTTTGAAGAGAACGCCCACATCGGACTTTAAGAATATTAAATATTTCGGCGATAACTCTTATTTTTATACACTTATCGCCAAAGTATCGAGTAACTATTTTTCAAATAAATCATCCATCAAAATAACATTAGAAAATACACTACTATACTCATTTTTTTTTAACTCAAAGGTTGTTATTAATGTACTGCGGATTACAACTTTTGGAGATACCATTTTTTGAAGAAGGGATTCTCTTGTGAGCAGAGTTTTATAATAAGGCTTGTCTACTTCATATTCTCCACTGTAAAACTTCAATTCACACATATTTGTTACATTATCATCTCGAATAATAAGCAAATCAATCTGAGTTCCTTCTTCGTCATCTGGTCTTTTAGACCATGCAGAAGTTTGTGTAACTACACCAGAAATGCCGAGAGCCTTTTTGCACTGTTCCACATGGTTGAAACATACGTTTTCAAAAGCAAAACCACGCCATGATGATAGGGATTGAGAAGTATTATTCTGCTGCCAGAATTTTTCATTTGTCGTTTTCAGGTTTTTCATAAAATGATGATAGAATATGCAAAATGGGTCTACTAGCTTGTAATGAACACTTCTTTTGCTTAAGCCAAATGGATAATATTTTACAATGAAATCACTTGCAAGAAGAGCTTTTAAGCTTTTGGTAAAGGTTTCTCCATCTGAAATATCTAATTTTTCTAAAATTTCAGCTCTTGTATAACCAGCATTCTTTGTTCCTAACAGGTTGACAATCGCTTTTATATAATCTGGATTTTCAAATGCAGATGCAAAAAGTCTGTCATATTCATCTCTTAACGGAGCATTCTTTGCAAAACAGATGTTATCAATATTCTGGGGAAGACTATATTCTCCGTTTACATATCCCAGATAAAAAGGGATACCGCCGAATACCATGTAACTTTGAACTATATCATATCTAGAGATTTTTACATTATTTGCCTTATAAAAATCTTCACATTCAGAAAGTGTAAATGGAGAGAGCTTCATTTCATGCGTTACCCTATTATAAAGCCCTCCATGGGCATTTATCAGTTTATCTAGTATCCATGAATTTGCACTACCACAGACAACCAGCATAAGATTCTTTCGATGACAGGCCCATGTATTCCAGAAGCCTTCAAATGCCTGAATGAAATTTGAACGAGGTGTATCAAGCCATGGTAATTCATCTATAAAGATTAGCTGTTTTGTCCCCGCATCAATTTTTTGCAGGAATTTTTCTAAAAGGAAAAATGCATCAAACCAATTCTTAGGTTTTTCACATTCTTCCATTCCATGAAGGAGAAGAGATTTATAGAAATGTTCCAATTGATTTTTTAGTTGACCTATATCATCCTTTTGATCTTCAGGTGCTAAACCTGCATGGCGAAATGTAATTCGTCCTGAGAAGGTTTCATCAACAAGATATGTTTTTCCAACACGACGACGTCCGTATATTGCAACAAATTCTGCACTGTTTTTATCATAGAGTTTATTTAGTTCAGTTGTTTCTTTTTTTCGTCCTATCATACAATCCACCCTAAATTAAAACCGAGGTGAAGTAATGTTTTTATCAATTCACCTCGGTTTTAACTATATCATAGAGGGGTTATGGAGTCAATGACACGAATTTGTAATACTTACACCATGCTAAAAACTCTTAAAATTCCGTGCTTATAGTTCTGAATTAATAAAAGGTAAAGGTGCAGAATTTTCAATCCTAGAACTTTGCAGTTCCGCCGATTTTTATAAGTTGAGGATAACCTACTTCAATATTCGCGCCGAATTTTTCAGTAAAGAAATATGAAGCTCCAAAGTTTATTCCAGCATAAAAATTTGTTCCGTTTTTCTTGATTGATTCTTTTTCAGTTTTATATTTATAGCTGACAAGATAACCATAATTATAAACTGGTTCGTAACTAGGATATTTGTAATCAACTTTCCAGTTCCAGAATTCAAGTCCAAGGCGAAGTCCTGCGTACAAATCAAGTTTTTCTACAGGAACTTGAATATGATAGTTTGCAAGCGCGCCCAAGTTGATGTAATTCATTTCGCCTTTCCATTCGTAGTCAGGAACATCTTCAACTCCGAACGAAGCAGTTTCTTTCATCTTGTCCTGAGAATATCCGATGAATCCGCCAAATCCAAGAGGAAGCTCGCCAAGCTTTTTTGTGTATTCAACAGACGCTTCAAGATACGGAACTTTCATAGAGCCGTCATAAGGCAAACTTTTCCAGTGCCTAGAAAATCCAATGTCGCCACGGACAATAAAATCTCCTTACTCAATTCCCGCTCCATAGTTCTTCCAGTCAACATTCTGAGCCTGCATAAAGCACAAAGCTCCCAAAAGACAAAACCCAGCAACCAATAGCTTTTTCATAAAAGCCCTCCAATAAAAATAATATAACTTAATTCTATTCTCCCCGACTTTTACCAAGAAGAAAGAAGCGATTTTTTACAAATTATAAGAACACTTTTTCATAAAAGGTCGCAAAACAAGCGACTTTTTTACAATTAAACTGGCAGCTTCAACCTTGACGATAAAAATTCTTTTGAATAGACTAAAAGAATGAAAGATAGAATTTATTTTAACAACGGCTGGGAATTTTCTCCGTCATTCAATGAAAAAATGTTGGATTCAAAATACAAGGGAAAATTCGAGCAGGTAAGAATTCCGCATTCAGTTTGCGAAACTCCTTTTAACGGATTTGATGAAAGCGAATATCAAAAGCTGAGCATTTACAGAAAATTTTTTAAGACAGAAAAAGAATGGGCAGGAAAAAAAATTCTTCTTACAATAGAAGGCGCGGCTCATCAGTGCGATGTTTTTTTAAACGGAAAATTTCTTGCAAGGCACAGTTGCGGATATACAGCTTTTACAGTTGACTTGACAGATTCTCTTTTGCCGGCAGGAAGAAACAACCTGCTTGCATTAAAACTGGACAGCCGCGAGTCTTTAAACATTCCGCCATTTGGATTTGTAATCGACTACATGACTTACGGAGGAATCTACAGAGACGTTTATCTTGATATAAAAAATCCTATTTATATAGAAGACATTTTTATAAAAACCAAGGCGAGCCATTTTGAAACAGAGATAACTTTGAATTCTTCTGACGCGGAAGGATATTCAATTGTTCAGCGAGTGGAAAGTTCAAGTTCTGTGGTGGCGCAGATAAACACAGGCGTTCCGGGAAACAAAATTCTTACTGCGGCGGACGCACAGCCGGTTCATCCGTGGACTCTTGAGCAGCCGGTTCTTTACAATCTTGTTACAGAACTTATAAATCCAAAGGGAAAAATTGCAGACAAAAAAAATGTAAGATTCGGATTCAGGGAAATAAAATTTGATGAAACCGGATTTTATCTCAATGGAAAAAAAATAAAGCTTCGCGGACTAAACAGACATCAGTCATACCCTTACGTGGGATACGCAATGCCAAAGAATATCCAGAAAGAAGATGCCGACATTTTAAAACTCGAGCTTGGCGTAAACTACGTAAGGACTTCGCATTATCCGCAGAGCAAATATTTTATAGAAAGATGCGATGAACTTGGAATTCTTGTGTTCACGGAATTTCCGGGCTGGCAGCACATTGGCGACGATGCCTGGAAAGCGCAGGCTTTGGAAAATGAAGATGAAATGATTTCGCAGTACAGAAATCATCCTTCAGTCTTTATGTGGGGTGTAAGAATAAATGAAAGCAAGGACGATGACGAATTCTACAAGGCGACAAATTTCCTTGCGCACAAAACAGACTCAACTCGTCCAACTGGCGGCGTAAGATGCATCAAGAACAGCAACTTGCTGGAAGACGTATATACTTACAACGACTTTAGCCATTCAGGTAAAAACGCCGGAAGCCTTGATAAAATCAAAGTTACAAAAAGCCACGGCGGATATTTAGTAACAGAACATTCAGGCCACATGTTCCCGACAAAATCATTCGACACTGAGCAAAGAAGAACTGAGCACGCAATAAGGCACGCCACAGTTCTTGACAGCGTTGCAGGACACGATGACTGCGCAGGCTCAAGTGGCTGGTGCGCATTCGACTACAACACTCACAAGGAATTCGGTTCCGGGGACAGAATTTGCTACCACGGCGTAATGGATATGTTCAGAAATCCAAAGCTGGCAGCCGCTGTCTATAAAAGCCAGGAAGATTTCACAGGAGATTTTATTGAAGTAAATTCCAACATGAGTATCGGAGAGTACAACGAAGGACTTTTAGGCGACCTGTGGATTTTTACAAATGCTGATTCCGTAAAGCTTTTTGTAAACAACATTTTCATCAAGGAATTCAAATCATCTGATTCACCGTTTAAAAATCTTGCGCACGGTCCGATTCTTGTTGACGACATAATTGGAAGCAGGCTCATTGATGAAGAAGGAATTTCTGCAAAGAACAGTGAAAAAATAAAAGAGCTGATTTTTGCAATAAGAAAATTCGGGCAGAACAGTCTTCCTGCAAAATATAAACTGGAAGCCGCAAAGCTTTTTGCAATGCGTGTTATTTCGAAAGAAAAACTAATTGCACTCTTTGGAAAATACATAGGCAACTGGGGCGGAGAATCTTCTTCTTATAAATTTGAAGCGATAAAAAACGGCAAGACTGTAAAAACGCTTGTAAAGTCAATGTGCAAAAATGCCTCTTTAAAAACGCAAGTCAGCCGCACAATTTTAATAGAAGAAGAAACTTACGATGTTGCAGAAGTTCATTTGCGGGCAGAAGACGAAAACGGAAACCTTCAGTCTTTTATACAGGAAGCTGTACTTGCAGAAGCAGAAGGAGCAATTGAAATAATCGGACCACAAGCAGTTTCTCTTAAAGGCGGAATGTCAGGAATCTACGTAAAAACAACTGGCACTGCCGGAAGAGGAACTTTAAAAATAACTGACTGGCAAGGAAAAGAAACCAAGATTAGTTTTACTGTAAAAATTAAAAGATGACAAAAAAATTGCCGTGCATATCAGATTTGCGACTTGCACGGCAACAATATTTAAATGCCAATAACAAAATTCATATTATTCTGTTAGTTTGCGTCTGGATGTTTTTTAAACCAAGCATCCCAGGCAGAATCAACATTTTTACAATAGTCATCTTTTTCTTCCTTGGAAATAAAAGCAGCCTTGTATCCATTCTTGATAATCTCTTTTATTTCGTCCAAGGAGAAATTCTGATCTTTGTAAATATTCCAGTATTCATCAATAAGCGAAACTTTAAAGAATGTAGGATCATCTGTATTCAGAGTAACAAAAACTCCCGCATCATAAAGTTTTTTTACAGGATGATTTTTCATATCGCCGTTGAATTCTTTTAGGATAAAAATATTGCTTGTAGGGCAAACTTCAAGCGGAATTTTATTTTCCGCAAGATACTTCATAAAATCAGCATCTTGAGCAGCGGCGATTCCGTGACCAAGCCGTTCAGCCTTGCAAAGCTCCAAACTGTCTTTCATGGAAAAAACGCCACAGCTTTCTCCTGCATGAGTTACAACATGAAGTCCGTTTTCTTTTGCCTTTACAAAAACATCCTTGTATTCCGCGGCAGGTCCTTTTTTTTCATCTCCACCAAGCCCGATTCCAACGATATAAGGATTTTTTTCAGCAAGCACAATGTCTAGATTTTTCATTGCGTTTTCCACGCCAAACGAGCGGCTCACATCAACAATGAGTTTTACAGTGCGCCCGGAATTTTCTTTTATGCGCTCAATGCTTTTTTGAACAATACTGATCATGTCGTGGAAACTCCAGCCTTTCTTTAAATGCGAAGTCGGACTGAAAAAAGTTTCGCAATAGATAATATTATTTTTATTCAAGTAAGCTTCAAAATCCTTGAACATATATTCAAAGTCATTTATGTTTGTAAAATAAGATTGGATTTTTATAAAGGAAGAAAGAAAGCCCGTCAAATCATCGTATTCAAAAAGAGAATTGAATTCCTCATCTGACATATCCTGATTAAAATTACGCTTATAAACTTTCTTTACGGTTTCCCTGCTTAAAACAGCCTCCTCATGAACATGGAGCTCGGCTTTTGGAATACTTTCCAGCAAATCATAAAATTCTTCTTTCTTCATGTAAAAGATATTATAACACAGAATGTTAAAAATCAACAGGATAAATTTATCAAAGGCAGGGCAAACGCATTATAAATAATTTAAGTAAAGTTTGCGGGAAGGAACGGTTTCCGGGGCAAAAACACTCTGATTGTTGCGACCGCGTGAGCGGGCAATTCTATAGTTGCTTTGCAACAATCAGCGTGCAGCGCATTATTGCGCGGTTTTGAACCAGGAAACCGTGCATGGGAGCCAGTTTTGTGCTGAATACATTTATAATGCGTTTGGTCCGTTTATCAAAGGCAATTTTACTTGACAGCGCATTTTTTCCATAGTATTTTAATATTGCATGATTCCTTGCCAAGGCTTTGTGAATCTGCAAGGAATTATTTATGTCAAAAAGACTTTACGTTGGAAACTTGAGCTATGCAACAACACAAGATACATTGAGCTCATTGTTTTCTGCTTATGGAAATGTTGTTTCTGCAACAATTATTATTGACCGCGATACAAACCAATCAAAAGGTTTCGGCTTTGTTGAAATGGAAGATTCTGCGGAAACAGACAAGGCAATTGCCGAGCTTGCAGGCAAAGAAGTTGACGGACGCAAAATCCGCGTAAACTATGCAGAAGAAAAAAAGCCTCGTGAGCGTTCTGGATTTTCAAGAGACAGCGGAAGAAGATTCGGTTCAAACAATCGTCGCAGAAACGGAGACTACTAAAATAATATGGGATTCTTTCCGAATGAGTTTTCAGAATATCTAGCTCAAGACTGCAACAGGGCGGATTTTATACAAGAATGGCTTGAAAGCCACGGTGTAAATTCCAACCGTGTTGTAATAGACGGAAAGAATCACATTTTAGTTCAGTTTGGTTCTTCAAGCTACAATCCCCAGTTTAAAATAAAAACTGTAATTGCCCACCATGACAGAGTTCAAGAAAGTCCAGGCGCAAACGACAACAGCGCGGCGGACTGGCAGCTCATGAACTGGGCGGTGTGGCTTAAAGATTATCCTTCGTTCCATAATGTAAGAATTTTCTTTACAGACGGAGAAGAGCTTGGCTGGACTGTAACAAACCAAGGCGCATTTGGAATTGCAAAAACTTTTCAGCGTCTTGGAATTACAAACGATGATGTTTATGTTTTTGATGCTTGCGGACGTGGGGAAATTCCAATTCTTTCAAAAAGCGGATTAAGTTCTCTTGCTTCTGCAAAATTCAAATCGCAGTTCAATGACCTTTACACAAGAACACAAAATATTTTAAAGCGCGCCACAGACGGCAGATGGATGACTCTTCCAGTTCCATACAGCGACAATGCGTCTTTTCTTGCCTGCGGAATTCCAGCGGTCGCAATTACACTTTTGCCAGCAGAAGAAGCCTCGCTTTATGCAAGAAAAATCAACAGCGACAAGTCTCTTGAAGATGCGGTGATGAACAGAGAATCCTCAAAGCAAAAACGCATTGAAGAAAACATTCCGGACTTTTCATACAAAGAGCACCTGCCCTACACTTGGCGTCTTTTCCACACACAGAATGACAACATAGAATCGCTGACTCCTGCAAGCTTTAAAGTAATGGAATCTATTTTAAAATCCCTTGCAGAAAGCAAAACTCCCTGCTAATTTTCACTTTGCCTTTTAGCCGCATTTTTTGAATTGTAAATAAAAACAAGAATTGCTGTTCCGATTATAATAAAATATCCTGCAACGCTAAAAATATCTGGAACCTGATCAAGAAAAACAAATCCAAGAATTCCTGCAAAAACAATATTCGAATAATCATAAATTGAAATTTTTGAAGCCGGAGCATTGAAGTACGCGTTTGTCATTCCAAATTGACCGCAAGCAGCTCCAAGTCCCGCGCAAAGTAAAATCAAAACTTGAGGCAAACTCATAGACGCATGGAAAAAGAAAACAAAGGGAAGCGCGAGCAAGCTGGAAAAAAGTGAAAAGAACACAATTATAAAATCGCCGCAAACATTATACGAATGGAGTTTTCTTACAAAGCAAGATGCAAAACCAGCTCCCATTCCGCCGACAAAAGCAAAAAGAGCTGGAAAAACTTTTACAAAATCAAATGTAGGCTTAATGACAAAAAGCGAGCCGGTAAAAACAACAATCAACGAAAACGCAGAAACAAAATTTGGTTTTTCACCAAGAATAAAAATGCTTGCAACCACAGCAAAGAATGGCGACATTTTATTCAGCATAGCGGCGTCAGAAATATTCATAAAACCCAAAGCATAAAAATTTCCAAAAATTCCAAGGGAGCCGACAGCCGATCTTAAAAGCAAAAATTTCCAAGCCTCACGCGGAACATAAAAAACCGACTTGTTCTTTTTAGCCTTCATGCACAAAGTTGAAAAAGCAACAAAAAACGCAATGAGATTTCTAAAAAGAGTTTTTTGGACAAAAGGAAGATTTCCTGCCAAACGCACGCAAAGTCCCATTACTGCAAATCCAAATGCGGAAAATAAAATCCAGCAAACTCCAAGCTTTAAATTTTCTTGATTTTCCATATTTGCAAGATTATAGAACCTTGCATTTTTTTTGTAAATTAAAATTCGGCGGAAATTGAATTTATTCAAAATGAAGTTTATTATAAAACAATGATTGAAAAAAACTGGACAGCAAACGAAAAGAAAACTCTAAATGAATTTTTACGGCAAAAAATTCCAGAACTTCTTGAAGGCGAAATTTCCAACAGCAAAATCAGACGTTTAATTGTTTCCGGCGCAGTCTACATAAATTCAAGGCAATGCAGAATTCCTTCATTTAAAATAAATTCTGGAACCGCAATAAAAGTTTTAATTGACAAGGAAAAATTCTTTTTTGAAAAACAACCGGAAGACGCAGATTTTGAACTTACAGAAAATGATGTTCTTTTTGAAGATGAATATTTAATCGCAATAAACAAGCCGCCTTTTCTTCCAACCGAGCAGACAATCACAGGTCAAAGAAAAAATGCCCACGACTGCACGGTAAAATATTTGTGGCAAAAAAATTCCTCTCTTAGAAATCCACCTTACGTTGGAATAATGCACAGGCTTGACAGAGAAACAAGCGGAATTCTTTTATTCACAAAGAGCCGAAGTGTAAACAAAGACATTTCTGAAATGTTTAAAACACGCGGAATAAAAAAAATCTACAGAGCCGTCTGCACTGGAAAACTTCCTGAACAAAAAGAATTCACAGTTGAAAATTTCATCGCGCGAATCTCACCAAAAAGCTCGGCTTGCAAAATGGGAATTGTTCCAGAATCAAGGGGTGGACTTTTTACAAAAACTGATTTTAAGATAATTTCAGAAAAAAACGGTTTTATTCAAATTGACTGCCAGCTGCACACAGGACGCACACATCAAATAAGAGTTCAGCTTTCAAGTATGAATCTTCCAATTGCAGGTGATGAGCTTTACGGCGGAATAAAATCAGACAGAATAAAGCTTCATGCAAGAAAAATAGAATTTGTGCATCCGGTTTCAAAAGAAAAAATTACAATCGAATCAGAAATTCCAAAAAATTTTTTTTACTGAAAAATCAGTCGCCCCAAATGCCAGTCTTTAATTCTTCAAAAGTTTTTTTCCAGCTCTCGTAGCGCGCCTTTGAAATTTTTCCTTCTTCAACAGCTTTGCAAATTGCACAGCCTTTTTCTTTGATATGGGAACAGCTCATTCCAAAACTGCATTTTCCAATAAACGGAAAAAATTCTTTGTAATAAAGCGCAAGATTTTCCGCGGAAATTCCGTGAAGCAAAAAAGTTTTTACGCCCGGAGTATCGATTATATTTGCGACCGCATCTTTTCTTCCGCCCATAAGAGCTTCATTCAGCTGAAGATGAATCAAAGTCCCTTTTGTAGTTGTGTGGGTTCCCTTTCCGTATTTTTTAGAAAGACTGCCGGTTTTTAAAACAACATTGTTATCAAGAACATTTATTATAGAACTTTTTCCAACGCCGCTTTTTCCAACAAAGGCGCAAGTTTTGTTTTCAATGAAATTCGCAAGCTCCTCGATTCCTTCTCCAGTTTTTGCGCTTGAACGGATTATCTTGTAGCCCATTTCTTCCCAGTTCAAAAGCCTCTCTTTAAATTCATCAGACTGCGAAAGCTCATATTTATTGCAGACAATCACTGGAGTTATTTTCTGAAAATCAGCCTGAACAAGCGCACGGTCAATAAAGCGCGGCTTAAACGGAGGTTCATCGGGAGTTGTAACAATCAGAAGATAATCCAAGTTCGAAGCAAGAACCTGAGGCTGTCTTTTTTTTACATTCCAGCGGACAAATTCATTTTTCCGAGGAACAAGATTTTTTATAAGCCCTTTTTCCTCTTCAAGGGAATCATCGTCAAGCACAACAATGTCTCCAGGCGCAAGCGGATTGTAATAGCCTTTTCCGTCCTTTAAGATTTTTCCTTTTAAAGAACATTCGCGGATAAAGCCATCATCACATTCAACTTGAAAAACATTTTTACTTCCGTCTAAAACAAGTCCATTCATATAACTAATAAAAGTAAAAAAGAAAACTCAAACTGTGTCAAGGGGAAAATTTTGTTAGAATTATTTTGAAAAAACAGTAAAATGCTCTTGACCAAATTTGTTTTAGAGTATATGATACTAATCACGTTGAAAAACGGATGGGCTACTAGCTCAGTAGGTAGAGCAACGCCCTTTTAAGGCGTGGGTCTCGTGTTCGAATCACGAGTAGCTCAGTAAAAGGCACTTGGTTTTCAAGTGTCTTTTTTTATTTTAAATCAATTTCAGCAGAAGAGGCAATGCAAGCAGCGCCAAGAGGAACAGCCCGAGAAGATGTTTCCGCAAAAGCAGTAAACAATCTTGCTCAAGCGTCCTATAAGAATTTACACCTTTACCTGGAAGTGGCTGAACACCATTCCGAAGCTTGCCCTTCCTTGAGTTACAGAGCGAAGATTTGTTGAAAAGCCGAACATTTTTGCCATTGGGGCTTTTGCATGAATTACGCTTTCGCCTGACTTTTCATCCATGCTAACAATCATTCCGCCACGCTGTGTAATCTGGCTCATTGCGTCTCCAACAAATTCAGAAGGACATTCAATATCAACTTCCATTACCGGCTCAAGCAGTTCAGGAGTTGCAGACTCGCACGCTTTGTCAAACGCTTCGGCAGCGGCGGCTTCAAATGCAAAAGTAGAAGCTGTAAGCTCATCATATTTTATGTCAGTTACAGAAACCGCAATGTCTGTGCAAGGGTAACCCATTCGTATTCCAGAAGTAAAACAGCTTTGAATACTCTGTTCAATTGCTTCATAAATTTCTTTTGGAATTGAATTGTCATGCACTGCGCAAGTATAAGAATTTCCAGCACCAGTTTCTCTTGGTTCAATATGAATCGTGAGGCAAGCCGCATTTTCTTTTCCGGCAAGAACTTTGCTGAACTCTTCCTTATAATCAGCGGCAGTAGAAATTGACTCTCTGTAAGTAACCTGCGGAGAACCAACCCTGCACTGAACTTTAAAGTCGTCTCTGATTCGGGTAACAAGAACATCAAGGTGAAGCTCTCCCATTCCAGAAATAACAAGCTGTCCTGTTTCTTCGTCATCGCGGAAAGTAAACGTAGGATCTTCACGGCTAAGGATTTCAAGAGTTTCCTGAAGCTTTGCACGGTCGCCCATTGTTTCCGGCTCAATCGCAATCGAAATAACAGGCTCCGGAAATTTTACACTTTCAAGAAGAACCGGCATTCCTTCGCTACCCAAAGTATCTCCGGTCTGCGCAAATTTCAAGCCCACAAAAACCGCAATGTCTCCTGCGCTTATACTGTCCATCTGCTCCATCCGGTTTGCATTCACACGGAGAATTCTATTTACACGCTCACGCTTTTTTTTGCCAACATTGTAAACCTGAGTTCCAGTTGAAATTTTTCCAGAGTACATTCTTACAAAGCAAAGAATTCCTGCCTCGCGGTCATACTGAATTTTAAAAACAAGACCAGCCGGAGTCTTTGAATCAGGATCGCATTTTACAAGAATTTTTTCCTCTTCATTTCTCTTTACATGAATTCCTTCAGCAGGCGGAACTTCATCTGGCGAAGGAAGATAAGCGACAACCGCATCAATGAGAGGCTGAACTCCCTGATTATGCCGGCTTGAACCGCAAAGGAACGGAACAAGCGTTCTGTTAATTGTAGCTTTGCGCAATGCAGATACAAGTTGCTCAACAGAAATTTCCTTGCCTTCTATATAAAGGTCTGTAAGTTCTTCATCATTTGAAGCGACTGTATCAACAAGTTTTTCCCGCCATTCCTGTGCAAGTTCTTTGTACTCATCGCTGATTTCTGATTCTGTAAATTTTTCTCCTTCAGTTTCTGAATCCCAGCAGATTTCTTTCATTTTAAGAAGATCTATAACGCCTTCAAAGTCCTGTCCGCTTCCCATAGGAATTTCAAGGGCAACAGGCTCGCAGCCAAATTTTTTGCGAACATCTTCCATTGCTCCAAAGAAGTCCGCACCGACTCTGTCCATTTTGTTTACAAAGCAAATGCGCGGAACATGAAATTCATCAGCCTGCTTCCAGACAGTTTCAGTTTGAGGCTGAACCCATCCAACGGCGCAGATTACAGCAACAGCTCCATCAAGAACACGCAAAGAGCGTTCAACTTCCGCAGTAAAATCAACGTGGCCTGGAGTATCAATGATATTTATTTTGTAGCCTTTCCATTCAGTTGTGATTGCAGCTGAAGCGATTGTAATTCCACGCTCTTGCTCCTGCTTCATAAAATCCATTGTAGCCGCGCCGTCATCAATTTCACCGATTTTATGAATTTTTCCAGAGTAATAAAGAATTCTTTCTGTCGTGGTTGTTTTTCCAGCATCAATGTGAGCCATGATGCCAATGTTTCTCATTTTTTCAAGCATATAGATTTCCAAAAATAAACGCGAAATTTTTTTAGTATTTTAAAAAAATACACACCAGATGTCAAGGCAACGAATTTTTCCAAAAGTTTATTTCTTTACATTTCAAGATGATATGATATAATTAGTTTGGAATATTTAAAAATTCAGTTTCAGCGGTTTTTAAATTCAACAACTGGAGCAAGAGATGACAACAATTTTAATAGTTGATGATTCTGAAATTGACAGAGCGGTTTTAAAAAACATACTGGCAAGTTTCTACAATATAATTGAAGCAGATTCAGGATATGCGGCGCTTGATATTTTAAACAATCCGGCATTAAAAATTGACGGACTTATTATTGATATAAATATGCCTGGACTAAGCGGGTTCGAAGTGCTCAGTCTGCTAGACAAGTCAAAGCATTCAGGAATGATGATTCTGCTCATTTCTTCAGAAGCGAAAAAAGACAACATTATAAGAGCCGCAAATTTCGGAGCGTCAGGATTTTTCAAGAAACCTTATGACAGCAAGCAGATTCTTTCAAAACTGAAATCAATATTCGCAAAAAAAGTTCTTGCGGCTTCAATGCTAAAAGGAACTGTATCAGATAAAGAGTTAAAGGCGACAATTCTTTACGCGGACAAGCTTCGCCGTGTTTATCTTACTTATCTAAAAAGTGAAAAAAAGAACGACGATCTTTATATTCACGTAACTGAAATTGTGCATATAATGCTTGAAAATTATTTTGCGACAAAAGCTCCAAAAGATCTCACGCCGGAAGGAATTGAAATAATCAGCCGCGCAGCATATTTTTACGACATAGGCAGAATGATTGTAAGCCATGAAAAATTCAAGGTTTATTCCCAGTCAGAAATCGATGACATTCCAGAAACGCACACAATTGCAGGAGCGGATTTTGTTGGCGTGAACAGCTCGCCGAGTGTCGCCTATTTTGTAAAAGTCTGCTCTGACATCTGTATGCACCACCACGAACGCTATGACGGAAGAGGAATGCCTCATGGTCTAAAAAGCAGCATCAACAACATCTACACCCAGATGTGCGCAATCGCAATAGAATTCTGCATAAACTTTTTTTCCGCAGAAGAAATAAGCGCAGCCGAATTCAACATGGCTATGAACACAATTTTAGAAGATAAAGACGCATTCCGGCCAGATGTAATAGAACTTCTTAAAAACAGCCAGGACGACATTCTCGCCTGCTACACATAAAAAAATTGAATTTTCTGCGGATAATTCGTATAATCGATTTATGAACTACGGATTTTTCAGAGTTGCAAGCGTTTCCCCTTCACTTTCTGTGGCGGACTGCAACTTCAACTCCAAGCAGATAATTGAACTTGTAAAAAAAGCTCAGGACAAAAAAATAAAGCTTCTCGTTTTCCCGGAACTTTCCATTTGCGCCTACACTTGCGCAGATTTATTCACACAAAAAACACTTCAAGAAGAGTGCTATATCGTCCTAAAAAATATTTGCGAGGAAACAAAAAACTGCAATATTCTTTTTTGCGTAGGTCTTCCTGTTGAACTGGACTCGGAGCGATTCAACTGCGCAGCTTTCGTTTTCAAAGGAAAAGTTCTTGCTTTAATCCCAAAATCTTTTATTCCAAATTATTCTGAATTCTATGAAAGCCGCTGGTTTGCCTCATTTTCTGAAAACACTGTAAAACAAATTTCACTTTGCAAAGGCTTGGAAGACATTCCGTTTGGCACAGATATTTTTATTCAGGATGAAAATGACTCTTCCATAAAAATTTCCGCGGAACTTTGCGAAGATTTGTGGGTTCCGTTTTCACCTTCAACAAGGCACGCATTAAACGGAGCTACGATAATTGCAAATTTAAGCGCAAGCAATGAAGTCGCAGGAAAAGCAGAATACAGACGGATTCTTGTGACAGGACATTCCGCAAAAACAGTAAGCGCATACATTTACGCAAACGCAAGCCACGATGAAAGTTCCACCGATATGATTTTCAGCGGACACAGCATCATAGCAGCAAACGGAGCAATAAAAGCCGAATCCGGTCTTTTTGAAAACACGCAGGAATTTCTTATAGCGGACATTGATTTGGAAAAACTCACGCAAGACAGAATCAAGTCCACAACTTTTTCTAGAAGCACAAGTTTTGCAAAATCTGAATACAAGACAATTTTTGTAAGCGGACTTCAGCAGGAACATTTTGCAGACAACATAGACGAGCAGCTTTATGAAAAAATTGATCTTCATCCATTTGTTCCTTCTGATATTCAAAAAAGAAAAGAAAGATGTTTTTCAATAATTGAAATGCAGTCGGAAGGACTCGCAAAACGGCTAAGGCACATTCATGCACAGGGAGCAGTCATAGGACTTAGCGGAGGTCTAGATTCAACTTTGGCACTTTTAGTATGCGCAAGAGCTTTTGATAAATGCAACATTTCAAGAGAAAAAATTTTTTCTATAACAATGCCCGCCTTCGGAACAACAGACAGAACATTCAACAACGCCTGCCTGCTTGCAAAGGAAATGGGAACAACCTTAAAAGAAATAAATATAAAAGACGCTGTGATTCAGCATTTTAAAGATATAGGGCAAGACATAAACACGCACGATGTAACTTACGAAAATTGCCAGGCACGCGAGCGTACTCAAGTTCTTATGGATTTTGCGAACAAGTGCAACGGAATTGTAATCGGAACAGGAGATTTAAGCGAGCTTGCTCTTGGATGGTGCACTTACAACGGCGACCAGATGAGCATGTACGGCGTAAATTCCAGTATTCCAAAAACTTTAGTCCGCCACCTTGTTTCTTGGTTTGCGGACGAGGCATTTGAAAAAGGAAACAAAAATCTTTCTGATGTTCTGAATGATATTCTTGCGACACCTGTAAGCCCGGAACTTCTACCGCCTTCAGAAGGAAAAATAAGTCAGAAAACAGAAGAAATTGTAGGTCCTTACGAGCTTCATGATTTTTTCCTTTACTATGTTTTGCGCTGGGGATTTTCTCCACGGAAAATTTATTTTCTTGCACAAAAAGCTTTTCTTGGAAAAGAAGACAAGGCGACAAAGACAATATACACAAAAGAAATCATCTTAAAATGGCTAAAGAATTTCTACAAAAGATTTTTCAGCCAGCAGTTCAAAAGAAGCTGTATGCCGGACGGAGCAAAAGTTGGAACAGTAAATCTTTCGCCAAGAGGAGACTGGAGAATGCCTAGCGATGCAAGCGTGCAGATTTGGATAAAGGAAATTGAAAAATGCTAAGCTATCAGCACGAATATCACGCCGGAAATCTTGCAGACGTTTTAAAGCACACTTGCCTTTGCCTGATTTTGGATTCTCTTTGCAAAAAAGAAAAGCCTTTTACAATAATAGACAGCCACTCAGGTGCCGGAATATTCAGTCTTGATGACGAGCGGATTTTAAAGACAAACGAAGCAAAAGACGGAATAGAAAAAATATACAGATTCTACAAACGGACTTCGCAGGAATTTCCTCACGGACTAAAAGAATACATCGAGCGTGAATCTTCTTATCTTGAAGAAAAAAAATACGCAGGAAGCCCGGAACTTGAAAGCCTTTATTCAAGAGACAAAGACAGCCTTCATTTTGTAGAAAAACATCCGCAAGCGCTTGAATCATTAAGAAGCAACATGAAAGACCACAAGGTCATAATTCACAATGAAGACAGCTACAAAGCACTTTGCGCGCTCACACCACCACTAATAAAACGCGGACTTGTTCTATGCGATCCAAGCTACGAAGATGCAGATGATTACAAAAAAGTCTGCGACGCATTAAAAACTGTAAGAAAAAAATGGAACACAGCAATTATCGCGCTTTGGTATCCGCTTTTGCTCCGCAGAAAAAATGAAACTTCTCAGCTTTTAACAGAACTTGAAGACTTCTGCAAACTAGGAACAACTCCCTGCGAAAGCTTTAAAGTTGAGCTAGTCACAAAAAATCCAGAGGAAACAAAAACAGAATCAGGCTCTCATCTTTACGGAAGCGGAATGTTTATAATGAATCCGCCATGGAAGCTAAAAGAGGATATGGAAAAAAACTGCGCATTTATAAATAAAATCCTCGAAATTTTGTAAACTTAGTCATCGTACCACTCTTCTCTTATTGAAATCGAGCCAAGGTGAAGCAATTTGCTGTAAGACGGGGAATAGCTTGAATCCCTGCCAACGGAAACCGCCCACATATCAACATACCAAACTCCATCTTCGGAACTGCTAGACCAATTTACATCCTCATCGCTTGAAACCGGAAGCGGATTACCGTTGTCAGTTTTCTTGAAGTCAAATCCGTACCCTGAGCCGGAACTCACATTGCGCAAAGGTTTTCCAATCAAAGTTATGCCGCTTGAACCAGCAACATAGCTTTCCATTGCAGAAGTTCCGTAGCAGACAACAGCAGAATATTCAGAAGAACCTTTTATGCTATTCAGGCGGATATAAACATAGCGGTCATCATTTTTTTCTGGAATCAAAGGAGTTTGGTTATATGAAGAAAATAAAAGCGTCTTGTAGTTTCTTGAATTTATAATATTTGTTGCCGCAGCCGAAACATCACTGCTTGAGTTCAATGAGTCAATCGAACTTTGCGCGCTGACCATTGTAGAATAGTTATTATAAATCTTGTAATAGACTTCAGTTCCAAGAAAAGAAAAATCGGACGAGCCGTAATCAGAATTGTCGCCTTCTTCATTGGTCAAAAAAGAAAAATAAAGCTGAGGTCTATCAGTGCTTGTGTATTTTGTTGTGTGCCCGTCAGTTTTTGGCGGCTCAAGGTAATAAAAAGTATCCAAACCGCAACTGACAAAAAGCATGGCAAATAAAAAAAAGGCGGTTTTTAATTTTTTTGCAAAACAAACACCGCCCATTTTTTCTTTATAAAAATACTGATTTTTAGTCAATTTTTCCTTTTGCCTTTAAATCAATAAGGCGGCTTTCAGAAAGGTTTGCCCACTCGTATCCGCTGTAAGAATCAACAGTCTTCTGGTAAAGCTCCGCAGCATTAGAATAACTTCCTGAAAGTTCTAAAACTCTTGCAGCGTTAAAAAGCGCATGGGAGGCAAGGTAAAAATCCTTGTCATCCGCAGCAGCCTTATAATAAGCCACAGCATCATCATTTTTAGAAAGCTCCTCTGCGCAAACAGCTGCATTGTACATACATTCTGCATAAGTATAAGCCTTTTTAGAAGCATTGGCAGCCTTTAGGTAACAATCAAGCGCTTTCGTAAAATCTTTCTTTGCAAAGGCAATATCAGCATAAAGCATATTGGCACGAACACCGGCAACATTCTTTTTTGAAAGATAAGGAGCAAGGGCTTCTTCTGCTTTTGTCTGGCGTGAAGAAATCTTATCTTCCTCTATTCCGCCGGATTTTGAAACATAAGAATATTCAATTGAATCAATAGCAGCAAGATCTTTTTTCTTGTTTGAATCAGAAATTGCAAACACAGCGCAAACAACTACAGCAGCAGCAACCAAAACAGCCACACCGCAAACGAATATTTTTCTATTTCTAATAATGAAATCTTCAATTTTTACATTTGCAGTAGCTTTTTTTTCCTTAGACATTTTTTACTCCGAATATTTTTTTATTATATAGAATATCAGTTTTTTTGTCAAAACCTGAAACTAAGTCCTGCGGATATTCAGCTCAGAAATAAGCTTTGAAACATAAGTGCGCTGAATATCAAGAATTTTTGCGGCGGCAGTCTGATTCCAGTTTGTTTCCCGTAGAATTCTTTCAACATACTGTTTTTTAAATTCCGAAAGCGCATTCTTTAAGCTACGGTCTTTCATAAGTGAAAGTTCTTCTGCGCAATTTTTAATTTCAGTGTTTTCCTGCAAATTTTCAGAATCCACAGGAAGCCGCAAGTCGTTCAGCTGAATAAAAGGCGGATTCCCGATTATACAAGCCCGCTCAATTGTATTCTCAAGCTCGCGGATATTTCCCGGCCACATATAAGAATAAATCGCTTTTTTTGCCGCTTCTGAAAATCCAAGAAAATCCTTGTGTATTTCAGCCTTGAATTTATTCAAAAAGAATTCGCACAAATCTTCAAGTTCGTCTCTGCGCTCACGCAAAGGCGGAACAGCAATCGGAAGAACATTCAGCCTAAAATACAAATCGCTTCTAAAAGTGCCTTCCTTTATCATTGCTTCTAAGTCGCGGTTTGTTGCGGCAATAATTCTTACATCAACTGAAATCGTATCGCAAGAACCAACGCGCTCAAACTTTTTTTCCTGAATCACACGCAAAAGCTTAGCCTGCAAATCAAAAGGCAGCTCACCAATCTCATCAAGAAAAATTGTTCCGCCGTCAGCCATTTCAAATCGGCCTTTTCTTGCAGAAACAGCATCGGTAAAAGCACCCTTCACGTGTCCAAAGAATTCCGACTCAAGCAAAGACGGACTTAAAGAAGCGCAGCTCACACGGACAAACGGCTTGTTTTTTCTGTTGCTCAAAAGATGAATCTGCTCTGCAAAAAGCTCCTTGCCAACTCCGCTTTCACCAGTAATCAAGACAGAAGAATTAATCGCAGAAGCACGCTTTATATTTTCAATTAATGAAAGAACAAGAGGATTCCGCGCAATAAAAGGATGATAGTCCTTGCCAGCGTCAACTACATACTGAAGCGCATTAAGCTGAACTTTATTTTTCCTGTAACGCAAGGCATTTTGGTAAGCAACAGCCGCCTGTTCGCCCAAAAGCTCAAGAATTTCAAGGTCGTCAGCAGTAAAGTCGCCGTTATTTTCCTTGTTAATCAGCTCAATAACGCCAACACAATCGCCTTTCACACTCATAGGAAAAGCAATCATGTTTCTTGTAACATATTTTGTCATGTTTTGAACTGTGGAATTAAAGCGCGGATCGCTATTTACATCATTGATTATGACCGACTCGCAATTTTCTGCAACCCAGCCAGCGATTGATTCTTTTTCAACAAGGATTTTTTTTACTTCGGAATTTTTAGGACCAAGACTGATATAAAATTCCAGTGAATCGATTTCTTTCCGCACAAGAAGAAGAGATGCGGCTTCACATTTTACCATAAGCATTGCTGATTCCAAAATTGAAACCAGCAATGTATCTGGATCCGCATAATTTAAATTTATGCGTGTATTGATTTCAATGAGTGACTTTAGCCTGTCTAAAGAAATCAAACTGTTTCCACTCATTGATTTTATTTTTTACTCTTCGTGACTCTTTACGCTGTCGCCAATTGTGTAAGCTCTGTCATCATTGCTAGAAGACATATACTGTGAAATTTCAGCACGATCCTGAGCTCTCTTGTATTCTTTTACAGAGAAAGCAACGCGCTCTTTGTCCACATCAATTGAAACAACATAAACATTAACTTTATCGCCAACATTGTATTTCTTTACAGCTTCCTCAAAAGGAACATCACGGTCATCGCTAAGGTTTGCTTTATTAACAAGACCTTCAATTCCATTAGGAGCTTTTACAAAAATTCCAAAATCATTGATAGAAGTAACTTCGCCCTCAAGAGTTCCGCCAACTCTATATTCCTCAGCAAAAGCCTTCCAAGGATTGTCTGTAAGCTGCTTTACGCCAACGCGGATTCTGTGGTTTTCTGGATCGCAGTCCAAAACAACAACATCCAAAGGCTGGTCAACTTTTATTTCGCTTCCAGGATGCTTAATTTTCTTTGTCCAAGAAAGATCTTCGCCAGCAAGGAAAGCGTCAATGCCTTCTTCAAGCTGAACAAATGCGCCGCTGTTTGCAATCTTTACAACTTTTCCAGAAACCTTTGTTCCAACAGGATATTTGTCAGCAATTGAATCCCAAGGATTTTCTGTAACCTGCTTAAGACCAAGAGAAACGCGTCCGCCCTGAATGTCATAGCCAAGAATCATGCATTCAACTTCATCGCCTTCTTTTACCATGTCAGACGGCTTGTTGATTTTCTTTGTCCAGCTGAATTCAGAGATATGCGCAAGACCTTCAATTCCCTCTTCAAGCTCAATAAATGCACCGAAATCAGGAACTTTTGTAACTTTTCCCTTTACAATATCATTTACATGGTATTTTTCTTCAAAGTGAACCCACGGATCTTCTGTAAAATGCTTAAGAGAAAGGTTGATTCTCTTTCCCTCTGGATCAAGGCGGATAACCTTAAGCTCGATTTCCTGACCTTTTTTTACAAAATCCTTTGGACGAGTTACGTGTCCCCAGCTCATGTCATTGATGTGAAGAAGACCGTCAAATCCGCCAAGGTCAATAAATGCGCCAAAACTTGTGAATGACTTTACAACACCTTTTACTGTGTCGCCAATCTTTACAGTCTCAAAGAATTTATCGCGATTTTCGTTAATCTGCTCTTCAAGATACTTGCGGCGGTTTACAACAACATTGCGTTTGCCGTTGCTATAAAGACGCTCAACATAGAACTTAGACTTTACGCCGATAAGCTTGTCTTCTTTTTCAACTTTCTGAGCATCTGCCTGGCTGATTGGAAGGAATGCAGAAATTCCACCGCCAAGATTAACCATATATCCGCCTTTTGTAACAGAAGAAATAACACCTTCTACAGGAGTTTTCTGTTCAGAAGCAACCTTGAGTTCTTCCCAAAGACGTTTTTCATCGGCCTTCTGTTTTGAAACAACAGGACCATTTTTTCCAAACTGACTTACGAGATATACTGTAATTACATCTCCCTCTTTTGGAAGATTTCCAGCAAATTCAGATACTGGAATTTTTCCTTCTGACTTGCAGTTTACGTCAACGAATACAATATCATCTGTAACTTGAACAACAGTAGCCTTTACATTAGCACCGTCTTCAACCGGCTCCATGTTATTAATAGATGCTTCTAATTGTGTGTAAATGTTGTCGGAGCCCTGGGCACCATTCTTTTCCACTTCCTTTTCCATAGCAAACCCTTTTGATTTTATTTTGCTTTCGATTATTGCACAAACATCATTTATGGTCAAGTCAGAAGTGTCAATATAGAATGCGTCCTTTGCTTTTTTTAGCGAGCCTTCCGCCTTGTTTCTGTCCATTTCATCGCGCTTGATAATGGCGGCTTTTATTTCTTCAAGTGAAAGTCCGCTGACTCCCTGATCAAAACGCCTCTTTGCCTGAACATCAATGCTGGCATCAAGATAAAACTTGAATTCCGCGTCGGGAAACACAACAGTCGTCATGTCCCTGCCCTCGCAAATTATGCTAAGGCTTTTTACAATCTGCCTCATTCTTGAATTGACAAAATGCCGAAGCTCAACAAAAGAAGAAACTTTTGAAACATTAGCATCAACCTTGTCCTGATGAAGCAAATCGTCAACATCTTTTCCGTTCAGAATCAGCCTTGCATTCACATAGTCAAGCCTCTGCTTCTTTGCAAAGTCAACTACGGATTTTTCATCATCAAGATTTATCCCGGAATCAAGCAAAGCAAGTGTAAGCGCGCGGTAAAAACTTCCGCTGTTTAAATATGTAAGATTCAAGTCTTTTGCGACTTTTCCAGCAACTGTGCTTTTTCCTGTTCCTGCAGGACCATCTATAGCAACAACCATAACAACCTCTTTTTTAATTTTTACAAAGTCTAAGAAGGGCTTTAACTTCGTCTTGAGTCAAATCCCTGAACTGCCCAAACTGAAGCTCTCCAACTCCAACGCAGCCAATTCTTATGCGCATAAGGCTTTTTATTCCCACTTCATACTTTTCAAATACACGGCGGATTTCACGGTTTTTTCCTTCAACAAGAACGATTCTCATTCTATGTGAATTAAGCTCGCGGGCATCTTTGCAGCGGTAGAAAACTCCGTCGATTCTGATTCCGTCCATAAAATCATCCGCAAGAAAACGCGGCATAGGAAGGCTTGTGTCCACAATGTATTCTTTTTCAAGCTCCGCGGAAGGATGTGAAAGTTTTGCGGCGAAGTCTCCGTCATTTGTAAAAATAATAAGGCCGCTTGAAAACATATCAAGCCTGCCAACATTGTAAAGACGCTCCGAATAAGCTTCCTTGAGCAAATCCGCCGCAACAGGCCGACCTTTTTCATCGCTTGCGGAACACACGTATCCAGAAGGCTTATTTAAAAGAACATAACATTTTTTTTCTTCAAGGTGGATTTCTTTTTCATCAACACAGACTTTGTCTTGGACGTCGACTTTAGTTCCAAGCTCTGTTACAACAGTTCCGTTTACGGTAACGCGTCCAGCGCAAATAATCGCTTCGCTGGCACGGCGGCTTGCAACACCGCATTTTGCCATGTACTGCTGAAGACGCATAACGTCTTCTTTTTTCTCTTTTGAATTATCAACGGGCAAGTTCGAACCTCTCGCTTTCTTTTTCATCAAGCTGCGGCAAATCGGCAATGCTCTGTAAATGGAAGAATTCAAGAAACTCTTTTGTTGTGCCGTACATGACAGGTTTTCCGGGAATATCTTTTTTTCCGACTTCCTTTATAAACTTTCTGTCAAGCAAAACACGCATCATGTTGTCCACATTTACATGGCGGATGCTTTCGATTTCCGCACGCGTTATAGGCTGACTGTAAGCAATTATCGACAAAGTTTCAATAGCGGCACGGCTTAACCTGCCTTCATTCTTTTTTCCATACCGTTCTTTTACAAAGTCAAAGCATTCTCTTTTTGGCGTAAGAGTCCAGCCTCCGATAATCATCGAAAGCTCAATTCCTGAATCCGCATTTGAATATTTTTCTTTTAGACGCTCTATGCATTCTTCAATTACATTAGGAGCCATCTTTGTTATCTTTGAAAGATTTTCAACAGTCTGAGGCTCGCTTTCCAAAAAAAGAACAGTTTCCAAAAGAGCAGTTTCTGTATCAAGATTTAATTCTGCCCGGCGCTTTTCAAGGTCGTTTTCAGCTTCATCCAAGGTATCTTCCAAAGCCTCTATATTTTCATTTGCTTCTTTTTTTTCCTCTGAAATCATGCCGCTTTCTGCTTCCTGCATATTTTTATATCTCCAAACATTTTATTTTGATATATTTCAACTAAATTCAATTTTACTGCTTCAAGAATCGCCATAAAAGCGCAAATCACGTCAAGTTCGTTGCCTTTTCTAGTTATCAAGTCTGTAAACATGCATTCGCTTTTCTTTTCCAAAAGCTCGTTTATCAAGGCTATTTTTTCATTCGGAGCAATATCCTCGCCCATGTTCAAAAGACGCTCGTCTGGATTTACATTTGTAAGATTCCTAAAAATCTTCTGCATATCCTGAAGCAAAGCCCAAGTATCCATCTTTTTCCACTGGGAATCATCTTCGTCAAACGGAAGCGTTCTTTCTATTTTTTTACGCTCAAAGCTCCATTCGCTCTGCTCTTCCTGCTCTTCCATTAAAACAGAAAGTTTTTTAAAACGCTGATATTCAATAAGCTGCTCAACAAGTTCTTCACGGGGATCTTCCATGCTTTCGTCATCGTCATATCGGACTTCAACAGGCAAAAGAAGGCGGCTCTTTATGCACGCAAGTTTTGCAGCCCAAAGATAGAATTCGCTCAGATCCTGCAAGTCAAGCTCCACAGCATAGTCAAGGTAGTCCTGAAACTGCTCCGTAATTTCCGCAATCGGAATATCATAGATATTTATTTTATTTTCGCGTATAAGGCTCCATAAAAGATCAAGAGGTCCTTCAAATGTTCCTGCCATAAATTTTCTATGGCAAACTGTCCGTTCTTGTTCCATTTTGCACTCCGAAGCAATATTTTTAAAACGAACAATATTTTTCCACACGCTGATCCTTTAAAAGCTCCAGTTTTTTTCCGTAGAATTCTATGTCCGCTTTATTAACATCGGCATTTTTTTGCAAAACTTCAAGAAAAGGCGCAAGAACAAACGCTCTTTCTAAAAGACGCTCGTGCGGAATCACAAGATTCTCTTTTTTTACAGTCTGATTTCCAAAAAGCTCTATGTCAATGTCCAAGGAGCGCGGACCGTTTCTAACTTCAAGACTTCTGTCGCGTCCGAATTTCTGTTCAATTGAGTGGATTTTTTCAAGAAGAGAATCAGGAGTTCCGCTGAATTTTCCAACGGCAACCATATTATAAAAATCATCTTGCTCGCAGACATACATGGCCGCAGTTCTATATATGGAAGAAACTTCAAGCTCATGTATAAAATCCGCAAGGCAAGAGCAGGCTTTTTTTAAAAGCTCAAGTGAAGAAAACGCCCCGAAACTTTTATTAGAGCCAAGCCCCAAAACAACATGTTCCATAAATTTTAGAAAAGCTCATCTGGAACAGGCTTATCTTCTGAAGCGGCCTTTGCAAGGCTTGCTGCCTTTGACTTTGCAGCTTTTGCAGTTTTTTCTTCTGCGTCAGGAGCTTTTTCAGCAGGCTTTTCTTCTTTTGAAGGTGAGTCAACGATAGAGCCAGTTCCAACACCTTTTGCCCGCATTTCCTTTTCATACTGAAGAATCTGCTCTTTTGTTACAACTTCGCCCTCTTTTGTACGCAAAACCTGTCCAGGAAAAATCTTTTCACGCAAAGTATTTTCAAGCTCCATTTTAAATGCCGGATTGTTTTCTATATAAGCAACCGCATTTTCCTTTCCCTGACCGACTTTTTCTTCTCCTCTTGTGTACCAGGCGCCGCGTTTGTCTATAAGCCCATGTTTTACAGAAGAGTCCAAAATAGATGCGGCAGAAGAAATTCCTTTTCCAAAGTAAATATCAAGTTCAACCTTGCGGAATGGAGGAGCAACTTTGTTCTTTACAATTTTTACACGCACGCGGTTTCCTACAGCATCCTCTTCGCCCTTGCCGTCAATTGATTCAATTCTGCGGATTTCAAGACGAATGGAAGAATAGAATTTAAGCGCATTTCCGCCTGTTGTAGTTTCAGGGTTTCCAAACATAACGCCAATTTTCATGCGGATCTGGTTTATAAAGACTACAATGCACTTGCTCTTTCCGACAATGGCAGTAAGCTTTCTAAGTGCCTGGCTCATAAGACGAGCCTGAAGTCCCATAACGGAATCTCCCATCTCGCCTTCAATTTCTTTTTGAGGAGTAAGGGCGGCAACTGAATCCACAACAATTATGTCAACAGCACCAGAGCGAACAAGGTTTTCGCAAATTTCAAGAGCCTGCTCACCTGTATCCGGCTGACTCACCCAAAGTTCATCAATGTTAACACCAAGATTTTTGGCATAAACAGGGTCTAAAGCGTGCTCAGCATCAATAAAAGCCGCAATTCCGCCAAGTTTTTGAGCTTCCGCTACAGCATGAAGCGCAAGAGTAGTTTTTCCAGAGCTTTCAGGACCGTACATTTCAATTACACGTCCGCGCGGATAGCCTCCAATTCCAAGAGCCTCGTCAAGCAATATTGAGCCTGAAGGAACAACGTCAATAGAAGCGGTGTCTGTTTTTGTTCCAAGCTTCATCAAAGAGCCTGTGCCGAACTGCTTTTCAATCTGAAGCCTTGCAGCCTCCAAGGCCTTTAACTTTTCCGACATTTCAACCGGAAATTTTTCTTCTGTCTTAGCCATTTTTTTCTCCAATATAACAGCAGGAATAAAATCTTAAACAAAAAGCAGCGGAAACTAAAACTCCAAAGTTCTTAATTTAAGATTTTATAACTTTATATACATTTTTTTTTATTTTATGCACTGAATTCAAAAAACTCTTTAAAAAGATACCATAAATAAAAATAGTTTTAAAGTAGAAAAAGAAAAGATACACAGAAATCATCTTTGTCATAAAACGATTCAAATTTAATTTAATAATGCGTTCAAAAAACAGCGGCGGAAAGAGAGGCGGCAGTCAAAAAATCAGCAAAAAACTTACTAACCCACTTGACAAATCCCGGGGGGGGACAATAGACTTGCTGAATTTTTTCAGCGGAATCTATTGTTTTTAAGGAGCAGGCTTATGAAAAAGTTTGCTAAAATTTCAGCTGTGCTGGCTGCCATGGCGCTTGCATTTTCTTTTGCAGGCTGCTCTGACGGAAGCTCCGGCGGCGGCTCTGACAGTTCAGAAATAACCGGCGGCGGAACATCTGGTGGAGAAACTTCTGGCGGAGGAACTTCAGGCGGAAGTGGAGAAATTTCAAAAGACTTTGTAAAAATTCCGGCTGCTTCAATCATAGGAAGCGAAAGTTGGACACCGGAATCAGAAGTATTTGTAAGTAAACGTGGACTTGAGATAAAATCATTTTGGATGAGCGACCACGAAGTAACGCAGGCGGAATGGAAAGATGTAATGGGTAGTACTCCTTCTTACATGGCGAATGTAGACGGAAATCCGGACAACAACCCTGTAAATGAAGTAAGCTGGTATGATGTACTTGTCTACTGCAATAAACGTTCTATACAGGGCAAACGCATGTAAAAACTCTTTCTGATAAAATTACAGAAAGTGTGAAAT
>ERZ1026868.334-NODE-334-length-33193-cov-8.761694_pt1 | contig 33193 bp, 44 predicted proteins | sample MGYA00380164_ERZ1026868 | MGnify/ENA primary metagenome ERZ1026868 (study PRJEB33269, sample SAMEA4719800) | human gut metagenome | biome: human-associated habitat; feature: organic feature; material: feces | place: Cameroon | collected 2013-10 ...
GGGGCGGACTTCTCAACGCCAGCAGGGGCGGCGGGCGTTGCCTGGGCCGGAATACCGGCCTTCTTCTCGATTGCTTCCAGCTGCGCCACTTCCTCGGGGGACAGCTTGCTCTTGTCGATTTCCATGTCAAATGCTCCTTTCTGCACGGGTTCTTCCTCCTGCTGCGGTTCAGCGGGAGGCGTCGGGTCGGTGTCCTCTTTCGGGGGCTCCGGCGGTGTGTCTTCGGACGTGGGCTTCGGCTCTGCCTTGGCGATCATTGCGTCCAGGCGGGCGCGGGCGGCCTTGGCATTCTCGATTCGGTCAGGTGTCAGAGGCGCGGGGGCTGCCTTTTTCAGCTTCACGGGGATGCCGCCGGACCATTTCGGGATAGCTGCTTCGGTCGCTGTTGCGAACTCTGCGCAGCTCTGGGCCATGATGGCTTTTTTCTCCTCGGCCGTAATGTCGGCATTCGCCACAATGCCGCACAGGCTGTCATTCAGCGCGTAACAGTAATCCCAGATTTCTTCTGTGGTCTGGCGCATCCGGCGGCGGGCCATGGCGTCGCCAAAGGTGGGAACATCCGCGTTCTTGGAAACTTCTTCAACGGCCGCGTCTGCCTGCGCATCGGTGGCGCCGATGCTCTTGGCAATGGCGTGAACAATCCGTTTCAAAAAAGATTCCTCGGGCGGGGTGTCCTCCTCGGGCTTTACGGCAGGCGTTTCCCCTTCCGCAGGCTTGCTCTTGTACAGGGCAATACTCGCGCCAGGGTTCGCGCCGTTGTCCACGAAGTCCACTTTTTTGATTTTCAGGTTTTTAAGTTTGGTTGCCATTTGCGTTTCCTCCTTTCTTTGAAGATTTTTATAAACAACAAAGCCCCGGCGGGTGTCGAGGCTTTGGTTTATCGGTATTCAGTTCTCGGGGTCCTCGCTGTCCACTTCCTCGCGGACAGCCTCGCCCTCAATGGAAAACATGGGATAAGCGCCGTCTTTGACCTTCTCCCAAACCTCGTCGTCCGTCACCTTAAAGCCGATCCACCAGCCTTCCGGGACAACGCCCTCCGGGATGCCCATAGCGGCCATTTTTTCCTTGGTGAAGATCACGCTCTCCACCAGGACGGCACAGCCGCCGCGCTCGTGCATTTCGCCGCCCTCGCGGTAGAACTGCACAAAGTTATAGGCAGCCTGTTCCAGCTCGTCAGGCTCGATAATGTCTTCGTAGTAGTCCGTTACGGTGTCGCCTGCGGCCGTAGCCGCCACGCTGGCCCAGCCAAAGGCCAGGCGTTTTTCATCAACGGATTTCTGAATCTTGAAGGTGCCAGCAATGCGGCCGTTCGGTTCTTTGCCGGGTGGCTTCTTGCCGGTGAGTGCTTCGTTAAAAGTAACCATGGCTTTCTCCTTATTCGCGGAATTTGCAGGATTTTTGCAAAAATCAGCGTAAATTTCAGCGTATTTCGTTTTTTAAGCGTAAATCATTCAGAATTTACGCGGGGATAGCAAAGCCCGGCGGCTTCGCCATACCGCTTGCGATACCATTCGTGCAGGTCCGCCGTGCTGCGGATCACCTGGGCAATGTAGTTACCGCCTTCCACGATCTTGTAGGTTTCGCGCCGGAAGCGCTCAATGGTCAGCTTTTCAAACCGCCAGGCTCCGGGTGCGTAGCCCTCCGAAGTAAACGTGAAGGCGTCCTCTCCGTCCTCCGTCACCTTGCCGGGGACCTCGTGGCCGCGTTCCATGTCGAAGTAGCGGAAGGCGCCGTGCCGAAGGTGGCAGTTCAGGGCAAGGCCGGTGGGCTTCTTGTCGCCCGGGCGTTTGATGGTGTAAACAAGCCGTCTATTCATAGCAGATTGCCAACCTCCACAAAATCCTCAATAGGTACTCCGTTCACGGCCGTTATTCCCGCGTTGCGGAACGCTTGCAGCAGCCTGCCGCGCTCACGCTCACCGGGGCAGCGAATCTTCTGTATGGACGTAGCCGGGATGCCCTGGCGGAACATAATTTCATTGCTAGGTCGAAAAGATTTATTCTGCCCTTTCACGAACTCCTCGGAGCCCTGGCGGCTGTGAAGGCTGCTCGGCTTGGTCGTGCCGTAGCTGTCGCCGGTGTATGCGTACCAGTCTGTGCGGCCCAGCTCCGCTTCATCAATGATAAGGCGGTAGCCGCTGCCGCAAAAGCTATCATCATACCGAATATGACCACGGCCCGCCCTCGTTCCAATGCGGGTGAAAACGTTATCTGCGCCGCCGGTGTGCATATCTTCCCCAGGGCTTGCGCCGGTCAGCCGGATGCCGGAAAGGCAGCGCCGGTTTGTGCTGCGGAGGCCGCCGCTCTGAATGATAGAAACCACGCTGTCAGCGCTGCCAACGCCGCACCAAACGTAATCGGCACCCGCAGCCTTCAAGACTTTGGCCTGTTCCGGGTCGTAGTAAACTGCGTAGCCGTCGCATACTTTGCGCAGCTCCACGCCGTCCACTCGCTTCTGGTCAATGCCTAGGTCCTTTAGGATCTCGTCCAGCTTCTTGTCCAGGGCGTCGCCGGTCAGGTTTTCGTACTCCGGGGCACGGGAAGGGGCGTTCTGCCAGACCAGGCGGGACTTTATAAGGCGCTTTTCAGCTTCCGCCGTTGGCGTTGCTGCAAGGTCGTCAAGGCCCGCTGTCTGCAAAAGGCTTTTCATTTCCCGGGCATCAAACCCACCGTCTGCCGTCACCGGCACACGGGCCCGGAAAAAGCCCTGCCAGGAGTAGTATTCTCCGCCATCGTGGGTGTAGATCTGTAAGGTTTTTTCTCCGTCATGGACGGCCCGGCATTTTGTGTTTACGCCCAGGCTTAACCCCTTGGAGCTGAAAAAGGCGCTCGTCTTGGAGACCTCCTCAAATTCCATGGCTTCGGCCGTGCTGCTGGGCTTAATTGCCTTCAATGCCCGCTCCCAGGTCCCTTGCGTGAGCTTCCCGCTCACCTCGTAAACCTCGGCGCCGTCAATGTTCATCCGCCGGGCACGAAGAACAAGGCCCTCCACGCTGCCACGGTCGGAAGCAATGGGGATTCCTTCTTGTGTGGTGGGCACCTTCGACAGGTCGGAGAAGATTTCCCCGGCGCCCTTAATACCCTTCGGGATTGCCGCCTGCGGGGCCGTGTACTGGGCTTTTGCCTTTCGTGCGGCTGCATTTGCGGCAGCCTTGGCCTTCACCTCCTGGGAAAGCTCTGCGGCTTTCACGGGGTCCGTCACAGCCTGCACCAGCTGGGCCTTGCTCATTTTTCCGTAATAAGCAACGCCCTTGCTCTTTGCAATCTGTTTCAGGTCTTGGACGGTCATGCCTTTGGCTGCCTGCGGGGTGATCTGCACGGCCGCAAGAGGCTGTTTCGCCACGGCCGCGGCTTCATCTGCCCAAACAAAAGAAGCCTTCGTGCCGGTGCGTTCCGTCAGAAGGCTTTCGTAAAATGTGCGGTAGGTTTCGCGGAGGCTGCTTTTCCGCTCCACAATCTCGTCCAGCAGCTTTTCCGCCTCTTTCCCTTGGCCGTGCAAGGCCTCGGCATAGGGGCGGAAGATCTCGCGGTATTCCTTGTCGGGTATGCTCTCCACCCGCTTTATATACGGCAGGGTGTCTTGGAGGTTCAGGTCTATGTCCTCCTCCGCAAAGCGGCGGAAAAGGGTGTTGTAGACCGGCTCTGTTTCGCCGTATGCACTGTTCGGGTGGTATGTGTAGCTCATTACATGGCTTTTGGCGTCGCCCATGTAGCGGAAGGCCTGCTCTTTGTCAATGCCAACGATTCGGCCTTCCTGGTCCGTCAGGAAGTTTTCTCCGTGGGCGTCGAAGTTTCCCAGAAGCCAGTCTGTGACGTGCTCGCGCTGGATCTGCGCCGTCACCTCCGGCGGAAGGTCGGAAGCTGCGCCCAGCTGCCAAGCTTCAAGGTCAATCCCTCCGGCGGAGGCCTTCACCTTCTCCTGGAAGGCTCCAAACTTTCCGTCAATGGTGCCAACGCCCACCGGGACGGCCGTGTCCGGGTCCACAATGGACTGTACCTTGTAGCCAGCTTCCTGCGCATACGCTCGGAAAGGCTCATACTGTCCGCCCTTGCTCTGGGCGGGTTTGAAATACCATTCCCAGCCGTTGGCGTCGGTGTAATCGTACATCTTGCCAGTGTTGCCCAAGTGGACGGGGCCGTTTGAGGTCATGCCGTCCGGCACTTTCAGGCTGCCCGCCACAAAGGCCTGGCTTTCGTCTGTGTCCCTTTCGCCGGGGTCCGGCAAATTACCCGGCCACGGCTGGATAACGTCCTGTGCTGGCTGCTGGGGCAGAAAGACGGGTGGTTCCTTCTCCTCGAAGTATTCAGCGCACCGGCAGCGCGGATGCACCGGCGGATGTGGGCCCATCTTGAAGGCCATTTTTGTTGTACCGATGTGGTAGTTTCCTTCTGCGTCGGTTTCGGTGCCGTTCAAGGCGCTGCATACCGGGCAGACGTCTTCATCGTCAGCAGTCGAAAAAATATAAACGCCCTTCCCTAGGTAGCCTTGCGCCTGAGCCTGGGCTGTGCCTTCACGATACCCGGCGCAGTACGCTGCGGCGTTCTCTGTGATGGCAATGGTATAGGCTCGCTGCCGGAGCTGCCTGTCGGCGTACTTATAGGCCTGCTCCCGGGCCTTCTTGGTGGCCGCTTCCGCCTTCACGCCATTGTCAAGGAGGTTCTTCTTAACGCTGGCGTAATATTTCAGGTTTGCGGCTGCCTGGGGCTCTGTCAGACCGATAAGTGGTCGGATTGCCCGGGAAAGCTCGTCCGCCGTGAACTGGCCCTTTGTGCTGGCCTCGATCATGGCGCGCATGGCGTTCCGGGTTTCATCGTTTATTTTCGTCACCCACTCGGCGCCGTGGTCTTTGATCCAGGCTGTCATGGCGTCGCTCATGGGGTCGAAAACCCATCCGCCGGAAGCAGACGCCGCCAGGGCGTCGGCTCCGGCTTTGGCTGCCTGCTGCCAGATGGGTTCAAGGTGGCTTTTCACAAAGAGGGAGTAATCTTGCTGCCACGCTTGGAGGGTTGCTTCGTCAAGATAGCCGTTCATAATGGCTTCACGAAGTTCTTTGTAGGCGATGGCGCTGCTCTGGGCCTTCCAAAAGTTGTGAAGGAAGTACATCGGCTCACTGGAAGCCGAGTTCAGGTAGTCGTTCAGCTTTTTAAGGGCGTCTTTGCCCGCCTTCGACTTCTTGGGCTTGGATTTTGCCACGAAGTCGTGGGGCGTTGCTGCCCGCGCCTTGCGAATACTAAACATCTTAGTCCCTCCCCAGGTCCTTTCTTGCCTTTTCTACTTCCGCCGGGTCTTCTTCCGGTTCCTCGTCGTCAAGGCCGCCCATCTTGTCGCCGGTGTCCTTCTTCGGCTTCTGTGCGGTTCTTACCTTGCCCGGTTCCCGGTCCTCGCCCGGCATCGGCACATAGTCGTCAAGCCGCTTCGGCAGCCCGGCGGCCGCGCGGATGTAGTCTTCCACGCCCTCGTCTGGTACCAGGAGGCCGGAGGTCGTGACGTTCTTCAAGTAGTTGCCCAGCTTGTCCAGGTCCACGTCCTCCACGTCGCCATGGGTAAGGTGCGGGTAGTCCGTAAGGCCCGCGAAGTGTTCGCCGTTCATCTTCATAAGATCCGGGATGGCCTTGTTGTTGAACTGCTCACAGATTACGTCCAGGAAGGCTTCGATTGCCATGGAAAAAATATGCGTCTTATTGTCGCTCAACGCAAAAGAGCCGGTCTGCTGGTGGCCCAGCAGCACAAAATCCGCCATAACGGTCATGGCGATTCTGGTATCGTAGCGGTCGATGGTCTTGTTGGTGTCAAACTGCCTGTCTCCGCCGCTGCTCAGAAGCTCCAACTTCCAGCCGAACGGAAGCACAAGGCCTTCCAGGTGGTCCCGGCGGATGTTCTGCACAATGGATTGTGCGTTTTTCAGAATTGCGACCATATCCGGGTCGTGCTGGTCCCAAATGTCCAGCCCTTCCGGCGCAGTCAGCACCGGAAAGCCTGCGAGGTCACGTTCGATGCCGATGCCTTCAATTTCCTGGATTCTGCGCTTGAAATACCAGGAGCGGTAAGCGTTGCGCAGAATGCTGCGCCCCTCCGGGTTGCCCTTGCTGCTCTCTGTGCGGAAGAAAAGCAGCTTTTCCGCCGGAATCGTGATAAGCTCAAAATTCGGAGGCGGCATCTGGGTCAGTGCGACAAGGTTGTCGTTCTCGTCGTACTCCCATTGGTAGAGGCTTTCTTGGGAGCGGATGGGAAGTTTCATCCAGCCCACCAGGCTGTCGTCGTACTTGCTGTTCAGGCGCGGGTCCCGGCTGCTGCCGCACCGGCGCTTATACACGATCTCGTGGGCAGACCAGCCGAAAGTCAGGAAGGACAAGATTTCGCTGATCGTGTCCGTCCAGGTGTCTTGCATATCGGCCATACATTCCAGAACGAAATCTGCGGCCTCCTGGTCCTTCTCGGAAGCACCGCCGGGCGCCACGTTCCAGTCCACTTGCCGAATCAGCATTTTTATTGCGTACAGAATGGCGCCCACAAGGTCGTCATTTGCTGCCATTTCGCTGTAAGCCGCCATGCCTCGGCGGCCGCGCAGCTCCGGCAAAAATTCTTCATAGAAGACGCCGCCATAGCGTTTCTGGCCTATGCGGCCGACTTCTCCTTTTCGGGTTGTCACGCGTTTTCCTCCTTCTGTTTATCTCCGCCAATAGCTGCTCTTTGAAAGCATTGCTTCTGCCTTTGGCGGGCTCTTTGCGGGCTTGTCCATCAAGTACAAGATAGCCTGCACAAGTGCGTCTATATCGTCCTTGTATTCGCCCTTGGGAAACATCAAAAGATCCTGGATGGTGTCGTGCACCCAGGGCGCCGTTTCCGGCTTCGGGAAATGAATATTCCCGGCTTCAAAGTAGGGCGTAACAGAAAGGGCACGTTCTTGCTTGCTGCCCTTTGGGTTAAACTCTACCATGCCGGGAATTTGTTTTTTCAACAGGTCAACGATTGCGGGGCCGTTGGCCTTGTTCTCTATAACCTTCGCCCTGGCTTTCGGCCATTTGCCCGTCAGGGTGCGCACGGCCGCCACGCTCTCGGTAAAGGTCATTTTTTCGTTTACCAGGTCCCAAATGTAAATGTCTGCGCCGCTCCGGCCCACAATGTAGCCCGCCACCTTGGCGCTGCCTTCACTCTTGGTGAAAGCCATATCCCAGGACTGGATAAGCATACTTTGGTGGGGCGCTGCTTTGGGGTCGAAGAAGTTTTGCAGCCATTCGCGCTTAAAGATCAGGCCATCCGCCGGGGCGGGGGTCTGTTCATACTGTCCCGCATATTGCAAGGAGCCCATGGACTTTTTAAGGCTTGCCAGGGTTTCTTTGTCGAAACGCTGCGGGTTCAGAATGTCGCCTTCCTCGCGGATCACCTCGCGGCCGCTCACCGGGAAGGTAATTATTGTGCGCTGCGGCGCCTCCGCCGGGAGGCAAAGGTGTGTATAGCCCAGGTCCTCGGCCAAAATATGGCCGGTCAGGTCCTTTTCGTGAAGGCGCTGCATCACAATAATAAAAACGCCCGTCTTCGGGTCGTTCAGACGGGATTGCAAGGTGTTTTTGAAGAAAGCTATGGTTGCTTCCCTCTCGGTTTCGCTGTTGGCCTGTAAGGGGTTCTGCGGGTCGTCCAGGATGATGCAGTCGCCGCCTTCACCGGTCAGCGCGCCGCCGACAGATGTTGAAAACATAAGGCCTTGGTGGTTGTTCTTAAATTCGTTTTGCCGGTTCACGTCGTCCTTTAGACTGAATCGGTCCCCCCAGTTGGCTGTATACCAGGGGGATTGTATAATATCACGGGTTAAAACATTGTGCTTGCGGCTCAAACTGTCGGAATACGAAACCTTTATGAATCGCCGTTCCGGGTGTTTTACCCACGTCCAGGCCGGGTAGCACACTGTTATTTCCAGGGATTTCATGTGGCGGGGCGGCATATTCACGATCAGGCGCGTTATCTGGCCGCGGTTCACCGCTTCCAGGTATTCGCCGATACAGTCAATATGCCAGTTGTCAATAAACGTCGTGCCGGGCTCAATGACGGGCCAGGCCTGGCGGATGAACTCGGGGAGGTTCCGTTCCGCCTGCTCCCGGCGGACCTGTCGGAGAAGCGCCGCCGGGTCAACCTGGACTAGATTTTTCCAGTAGTCCGGCAAGCTGGCTCAATTCCTCGTCAGAAAGGGCGGAAAGGTCTGCGCGCTGGGTGCTCTCCACTTCCAGGGCGCCGCCATGGGTAACGGTGCGGTTCTCTGTGGGCTCTCCGCGGCTCAACCGCTCCACCTTTACGCCTATATCAACCATACGAACAACGGCGTTTGCGTCTATGTCGCCGTCTGGAATGGTCAGCAGGCGGCCGGTGGCCTTGCGCAACATCTGTTCCGCAATGGCCGCGTGTTTCTCGTGCATCTTCACGATGTTGGCCGTGTTCTTGGCCGCCACGCAGTCCAAAATATAGTTGTCGTACTCCTCCGCCCTAGCTACCCAGTCAAACTTCGCGCTCATGGGCTCCAAGCTCTTGCGGGTAACTCCCAGCTGTTCAGCAAGGCCGCGAATACTGCGGCGGACGGTAAAATCCGGCCGGACAACGTCGCCGGGCTTCTTCGGCTTCTCCAAATACCGCATATCGCGGTAAGCACAGAAGCACTCATACTGCCGGGCTGTTTCGCCGGGCAGCTTCTCCCAGGGGTCCCGCTGTCCCGTGTGTGCCATGGTTCTTTCCTCCTCTCTGGCAAAAAGTAAGGCCCGGGATTGCTCCCGGGCCTCCTGCGCTGTTATTCGTCCCCGGTATCTTCTCCGAGAATTTCTTTTAATAGGGCCGTGTTGTCGTACTGGTCGGCTTCCTCTGCGGTTTCCGGCGTTCCGATGATCTCCGCGGCCTTCTCCGGGTCGCCCTTGGCGAAAACCAGGACTTTTTCATGGTTCACGCCAAGTTTGCCCGCTCCGGCTTTCAGATAGTCGTTTATGTCCTCTGTGTATTCCTGCGGGTCTTCCGTGCGGAAGGCTGCGCTTTGGGCGGGGTCGCCGTTACAGAATACAAGGACGTTCTGGTGGTCTTTGCCCATCTTCCGGCTGTGCTCGAACTGCTTCCCCACACGGATTGCCAGCCCTCCGGCCGTGTTTACCAGAATAGCTTCGTTATAAAGTTTCAGGCCCACGTCCTGGAAGGCGTTGATGGTGTCGGAAATGAAATTGCGGTAAAAGCCCTTCTTGTCCCGAAGGTCGCTCACCACAATAACGGCAAAGCTGTCCGATTTCAGCATAGCGGTTGCCCGGCGGATCACATTGCGGTAAAGCTGCAAGAACTCGGGGTAATCTTTGTTTGAAAGGTCCTCGGGCTTGTCGCTGTACACTTCAAGATCCGCATAGGGCGGGCAAGTGAAAAACAGGTCATATTCTCCCGGTGCCAGCTCGTCAATGTGGGAGCTGTCGCCGTTTATCCAGGTGGGCGGTGTCACCTCGGGCGCATCTTCCAGAACGCTAACGTGGGAGATTTCTTCCCAGTTGTTCACGTTGGCCTCAATCTGGCGGCCGCTTAAATCGCAGCCGGTGTATTTCCGGCCGGTGAGGGCCGCCACCACGCCGCGGACGCTGCCGCCTGCAAAGGGGTCAATGATCGTGCCGCCCTGCGGGCAAAACCAGCGGTATGCCAGCTCACAGAGCACCGGGTCAAAAATAGAAGTGGCGCTGTACGCCATGGCATCCGGGAAAAGTTCGGCGAACTCCTCCCAGCTTATTTTCTGCCCGATTTTTTCTTCATAGGCGTTCTTGGCCTTGTAGGCGCCCGGCGGCTGGCTGCTTATGTTATAAGTCAAGCCCGCCTTTGTGTTGTCGTCGTCAGCTCCACGGCCGACTTCGGAACGAATACCGAGGTGCTTCCAGGCTTTCTTCCGCTCCGCCCATACGCCACCCCGGGAATCCAGGACGGTGAAGGGCGGAATAAGGAATCTTTCTCCCAAGGTCAGGCGCGCGGCCTGTTCCTCGGCTTCCCTGTCGGGTTTGCTGCCCGCGATCATGTCTTCGATCTGTTCCATCGAAAAGCCGGACAGCTCCGGGTCCAGGTCGTCGGTGTTCTCTTTGAGCTCGGCAAGAATCCCGGCTATGGCGTCCTGGTCCAGGACAGCAAGCTCGGCGATTCGGTTGTCTGCGACAAGGTCCGCCATTTCGGCGCTGTCGTTGTCGTAGTCCTGCCACTCAATGGGGGCGTACTGGCTGCCCGCCTCGTAGCCTGCAAGGCGTCTGGCGTGGCCGCGTACAATGTAGCCGCTGCGCCTGCTCACGGTGATAGGGGCTCGCCACCCCTGTTCCCCGATTATGCGGGCCAGCATCTTCACTTGTGCTTCCGGGTGCCTGTTGGGGTTCCGGGGGTTCGGTTTCAGGCTGTCGATCTCCGCGATCTCGTCATACGCGCAGTATACTTTGAAGCCGTCAGGCGTTACCTCGCGGGGGGGGGGTGCCGTTATAGGGTTTTTCATTCATCCTCAAGCCTCCATGCTAGTATTATACATCGTCAAAAGTGCCCTGTCAGTGCCCAATTTGTGCACCCTGGCGCACGTTAGGCCGCCTTTACGGCGTCAATGCCAAAAAACAAGGCGGTAAGCGGCTGAATCGCTGCATTGATGTCCTTGTATACGGTGCGCCGCTCAATGCCAAAAGTGCCCGCGATTTCCTGTACACTTTTTTTCGGCTCCCGGATGTAGGTTTCCATGACCACCTCGTAGCGCCTCACGTCCTCCTCTGTGCCGTTCTGCTGGCACCAGACGCGGTAGAGATCCAACATCTTCTCAATGTGGGCCAGAATAATCAACGTGCGCTCCTGGCTGCGCTTGATGCTCTCAATATAGAGGCTGTCGTCCCGGGTGTAGCTTTCCAGGCCGTCCAGGATGCTGGCGGCGCTCTCCTTCTCCTTGGCCTGCTTGGCGTTGTAGATGGCACCCGCGGTGTGCCGCTTCAAAAGGCGGTAGTTTTTCAGCAGGAGCCGGGTGTTATGGAGGCGCCGGTCCGTGCGCTCTTTGGCCTCCTTCTGGTGTTCCTCCTCAATGTGTGCGGCCGCTGCGCTCACGCCTGCGGCAACGCCGGTGCGGATCGCGGTCTGCATAAGGGTCTGGCCCATGTTGGCAATACGGGTGCCCAGGGCGCCCATGTTCTCGCGGCTGTTCATTCTGCATCGTCCTTTCTTCTCGGACACCAGTCGGGGGACTGGCGGTTTCCTCTGGTGGGGATGTGGCGGGGGCCTCCGTCCTCGTAGCCCTCGGCCGTCCATCCAATGGCGCAGTCTTTCCGGGTGCCTCTCTGGCCCTCCTGGGTCTTAATACAATGCTCACACTCGGCACAGTGCGGTGTGGGGCGGTCTTTTGGGTGTTTGAGCGCATCCGGCAAGGCCTGGGCTGGTTCTCCACCTATCACAGCGCGGATCTCCTCGCTGTCTTTGATCCACAGCGGAACGCCCGCCCTTCGTGCTGCGGCTGCCAATTCTTCCAGCCAGCCTTCTTCCGGGGTGATCTTCCCCGCCCGGTGTCCGGTTTCGGCTCCGGCAATGATCCAGTCAACCTTTGCGGCGGCGTCCTCGTCGGCAATGCCCAGGGGTTTAAGTATGGGTTCATAGCTCACGAAGGTGTGGTGGTATTCGCTCCACCAAAAGCTGTTTTCCGGGCCTGTTATGCTGCTGCCGTACCAGAAATTTGGAAGCTCCGGCAGCTTTCCCGCTGCTGCAAGGGTCTGGTAGCGGCCGGGGTTCTTGGTCAGGAATAAGTAATTGTGCTGGGGTGCTGCCTTGCAGGCCTCAAAAACCGCCTTGATCCATTCATCTGGAATCCAGTCGCCGAAAAGGTCCGCCATGCTGCAAACGAAAATGTTCGCAGGCTTCTTTTTCTTCGCCGGGTCACCCAGGCGGTATTTGTGGAATGTCGGTGCAAAGCCAGCCGGAAACGGAAGAACGGCGCCGTTGTAGTTTTTGAAGGGCTGTTCCAGAACGTAAAGCCTGGCGGCGTCTGTTTTGAGTTGCTCGTTCGTCATGTTCAGGCGGGTGTTTCCGGCAAAGCGGGTGGCCTGGCGGCGGGCGTAGCAGTATTCACAGCCAAAATTGCAGCCAGTGACGGGGTTCCATGAAAAATCGCACCAGTCGATTGCGCTCTTGTTCATCATTTTTGTGTGTCCTCTCTCTTTTTCAGAAGGTCCGGGTTGTCGTAAACGTTGCCCACAACTTCGTCCAGACCGGTGATCTGGCAGGCGTACCAGGGGCGATCTACCGGGAACGCTCTAAAAGCACTCCACTTTTTGTCGTACTTCACCACGGCCAAACCCACAGGCAGGGCGGTTTTGTGGTTCAGCTTCAAAATGTCGCCCTCGAAAATATCTTTGATGTGCTTGTCCCGGATGCCGGTAGCCTGGCCCACGGTTTCGGGGTTTACGCGGCCGTATTTGCCCACAACGTGCTCACCCGGTCGAATCACGCAGACGCCCTTGTTGTCAATGTTCAGGTTCCCGCAGGCCCATGCGCCACTTTTCAGCTTCCCACGGAAAAGAATACGGTGCGGCAGCTTCCTGGTTTCGGGTTCGCGGCTCTCTTTGGCTGCTAGGCCGAAAAAATCAAAGTCTTCCATTTAGCGGTACTCCTTCCCGGTCGCCTTGTCGCGCAGCGGAATACGGCCAATAATTTCAAAGCCTGCAAGCTCGGCCGTCTGGCGCAGAATCGGCACCAGGGCCGAAACCACAGTAAGGCGGGCGGCATCCAGCCGCTTTTCCTCCCTGCGCATATTCTCCAAGGAGGCGCCGGGTGTGGGGTCGCTGTAATGTTCGCTGTTTCTGCCCATGTCCATGCGTGGGTCCTCCTTCGGTAAAATGAACTTTCCCCTTTCCTCTGGTCGCATCTGGTGCGCAATCCAGTAGAAAAATGGAAAATCTTTCGAGTTGTAATCTGTTGGGGTGCTGAATTTCCAGACCAGCGGGGGGTGTTCGGCTTTTTCATCGCTCATTTATCGGCCGCCTTTCGTCCAGATCGTAATGCTTTTTCGGAGTGCGACGCGGCCAAATTTGGCCATTTGCTGGCTGCTGTTGCCTTTCATTTGTTTGAGGCAGTAGACTTTTTTGACGGTAAAGCCAAACTGCTCAGCAAGGGAACAACTCAAAAAATCGACCGGAATAACTTCGCCGCCATAACGAACATTGTCGTTTACGAACGCTACCATGGCGCCATTTTTGCACACGCGGAAAAGCTCGGCATAGATAAAGGCCAGCTCGGTGAAGTATCCTTCTACCATTCGGACGATGCCGCTGTTATTCAAATCGCCATGCTGCTCGCGCTTGTGTAAGGCGTCCAGCACCTCACGAAAAGCAGGGTTGGAACAAAGCGCCCGATGGATCGTATGAAACCGGTCGATTTGACCGATCTCTGTATAGAAGCGCTTCAACTGTTCCAGTTTGGATCTGCTTTCGACGGTGCAGGAAAGCAAGTCCTGCCGCAGCTGCTTGATCGAATCGTTGTCAATCCCAAGGTAAACAAGCTCCAGCGCATAGGTGCGGGTGTAGTCGTAGCGGTTGCAATACGGTGGCGAGGTAATAACGCCTTTCAGAATGTTATCGGGAAGCCTGGGCAGTTCGAACAGAACGCTGTTCTGTTTGTAGGTGATCTGTGCTTTTTCGCGTGTCTGGCTGGAATGCTGGATCACCTCAAGGTCGTGGATCACATGCGATAGTTCCAATAGAATGGTATCACGGCTGTCGAGGATATTTGAACGGACTGTTTTAGCGGCCAATGGATTTTTGCCTTTGGCTGCGCGAAGCTCATTGGCATGGATCACCTTTGGGGAACGGCTGTCCCAGCCGAGATATTGGCCGCTCTTTACGGTGTAGCTGCACGGTTCCAGAGAATTGAGAATACAGAGCCGAAGAAGATTTTTGGCATTCTCTGAATAGATACAGTGGATACGCCAGTCTTCGATGAACTGAAGGTAGCGTTCGTTGTGTTCCGGGTAGGCATCCTGTGTGATGGGAATACAAGGTGTTTTCAAGGAATAGCTGTCTGGCATGTGGAGAACCTTCAGCTCTTCCAGCATGGCACGAAGTTCAGGAAGATTGTACTCCATGCAGGCAGCCTTTGCTTTTAAGGAGACGCCCGCAATGGGCATCACATCGTAGCCAATGCTGTTGATGCCCTGCATCTGGCAGACGAGCGCCGTGGTGCCGGAGCCCATGAAAGGGTCCATGACGAGATCGCCGGGGCGGGCTCCCATCTCATGGAGTAACAGCTGGACAAGGTCCGCTGAAAACCCCTCTTTGTATTTTAACCAGCTATGAAGGGGCTCATTTTTGCTTAGCTGATAGCTGACGCTCCGCCGGTCGAAATGGTCGGTGACTTCAAGGAACGGTGTATATTTGCTCTCAAGCCTCTTTCTTTCAGTATCGTCGCACAAAAAGCCAGCCGAAAACCGTTTTTCATCCATCATTTTTCTTCCTCCACTCCCTGTTCCAGGCAATCACCGTGGGCTTATAGTGTCCACACGCAGTGCATACAACGCCATGCAGGCTGCCAAGCCAGGCAACAAGCCAAGGCGTTGCGCAGCCATAGGGTTTCCCGTGGGCAAGGTAAATGCTGCCGCACTTCGGGCAGGGTGTCGGGATAATAGGCGGTTTTTTCATGTGTGTTCCTCTTTCTGTTCGTTCAGGCGGAAAAGCCAGCGTTCCATTTTCGGCTCCGCGTACTCGCCGCACTCGCTCATAAACTCGTGGTAGTTCTGCGGGTCCTGCCCTGTAAGGGCATCAATGGAGTTCATAACGTCGCCGATCTCCTTTTTCAGGTCCTCCCAGCACTCTTCTAAGGTCTTCGGTGTCGGGTTCTTGCCGTCAATTTTGCGGCGCAGTTTCGAGGCAGCCGCGGAAGCCTCAGCCAGTTCTTCCGCAAGCTGGCCCAGAATTTCAGGTTTCGGCAGAATGTCGGAAACCTTCTTTCTCGGGTAAATCCTGTTAAGCGTGGCCTTCACCTGTTCCTGGAGCTCCTTGTGGCACTCGCCAGGGCCCACAACATAGCACCAGCTTTGCGGCGGGCGGGTGATCTCCACGGGCTCCATGCCAAACCTGGTATTTCGCAAGCCGGTGAGCTCCTGGAGCTTCCGGGGCTTGTCGTAAATCCTGAGATCAGAAATGTGCCAGCCGCAGCCGTCGCGGCCTTTAAGATATTTTTCGGCGGCCTCCTCACTCATGCAGGCCGCTTTAAGAAGCTCGTCGGCCGGTTTATAGTATGATCCGGGAGCCATAACGTACAAATGGGCCGGTTCCCAGCTTCCCGTTTCTCCAACATGGGTTAAGCCGGTTATTTTTTTGCAGATGAACTCGCCAATGACGCGGCCCCTCTTGTCAGGCCAGCGGCTGCTCCCCGCCGACACATCCCAGTTGCGGTCATCCGATACAAACGCTTTACTCGCTGTCAAGGTACAGTAGATGTACGCCTTAAACGGCGTCCCATGTACTGGGCAAGTCCTGCGCAACTCGACGGTTTTTTCTCCGTCAAGAATTTTCTTGCACCACTCTGGGCGGATGCTTAAAAGAACGGCGGTTTCTTCCATGCTCATTTCTTTTCCTCCCACGGTAGTTTCGGGAGCGGCATCCAAACGCGGACCGCCTCCGGGTTTTCTCTCGCGTACTGTAAGGACGTAGCGACCGCACAGTGGGCACCAGCGTGGGCCATCAGAACGCGGCCCATGCAGTCGCCGTCTTCTTCCTTCGGGGGCTCCTCCGCCGTGTAGCGCCAGCGCTGGGCGTCCTGGGCTACTGCCGTCGGGGTGTTTTCCACAACGCAAACAAGCTGCTCCACCTCGTTCTCCATGTCCGGGTTATACCATCCGCCTAGGATTTCCGGGGCCAGGTCGCGGATTCTCTGGATCACGTCCTCCGCGTAAACCATACGTTTTTCGCTCATTTTGCAACCTCCTCCAGGGGTAAAGGCATCCAGCCCACCACAGGGCGGTCTATCTGGTTGTTATAAACGTCGTCCGGGTTGAAGTGGCGTTCTTCCCACCAGCCTTCCGGGATTCGGTAGTCGTCCCGCTCCTCGTCGTATGTTCCCCAGTCGGGAAGATCTTCCCAGATCCATTTACTGTCTTCGGAAAAAACGTTCCCGTTCTCGTAGTGTCCCGTTGTGATCCCGTATCCGCCAATTTCGTTGCGGTACAAAACCAGTATTTCTTCTTCGACCTTCGGCGGGTCTTTGTCCGGGTTTCGCCAGGCCGGGATCATCCTCTCCGGGTCAATCACCGGCAACTTTTTCAGATCTTCGATTTCGTCTTCTGCCGCTTCCTCGACCGTAAGGGCTTCCGTGGAGCCTTCCAGGTCTTTCAGCTCTTTTTTGAGATCTTCCAGGAGCGGGCCAATATCAGCAATTCTACTTTCAGCCATTTTCTTTTCCTCCGAATTCGTCCCAGCTAATCGGGCTGCCATAAAGCGGGCAAAGTGGGCCTTCATTGCTCTTGTTGAAGATGCATCTTACGCCGCAGCAGCCCGTCTTCCGGCACTTTTCGCAGTAGAGCCGAATCGTTTCCGCAGCCGCCACGGCCTCGCGTTCTTCACCCGCTTGGTCTTTTCCTTTCCCGCCCGCTGTCAGCTCGTCCAAGGCGTCAATAACGTGCATAACAGCTTCCGCCGCCTCATGGTGGCCTTGCAGTTCATAACCTCCGGCTGCGCCCAGAAGGAGGCGCCGGAACGAATCGGCTCCAACAAACACGTTTTCGCTCATTTCTGCGCCTCCTTTACCAAAAAACGACCAAGTTCTAGGTTCATCCTCTTGAATATGTCGCGGCAATAGCCTTCCAGCGAGAATTTTTTGCCGTAGTTCTCCGCCAGCGCTCTTGCGTTCTCCGAACAAGCCATCTTTCTTACAATGCCGTTCGACTTGCGCATGGTTATGCAAAACTCACCCGAAAATATGGAGGCCGAAACCTCTGCTTCCACGCCTTTTTCTTTATACTCCTTGCAAAGGCTTTCAAAGATTCCCTTCATTTTGTATTCCAGGTCAGCTTTCTTAAAGCCCAAAAATTCAGAAATGCCATAACTTCCGCCGTCGCAATGGTGAACGGAAAACAGCGTGGGCGCGTTTTCGCACAGTCGCCCAAGCTCAATGCCGCTTGCAATCAACGCCGCCTCGTTTGCTCCATTCATGGCAGCGCGTCCGGTGTCCGTGCCACCTTCAACATATTCCTTGCCGCAAAGGCGGCAGCGGTACGCAGAAATATATCTCGTCATTTTCGCGCCTCCCGTGCCTTCCGAAGGCACTTCATTTTGTAGGCAGTTACCTGGTAGCCCTGCCAGCGGTCAGAAAACCATTGCTGCCAGGTCGCGCAGCCTGGGAACGTCTTTCGGCCTTCGCCTTTTCCAACGGTGATGCTCGTGCAGCCAGCGGAAGCGCATTTGAGGCAAGGGCTGTCCGCCGGGCGCGGGAGGTTGTCTGTGCTGCTCATTGTGTGTTCTCCCCTTTCGCCTTATTTCCGGCCCCTGCGGGCCTTCGGGGGCTCGCTGTTCATGGGCTGGTATCTGTTCTTGTTCTCGTTCCATTCAAGCGCCACAGGGTTTTCACAGTTCAGGCAAGGCATATCAAACGCGGCGTCCTGGATGTTCGTGTGGTAACGGTAGGAGCTACCGCACTCGCACCAGATCTTGACCTGGCGCATATTTTTGAGCTCCGTTTTCCCGCCGCACTCCCGGCAGTAGCACGAAGAAATAGGCGTTTTTGCGCAAAAGCCGCGTTCCTGGCCGCACTTTTCACAGCGCACATACAGGAATCCGGTAAACTTTGCCGCGGGGGGAGGCTCCGGGTCCTTGTGGGCGCTTTCGGCAGGCTGTACAGGTTTCACCTTTGCCGGAACGTCCGGCCGCTGTGCAACGCGTTCTTTCTGCGGTGCAGGGTCCAGGAAAACTTTCGGCGCAAAAGGCAGCTTGCCCACCACGTCCTTCACGGAATCCTCCACGGCCTTTTCCAGTGGTTCTTCCTGCTTCTGCCGGGCGGCCGCTTCCTCCTTCTTTTTCAGTTCGACGAGGATCTCCACGGCCAGGTCGTCCAGCGTGGCCCGCTCTGCGGCCGTGTGGCCCGGGTCGCCAAATGTGGCGCCCGCCTCATAGCAGGCCCGGCGCAAAACGCGCAGTTCTTCAACGTTGAAGGCTTCAAAACGTACTTTTTCCATGTGCTTCTCCTTACTCCACCGGCACAATCTGACCGTCAATATAACGGCAAATTTTTCCCTGTTCGTTATAATACGGAACTGCAAATACGCCATACGCACCGCTGTAATCTATGTAATACAAAATTTTTGTATCTTTCGCATAAACCAGCGGTTGCGGGCTCATTACGCTGATAAACCAGTCAGCTTTCCCGAGTTCGTCGCCATCCTTCGGTGGCATTCCTTCAAGTGCTTTTTCAATCTTTCCGCATCCCGTCAGCATCATTACTGCAAGGGCCATGCAAATAACAGTCTTCTTCATGCGTTTCTCCTTAAAGCCAGGCTTCCACGATGCTGTCGTCCGGTGCTGCCGGAAGGCGGTTCATTTCGGCCGGGATTGCTTTTCGTAAGTCTTCCAGGGTATCTTCCAGGACCATATATTGGGTGCTCGTCGGGACGCTCATGTCCCAAAGGCGGGCAACGTAGTGCCGCGGGTAGTCGTCCTGGTTTGCCGTCACGATAATAACGGGGATCGTGGCCTGCTCCATCAGCTTCGCATACTCGAAGCGGGCTAAATAAATATCGTCACTCATTCCAGAACTCCTTCCAGCTTTTCAATGGTTTCCAGGTAGGGCAGGCCAGTGCGGCCGCCGAGATGCACTTCCCAGGCCGGAAGAAAATCTTCCGGGGCCGCGCTCGCCATGGGCGGCGGCGTCCAGATCTGGCCGTAGGCCGTCACGGTGGGCGGGGTGCGCTTCTTTTTGACTGTTCCCTTCTGGGTTGCCCATGTGTTCCTGGCAGCCCGCCAGAAGGGCCAGGGAACGGCAAAGAAGCGGCGAAGGTTGAAGCTAACAAGAATCATGCCCACCGCCTTGTCGGTCGTCCAGGCGTCCAGGAAGGCCGCCTGGTGTGGCTGCACTGCGTCAAAGTCAATGCGGCCGGTGTGGGTCTGCTTGGCCTCCACCGCAACAGGGGTGCTATTGTAGCGGCCCAGGAAGTCAACGCAAGATTTATGCTCCACCTTGCAGCTCTTGATCTGGCCGGTGCTGTCGCGTATCGGTAAAAACTCCGTTGGCACCTTGTAAACCACAGCCTTGCCGCTGCGGGTGTACAGGTCGTTCACCTGTATAACGAACTCCTCAAAATCACGGCCGCGGTTTGCGAATGTGTTGTAGCCTCTCATGCTGTCCTCCCTGGGCTTTAATTTTCTTCTGCCACTCACAGAGGGGGCAGATGTAGGATTTCCCGCCGCCTCTCGTTATGCGGCTCACGTTCCAGCGGTTCCCACAGGTCTTACAGATCCGGTAGCACCGGCCATTCTCTGCGCTCATTTTGCCCTCCACGAAGGGCCGTCAAGGGGGACTGCGAGGCACATTTCCCGGAGGCGGTCAATCATCTTCTGGGCGTTCCGTTCGCTGCACCCGGCCGGTGTCAGGCTCCGGGTCAGTTCTTCGGTGCCGCAGTTGGTCGTTACGATCACTGGCATATAGGCTTCATAGCGGGCGTTTACGATGGTGAAGATCATGGATGAAGTCCACTCTGTCGCGGCCTCGCTGCCCAGGTCGTCAATAATCAGCAGCGGGGTTTCGGTGTAGAGCTTCAAAATGTCCGCCTCGTCGCCCTGGCCGTTGTAGGTCCGGCGCACGTTCGCCAGAAGGTCGATCATGGTCATGCACAGGGCCGGGGTTCCGTTGCGGATAAGTTCATTCGCCACAGCTGCGGCCAGGTGCGTTTTGCCGGTGCCATAGCCTCCCACCAGGAAAAGGCCGTTGCGCTCCTGCTGCGGCGGCACCGCTTCGCCGTCCTTTCCCTTGCTGGGAAGCATTTGCGCTTTGAAGGCCGCCGCATACTCCTTGCAGGCGGTATAAGCCTTCTGGTTCTCCGGCGTCACCTGGAAGCGGTCAAAGGTCCTGTTCTGGAAGCGGGCGCCCATGCCGCTGTCGCCCAGCAGGCGGTTTATACGCCGGTTGAAGGCTGCGGCGGCTTCTGCGGTTGCCCTGGCTTCCTCTGCGGCCTTGTTCTTAGCCTCTGTTCTCTCCCAATAGGCTTGCGCCTTGGAGCAGGTGCAGCGCTCTGGCTGCGAATCCCAGCCGAAAACGCGGTGCGGTGCAATGGCCGGAAGAAGGAAGCCTCTGTATTGCAGGGTTTTGCCACAGAATTTGCAATGCTCCGGCTCTGGTGCCGGTTTGTCCATCTTGTAGCCGCGGCGGGTCGCCTCGTCTGCCAGGATGGAAGTTTCACGCGGTGTGGAATCCTGCGAGGTCTTGGGTTGCCGGGATCGCGTCCCGCTGGCGATCATATCGCCCAGCTTTTCCATTTCGTGCTTCCTCCTTTGTCCATTTATCCGCATCCATGGCCGCGGCCAGGTCCTTCACGCCCTTGTCCCTATACCGGGCCAGAACGCCGCGGGTGTATTTCCAGTTCGGCGCTTTGTTTCGCCGGGCGATTTCCATTGCGTGGATCACCACATCGGCGCCAAACTCCGCGACCGCCTGGGTCAGGTCTTCAAGCTCCCAGCGCGGCGGCGTTGGGTTGATGTTGCTCAAATAAAACTGTCCAGCCCGGGCCAGTTCCGGGTCTGTTCGCGGTTCCGTTCTCTGTGGCGGCTGCGGGGCTACGACAAGCGGTTTCTGTTCTTGCGCAGGAACTTTGTTTGCCTCCATCCGGGCGGCCTCTGCGGCCTTCTCTGCCCGCTTGCGCTCTTTGAATCGTCGTTGCCGTTCTCGTGCCGCTTCCCGGCGGGCCTCCGCTTCAATCTGGCCTGTGTTTTCGGCCCAGTCATGGAGCCGGAAGCCGTCGGGGGTATGGTCTATGTAACCAGCATCCACAAGCGCCGCCATAAAGTCGGCCGGTTCGCCTGCCCACCCGGAAACCTCTGCGATCTCCGTTGGCGTCAATCCCACCAGGCTGCCGTCCTTTGCGTTGTTTGCGGCCCAAACCCAAAGCATTGTGAGGTGGCCGACTGCCTGGGCGACGCCTATCCCCAGCAGGCCTTTAAGGCGCAGCGTCTTCCGGTGCGTCAAAGTCCCCTGTTCAATCTTTACCCCGGCCATGTCGTCCTCCATCGTGAAAAATTAACAAACGTACACTTCCGCGCCGGTAAGTCGTTGGATCTTGCGCTTCATTTCGGCTTCGTCTGAATTTTCCGCCGAAAGGTGCACGAGGTAAATTTGTTTCAGGCGCGAAAGGTCGCTGGCCTCCAAAAACTCGATCAGGTGTTGGAGGCTCATGTGGCTGTGCATCAACCGGGCGGCGCGTACTGTCGGCAGCACGTCTTCCGCAAGGTTTTCTTGCACCCGTTCCCGGGTGTAGTTGCACTCGCCCAAAATGTGGGTAATGCCGGAAAATTTGTATTTCAGGTAATAGGTATCTGTGAAATAAAGCAGCTTTTCCCCGGTTTCGGTCGATTCCAGCAAAAAGCCCTGTGAATCCGGCGCGTCGTGCTCAACATCGAACGGAAGCACCAGGAAGGTTCCCACCGTCAGCTGTTCCAGCGGCCGCGTAACGTGCAGCCTGTGGCCTTCCAGGTGGCAAGCATCAATAGTTCCCTGGCCGGTGTAAACGTCCACGCCGTAGCGCAGAAGGGCTCCTGCGGCCTTGCTGTGGTCCCCGTGGCAATGCGTAATAAAGCAGCCTTTCAGTTCTCGCACACGGAAGCCGCAACCTACCTGGATAGCCTTCAAGGGAATACCAGCGTCAAGCAGCAGCGGGGTTTTGCCATCGGAGATCCAATAGGCGTTGCCGCTGCTGCCGCTGGCTATGGGCCGAATGTCCACTTAAAAATCCGGCTCCGCAACGGTCCACTGTGCCGGGGCTGCCTTCCGGGCGGTGGGCTTTGCTGCGGGTGCTGCCTGGGGTTCCAGAACTTCGCCGGTGCTGGCATCAACCTGGATCGTCTTCTTCGGCTCCGGCAGGCTGGCGGGTGCTGCGGGCTGCGGCGTGGCGGTGTCGATCAGCACGGTGTTGGCCTGTTCCTGGATTTCCGCCTCTGCCTGGATCTCCGCGTAAGCAACCTCTCTAGCCTTCATTACACGGTAATCTTCATCCAGCTTTTCAGGGTCGCGGACAATGTGCTTCGCGCTGAAAACCTCGCGGATCAGGGTCTTGCGGCACATTTCATCAAACCAGCCTTCTACGGCAGTGTCTTCCTTCTTGCCGGTTTCCTTGTTGTAGACCTGTTTCGTGCCGCCCCAGAACTCGGCGCTTGCGTACTTGGGCATACGCTTCCGAATGGCAGCCAGGGGCATAATGATGAGCTCGTTCTGCGTCGGGTCATCATATTCGAGGTAGCCAAAGCCGCCCACAACGTCGCCGCGGTCAAAGGGGTTCACGACCTCGAACTCGTAGGAAGCGACCGGGTGGCGGCTGTCCTTCGGGTGCGGGGTGAACTTGTCGTTGCTGTAAACAAGCTCGATCGTGTCCGACTTGGGCGGGCGCTGCGCGTATTTCAGGGCAACGTAGCGGATGCCGTTATAACCAGGCATCAGGGTCACGTCATACAGGTTCGTTCTGTTGTTCTTGTAGGGAACCGGGAACAACATATTTTCGCACTGCATATCCAGGCCCATGCGGGCGTAGCGCACCAGGTCCATTGCCAGGTCTTGGAGGTTGACGAACTTCCACGTTACGGGGAGGCTTTCATCATACTTGTGGTCACGGTTCTTCGCGTTCTTTGCCACGCGGTTTTCCTCCGCCGTAGCCAAAGCGCGGTCGATCTGAATGAAATAGCCCTGGATCAGGCGGCGCTGGAAGTCCGTCACTTCCACCTGGCTGCCGGTGCTGCTGGCGAACTGGGCCAGCACCTTTTTGGTGAAGCGGGTGCCGATGCTCTCGGTGGTGGTTTCCACAACCGCGTTTTCGGCTGCGGGGGTCATTGCTGCGTCGTTCTCTGCGTTCATGTGTGTTCCTCCATTTTATTTCTTGCTGGCCGCGTAGAAGTCTACGGGCGGCAGCTTTACGGTTTTTTCAAGCTCGTCCGCCATCTGTGCGGCCGCCGGGTCCTGTTTTGCCAGGCTGGCGGCAATGTGGCGGTGGAGCATAATCAACATGGCGGTGTCTGCCATCGGGTACGGGCCAAGAGCTTCCGCAATACAGTTGAAGTAGTGCGCAAAGCCTTCCAGCAGCACCCGCAGGCCTTCTTCCGGCTTGTGTTGCTCCATGGTCAGCTCAACGGCCCGGGGCAGATACAGCGAAGTCCCCGGGGCCGCCTTGGGCTCCTCCGGCTTCTTCCAGGGTGGGCGGAACGGAAAATTATTTTTCATGTGTGTTCTCCTCTTTGTCGTTCAGGACGTCAAAAACTGTTACCTGGTTCGGGTCCGGCATTTCCCGAAGAGCTTTCATGCGGCAAACGTGGCCGATGCCGTTCCTTACACCCTCTTTGCTGGTCAGCAGGCCACCGCAGCGGCGGCAGCGGCAGGCCTGGATCATAAACGTGCCGGGCTCCCGGTCCTTGTCTGGGGCGCTCATTTCTTCCCTCCCGGAATCGGAATCACAACCGTGGTGACGTGCTGCAAAATGTCGTCTTCCAGTTCCGGGCCGTTTGCAGGCATAACGCCGCGGATGCTATCGTGAACGGCCTTCATAGCTGCAAGGAAAATAGGCGCATCCGTGCCCGGAAAGGTCTGGATAAGGTTCTTGAACTGCTGGCCGTAGAAATTCAAGCCCTGCTGCATCATGTTTTCGTCCAGCTCCGGCCCGGCCTCGTAGATCTTCCGCATAAAAGATTCGTTCATTTGTCTACCTCCACGCGCAGGCTTTCGTCTTCTGCGCTCACGACCAGGCGGATCACCTGGGAATCAACAGGGAGAAGCTCGGTCACGCTCTCGGCGTTGTCTACCACAATCGGCAGCCGGACACCGTAGTGGTGGGAAAGCGTGGCGATAATTTCCAGGCCAGCGTTTACCACGGCCGCCTTGTTGGCGGTGGAATACGGCACCATGGCGCCGCCCTCGCCGGGCACCAGAACTTCGCAGCAGTCAGCAACGCCGCCGTTCGTCTGCTCCCGGAAAAGCTGGAAGCTCACGGACTTGAACTTGCTGTTGATACGCTCGGCCAGCAGGGCCACTTTGGTTTTTACGAAAACCTCACACAGGTAAACGCCCTGTTCGGTCTTCTCGTACTCGGCAGCCAGGCTCTTTTCCTCGGCTTCAAGCTCTGCAATGCGCTGGCACTGGCGTTCTGCGGCCGCTGCCTGGCTCTGCATATAGCGGATCTGGCGGCAGTTGTTCATGGCTGCCTGCTGGCGCTCGTTCACCTCACGGAGGGCTGTGCTCTGCTTCTGCTCGGCCGCCTCGATCTGGCCGGAAATCGTCTGGATAGTCTTCGCAATAGCCTGGCCGCGGTCGGTTTCGGAGAAGTCCGGGCGGGGCGGCTCTGCCTTGATGGTCTCTTTGCGAGAGGTATAGATTTCATCGGCGCGGGCCTCGGCTGCCGTTGCCTTTTCTTCGAGGGCCGCAATGTCCTGTTCAAGCTGGGCAATGGCTTCCTTGCTGGCTTCCTTCTTGCCCTTGGCGTTGATGGCTTCCAGCTTGGCAGACCGGCGCTGGAGGAAGTCTGCGCGGAGCTCTTCCACCTTTTCTTCTGGCAAGGCCTGGCCGCAAGTCGGGCAGATCTCGCGGTGCTCGTCCCAGGTTTCTGCCGCCGCTTCCTTGTACTCGGCCAGAATGGCCTCCCGGCGGGCCTTCATGTGTTCCAAGTCCGCTTTCTTCCGCCGGACGTCTGCGGTGGCGTTGGCAGCCTCCGTCTTGGCTTCCAGCAGTTCGCTTTCTGCCTTTTCCTGTGCCTTGCGGTGCTCGGCCCGGGCCTCGCTGCCCTCCTCGATGTACTCGGCTTTTGCCGCTGCATAGTCCGCCTTGGCGTTTGCCAGGGAGCTGCGGAGCTCCGAAGTATCACCGGCCAGAATTGCCCGCTTTTCCTCTGCGATCTTGGTTTCCTCGGCCTCTGCTGCGGCCAGCTTGGCCGCCAGGTCTTCGGGCGTCGGGAGGTCCTTATCAATGGCGCGGCTTGCCTCGTCAATGCGGTTCGGGATGGCCTCGATCTTCTTGTTCAGGTCGGTTTTCTTGGCGGCAGCGATTTTCCTGTACTCGTCCACCTTATAGAGGCGGGTCATGCTGCCGGGCATTTTAAGGAACTCGGGAAGCCCTGCCAGCTCCGGGGTGCTGGCGATCACGTCAGCGTCGGAAACGTCGCCGCAAATGTCCAGAAGGATTTCCCGGCGCTTCTGCCAGTCCATAACGGCCGGAAAGTAGTCGGGCATGGTCAGCAGCTTCATGGTTTCTTCGCCGCCGCAATACTCCTGGACGGCCGCCATATACTCTTTTTCCTTGCAGGGAACGCCGTCGATCTGGTAGTCAATGGTATTCCCGGAGTACTCCTCTGCGGCGCTGCCACGCTTGCGCTTCCATACCTCGTGAAAAACCTTTTTCAAGGTCACGGTCTGGCCGCCGTCCAGCCGGAAGGTGCCGGTTGCGCTGTGTTCCAGGTTGTGCAAGTCCCCATTGGGCCCCTTCGTCTTGGGGTCCCAGTTCTTCGCCCAGGTGCTCGGCTTGCCAAAAAGCAGCCAGGTGATGGCGTTGAAAATGGTGGTTTTCCCGCTGGCGTTCCGGCCGTAAATGCTTGCGCTGTGGCCGTCCAACTGGATTTCCTCATGCTTCAAGCCCTGGAAGTTTTCAAGGCTCAACGTCAAAAGTTCCATTGTGTGTCCTCCTTGATTTTTCGCAAAAATCGTGATAAACTTTTGGTGTGTGTTCTGGGGTCGTCAATTTTTGGCGGCCCTTCTCTTTATTGTCCAGGCTGAAAGCGTCGCTTCGCGGATGTACTCCGCTGCAAGCTGCGCCATATAGCCGGGCTGCTCTCTGCATCCGTCATACCCGCAGAACTCTGCGATATGGCGGATTTTTCTTTTGGCCTTCTCCCAGGCTTCCGACCATACGGAATCGCTCACAGGGCGGCCGAGAATCGCGCTGGTGCGCTCTCTGGTTTCTTCTTCACTCATAAGCCGCACCGCTCCATGAAATAGCTGCGAGGAACGCGGCCCCGGGGCACTTCGTAGCCCTTGGCGCGGAGTTCGTTGTTGAACTTCTGGATGGTGTGGTAGGCGGTAGACTTGGAAACGCTCAAAATTTCCATTGCCTCGTCCACCCGCACCATTTTGGAAGGCTCCCGGGTGCTTTTCTTACTTCTTGCCATTGCAGGCATCTCCTTTCAGATTCTTCTTGATCCAAAGCTGCATTGCCTCCGCAGTGCTGGCAACGTTCTTCATGTAGGCCAGGATCTCGCCCATCTGCACATCCTCGCCGGGGTCCACGCGGCCGTCCCGGGCAATGGAAATAATGGCGGCGCTGACCTTGTCTGCGCCCTGCAATGCGGCAAGCGCCTGCATCATAACGCGGTCGAACTCCTGCAAGGCGCAGGGCTTCACGTTCTGGCGGCCAATCGGGCAGCACGTCGAACAATAGAAATTCAAAAGCTGCGGGGCGTCGTAGGCATCGGCCAGAAGCATAACTTCTTCCGGGTATGGGGTGATGCTGTCCAGCTCTATGCGAGCCAGGCGGGTGCGGTCTATGCCCGTTTCGTCCGCTGCGCCTTCGCGGCTGCTGAATCGGTCGTTGACCTTCGCAGCCTCCATTCGTGCCAAATAGAAAGGGCTGTTTGCCGCTTTCGTGGCGGGTTTGCTCATGTGTTCCAACCTCTTTTCGTGGTAAAATTTAAGTAGCGGGCCAGTTCTTCGGGGTAAATAGGCGGCCTTCTTGCCGGGCAAGCGCCCGAAGGTCCTCTTTAGCCTTTCTTACGCCCACGGTGTTGTCCCAGGCGTAATAGTTGCCGTCCGGAGCCAGAATGTGCCGTTTACATTTGCCGTTGCATCGGTCAATAATGGCCTGGTAGCTGAAATAGTTCTGCTTGGCAGCCTGGCGGGCACTGGAATAGCATTCCAGCAGTTCACCGGCGGCGCTGAATTTCAGCACCGGCCGCCGGGTGCTATCCGCGCCGGTCATGCGTCCTATTTCTTCCGGGGTGCGGAAAACCAGGTTCCAAACGGAGTTGTCCGCCGGGTTGCCGTTCTTGTGAAAAATCGCCATCCCGGGAGGAACTGGCCCCAGAAAGGTTTCTGCCACCACCTTTGCGGCGGAAACCTCCTTCCTGTGCCCTTCCAAATCTGTGAGGTGCACAAAGCGTTTTGCGCTGTCCCTGGCCTTTCCGTGGGGCTTTTTCTTGAACTGGGCCATAATTGTGCGGCCTCCGTTCTTGCGCCTCTGGCCGCGCCAGAAGGTATTTGCAATGCGGCCCATGTCGCTTGCCTGGTACTTACCACCATAGCCGGGCACGTCCCGCCAGGCTTCACTTACTGCCACCGGTTTTCCCTCCTCCGCATGGCTTCCATCTGGCGGTCGTAATATGCGCGGCACTCCGCGCAATGCCCGGAGGAAATAAGCCCCAGCGCAAAGATACCAGCGAAGGCGCCAACAACCAGACCGCCAATAAACAAAAAGATCATTCTTCGCAGCCCCCTTTCTTTGCAGGCTTGTGTGCCGCGCTCTGAGCCTCTTCCTGTTCTTGCTCCGCATCATTCACCAGCGACGCCATAACGCTGTCCGAAATCTCGCGTATCTGAAAGTTAAACCGTTCCACGGCCGCCTCTGCGCTCTCCGCCCGGCGGTCCCGCTCGTCCTGGATGTCCTGGGCAACGTGCTTGGCGAATGCCTCTGCAAAGGTATCTGCTACTTTCTGCGGATCTGCGTCGTCCTTGGCCGAGGCAGCAATCAGGCCGGAAGTTGCGCGAAGTAAAAACACGATCGTGTCGTATGGGCTTCCCGCAACATTGCCGGTCATTTCAAAAGAAATGCTGTCGCCTCCCTTGTCTACAATGCGGATGCTGTCAAATTCTTTCATGCGTATTCCTCCGGGGCCCCTCTGGACCTCCAAACGCCATAGGTCAAAGGCTCAAGGCCCGCGGCCCGGCGCTGCTCGTTGTATTTCCTCATGGCTTCCAGGTCGTCGTCCAGGCTTCGCGGCTTCGGCCGGGCGGCCTCCTCGGCCCTCCTGGTCTCGTTCGCCCTGCGGACGGATTCTCTGTTGTGGCCCACACGGCAGACGGCGCAGCGCTTTGTATTGCTCGGCACGTCAACCATAAGCGCGCCGCAGTCCACGCATTTCACCGTTGTGTGAAACATGGTCAGCCTGCCTTCCGCTTCATGCGGGGCTTCACGGTGCCCTTCTGGGCCTTGTGGATCTTGTTCTTCTGCTTCTCCATGTCCTGCACTGCAAAGCTCACACGGGCCAGCAGCACGGCCAAAAGCAGAAAGCCCAGGGAAACCATAAACGTGCCGGTGCTGGTTTCGCCGGTCGTCTCAAAGTTCCCGGCAAAGCCCAGGCCAAAGAACAGGCCCAGGCCGCCGCACACGACCGCGATCTTCTGCAAGGTAATGGACTTGATTTTCATTTTGCTTCCTCCTGTGGTCTTATGGTCACGCCTTCCGGGTCTACGGTAATCACAGCGCCAAGCCCGGCGGCCAGCTTCATAACGGTGCCAAACCGCGCCTGCTCAAGTTCCGCGCCCGGCCTGGTCAGTTTGAAAACGGCTCCCATGGAAAGGTCTGCGGCCTTGCTCAGCTTCTCCATGGAAAGGCCGCGCAGTATGCGGAGCTCGTCAATCGTCATTTTCCGAGCCCCCAATGTTTCCCAGCGCACCCAGCAGACGCAGCGCATCAACCTGGGCCTTGCGGTACTCGCGGAAGCGCTTTGCGCTGTTGGCTGCACCAGTGGGGACGGAGTTTTCAACCTCTGCCGCCATCCGGTCCGCGTAGTAAAGTGCTTCTTTGGCGGCTTCGTCGGCCTGCTTCCGCAGCATAATGGTAAGTTCTGCGGCAACGTTGTCCGGGAGGATCTTTCCCTTCGCCTTTTCCAGGGCAATTTTGTCCTCTGCGGCCTCTTTCCTGGCCTGGGCCTCCATCCGCCGGGCCTTCTGCAATTCGGCTTCAAGCTCTGCAATGCGCTGGCCCTGGGCGTTCACCTTTTCGGTCATGCTCTTGCGGGTTTTTTCGTGTGCCTCCCGTTCGTCTTCCCAACGGCCCCTCATGCTGACTGCAAAATCGTTGTCGATGTTCTCCTCGGCATCCTCCACGCAGCCCCCAAAGGCCCACGCGCAATAGCTGTCCGGGCCCAGGGCATCCAGAATGTTCTTGATTCGGCCCAAATACTCGCGTTCAGTGTCTTTGGAAACGCCTGCGTTTGTCTGGATCTGCTGCACCGTGCAGTCGTCCAGCTTTTCGGCTCCGTAGATTTTCCCCTGGATAAACGCTTCTTTGAAAGCAGCGTCCACGTTAATTTCGTAGACCTTCGACTTGTGGGTAATGCCTTTGCCATCCACCACGCTGATTTCGTAAAAATTCATGTGTGTTCCTCCTCTCGCTTGTCCTTAATGTTTGCTAGTTGTGAACTTTGTCGGCAAAAAAATTTCGCCAATCTCCACATCAAGGAACCGAGCGATCTTATTTGCTACCTCTGCGGGAACTCCCCGCAGCCCGGTTTCATACTGGCAATACGTCGAGGCACCAATTCCTACGCCCTTTGCCACCTGTTCCTGCGTGAAGCCCTTTTCCTTGCGGACTTCCTCGATGGTTCGGTTCATCTTTTCACCTCCAACAATTTTTCGTTTTAGTTCACAGATTGTGAACTTCACAACCCGATTATAACTTTGCAATTTGTGAATGTCAAGAGAAATTTTCTCTTTTTGTGAACTTTTCTTTCTGCTTGAAAAGTATGTGCTATAATGTTCTCATAGTGAGAAGGGGGGAGAAAATCACGTCTACGAAAATCGGCGCACGAATCCGGCAGCTTCGCCTTTCTGCTGGAATGACGCAGCGCGATCTAGCGCAGCGAATCAACGTCGGGAACACAACGCTCTCCCAGTACGAGAGCGGCGCACGCGTACCGAGCGACGAGGTCAAAATAAAAATTGCCTCGGTCTTCGGCGTTTCTGTCGATTACCTTCTCGGGGCGTCAAGCGAACGCAATTCAGCAGAAAAGGTGCCTTGCCCCCCGGCGGCCGCCCAGCGCCCGGCGGAGGCCGCAATCGCCGGGGAGCTCGGCTCCCTGTCTGATCGGCAGCTCGACCGGCTCCTGGGGTATATTCAGGCGTTGAAGGAACTGCCGGAAGGCGCCGCATCGCAGAACACGGCCATTGTGGAGAAGAACGCCTCAGAAGAGAACTCCTCCGCTGCGGGCTGATTTGGTTTCGGAAGTGAAAGGGCAAGCTGCCCAGGGAGGAAAACATGAACACGATAAAACGAATCTTGAAAGGCATTCTGAAATTTTGCGGAATCTGCCTTTTAATCTTTCTCGCCATGTGTGCTTATAGCATCATCAAGTACAGCGGCAAATATCGCAACAAGGCGGCCGCGTCTTCGGTTTCTGTCGCTTCAAGCGTTGCGACTTCCGAAAGCGTCTCTAGTTCCGCCGCCCCCGCTTCTTCCGAATCCTCGGAAAGTATTGCCGCCTCTCTTTCCGCTGCCGTATCGGAAGCGGAACCCTTCATGCTCGACGCAAGCGCTCTCACAACAAGCCGCACCGGTAGAAGGGTCGAAGCCCCGGGGCTTTCGCTGTCCTATGGCGAAATTGAAAGTCTCACCGTTGGCGGCGCCTGCGACGGCCAGATCGTGGTGAAGGTTCAGGCCTTCCCGGTCAGCAATTCGGAAAGCCGGGCCTTTGAATCCATCCAGGATCTAGTCTTGAACCACGGCTTTGATGCTTGCAAGGCCATTGATTACTGGGCCGTGAATCCAACCAGCGGCAACAAGTTTTTGAGCTTCTCGCTCGATTCCACTCTCATTTCCAAAATTGCTTCTGGCTCCATCGGTGCCGAAGAAATGGCGGGCGAAGTTTCCGACCTCTGGGTTGATAGCTCCGTCGTGCAGTAAAAAGCAACGCCCACCAGACCGTCGGAAAGCGGCCTTGTGGGCGTTTTGTGTTTCTTTGGTTAGTTTTCCGCATCGGTTTATAAAAAGCCGTGACAGGGCTTTCCTGGGGCCTCTGGCGGCGTTCTGGCAAGTTACCGGCAAGTTAAACGGCCGCCCTGGGCGTTATTCGCGCGCCGCGCGTTTTTTCTCGCGCTATTGCACGCGAATTGCACGCTTTTAGCACGAATCGCACGTTTTGCGCGCATTTAATCACAAAAATAGGCCATTTCCGCGCGTTTTCCGGCATCAAGTTCAACTTTTCAGATCGCACGGGTTGAACTCATTTTCCGGGCTGCTGTCAAGTTGTAAGCGGCTGCCGGACCATTTTCGGCACGTCACGAAAAAGGTCTGTGCCATGTCTTCGTGGCGTCGCGCAAACGTCTGCCTCTTAATCTAACCCATAAGCTATATATTATATTATTAAGCTATATCTAAGATAATAATATCTAAGATTAAGTTAGATAGACTAGATATACAGGGATGTAAGATAGGGGTTGTTAGGGGGAAGAATACGGCAATTTAGGCCGTTGAAAACCGTGTTGAAAGCATTGTTTTTTGTCGCTGTTCCGTTTTGTTTTGGCTGTTGAAAGCTGCATTTTCGGGGTGGTAACGCGTTTGCAACGCGTTACCTGGTGCGTTTGTTGAAAACTTGTTGAATCTTTTTCTTTCGCTTATTCGTCAGTTTTTCAAAATGCTGCCCAGTGAAGAAAATTCACTTTCAACATGAAATTTGCGTTTTCAACTTTTTATCGGTAACGCGTTTGCAACGCGTTACCTGCGTTACTTGTTGAAAACTATGTTAAAAGCTGTTGAAAAGCAGCAAATGGAGGGTTGCTCATGCCTGCATATAAGAATCAAAAAACGGGTGAATGGTATTGCATCTTCCGTGTTACGGACTGGACCGGCAAGCGGAAGCAAATAAAGAAAAGCTGCTTTGCCCGCCGGGCAGACGCCCTGGCCTATGAACGCGAATATCTGGCGAAAAGCTCACGCACCACAAAAATGAAATTCGGCTCCCTGGTGGAGCTGTACATGGCGGATGCAAAAACCAGGCTCCGGCCCACCACCTACGAAATGAAACAATGGATCTTTGAAACGAAGATCCTCCCCTACTTCAAGGATCAGCTGGTGGATGAAATCTCGGTTTCGTCCATTCGTGCCTGGCAAAATCACCTGATCGACGCCAGGGACAAGAACGGGAAGCCGTACTCTGCCACCTACCTGAAAACCATCAACAACCAAATGAGCGCCCTGTTTCGGTTCGCCGGGAAGTATTACGGCCTGAAAGAAAATCCCGTTTCCCTGGCCGGGTCCATGGGCAAAAGCAGCGCCGAAGAAATGCAGTTCTGGACGCTGGAAGAATTTCAGAAGTTCATTGCCGGAATGTCAGATCCTACGGCATACGCCGCGTTCAATATCCTGTTTTGGACGGGTATGCGGGAAGGCGAACTGCTGGCCCTCACCCTGGCGGACGTGGATTTTGAACGGAAGGGAATTTTTGTGCGGCACTCCTACGCCCGCCTGAACGGTGAAGATGTTATTTCAGATCCGAAAACCCGCCGTTCCAAGCGGTTCATTACGGTGCCGGACTTCCTGCTGGAAATCATTCGGGACTACGCCGCCAAGCTCTATGAATACCAGCCGGAAGAACGCCTGTTTGAATGTACCAAATACTGGCTAAAGGAACAGTTAGAGCGCTGCTGCCAGCGCACCGGCGTGAAGGTCATTCGGGTGCACGATATACGGCACTCCCATGCCTCCCTGCTTATCAACATGGGCACGGACGCCCTGCTGGTGCAGCAGCGCCTTGGGCATGAAAAAGTTTCGACCACGCTTGGCACCTATGCCCACCTGTACCCAGATCGGACAAACAACGTCGCGGATCGGCTGGAAGCTCTGGCCTTCCCAGGGGAAAAGAAACCGTGATACTGGTTTGATTCTGCCCGGGGTGTTACTTTTCTGTTACTTTGGGCGCAAAAAAGCCCCGCCTTCAAGCGAAAATTCTTGAAAGCGAGGCCATTTTTATACGTTGTTGTGTTCTATTTTGCAGAGGTCTAAAAAGCCGGAAGGCAAATTTTCATTATTCGAGCTCGATCGT
>ERZ1026868.335-NODE-335-length-33130-cov-105.986727_pt1 | contig 33130 bp, 40 predicted proteins | sample MGYA00380164_ERZ1026868 | MGnify/ENA primary metagenome ERZ1026868 (study PRJEB33269, sample SAMEA4719800) | human gut metagenome | biome: human-associated habitat; feature: organic feature; material: feces | place: Cameroon | collected 2013-10 ...
TAGGACTCGAATTTTTAATTATAACTTATTACAATAAAATCAATTACATTTCACACAAAATCAAAAAGGTATACAAAAAGGTATACAAAAACCCCGATTCAAACCCCTTCGAACTTGGCCTTTATCACCCGGAACTCCTTCTTCACAAGGGAGAGGGAGACGTTCAGAACCCCTGCGATCTCCTCGTTCGTCCTGCCGTCGCAGTAGCGCAGCCGTGCGATCCTGCGCTGCCGCTCGGTCAGCATCAGACCATCGACCAACGAATCGAACTCGGATCTGTAGCGGATTGAGAACAGCTCCCTCCTCGTCAAGTGAAAATCTCCTTCCCAAAAGTCACTGCCGGTTGCGGCACATCGTGGCGAACCGACGTATGTCGTCCTCGTCCACCGCAACGTCCAAATCCCATACGTTCATCTCATATCTACCGTACTTCTTCAGAAGGTCAACACCAACGGTCTCCAATTTGTCAACGTTAACCATTCCTTCACCGTCCATCAGTTCGAGCTCAACGAGATATGGATGCAGCGCCTTCACCTTCTTTTCCAGGAACAGAGGCACGACGAGCATGACGAACCCGCCTGCCAGGATCCTTCTGTTCTGAGGCGTCCTCTGGACCAGATTCGCCTCCAGATATTCGCACACCGCCGCCTTGAAGGCGTCGAAAGGTATCATCACTCCCATGCTTCAACGCCTCCTTTCAGGTCGTGGACCCTGCTGCAGGGGCCGTCCAGCTGTTGTATCTCTGCATAGGCTCTGGAGAAACCTTGCTTGCGTTGACGTAGAGGGTGGTCATTCCCATAAGCTGGTTTATCTGCCCCTCTATGCAGTTGATCACGGCGTTGTTCGTCGCATTGTAGACCTCCTGCTTGCAAAGCCTTTCTTCGATGCCTTTGAATCTGCCGTCCACGTACTGGTACATGGCGAGGTTCTTCTGGTCCTGATAGGTGTTGGATTCAAGCATGGCTATCTTGGTCTCCAACTTAGCTATCTGCTGGTCCTTCTCCGATTCGTAGCGGTTGACGTAGTGGTCTTCGTTGCAGTATCCCTGCTGACCTCTGCCAAAGCCTCCGAAGAGGTTTCCAAGTCCACCGTTTAGGAGCCATCCTGTGGTTCCGGCGATTCCAGTCACCAAGGCCGCATTGGCCTTCCCGTTCGATGCGTAGTTCACTTCCATAACGCACCTCCTTGATAGAATTTTTCTATCTCAAAGGTACTAATTCATTTCAGAACAATAGGTTGCAAAACGGATAGCAATCGGATACAAATCGGACACGACAAGAACGGACAGAGGGTTTCTATCTCATGTTGTAAGGGATGCCCGGGGACACGACCCCCCTTCTTCGTCTGAGGGTCCTTGCATCCTGCACGGCCTCCACCGGCACATCGTCCATCTGCTGGCGGTGCGTCTGCGCGAGTTCGTCCCAGTCCTCGTCCGTGAACGAATCGAGGCCTAGAAGGTACGCCATGGCGAAGTTGTAGACGAAGCAGTCAAGGACCTCGTTCCTGTCACGTATCTTCTCCCATGTCTCATACCCTGTCTTTCCGGTAGATGTCAGATGCTCGGACAGAAGCTGGTCGTAGAACTCCGTGGAGTATCCTGATGGGAAGTCGGTATAGAGGTAGTTCTCATACGTCCTGTCCTCAAGGAGGCTCTGGTAGACGACCTTCTTTATCTGGTCTACAGGTACGTCGAAGTACTCCGATGGGGATTGGTCGCTGCGGTATGCCCTGGCCTGTTTGCGGGATGGAGCGACCGATGTGCCCTTTGGGTTCGACACGCCTCTGACGGGGTGGAACGTGGGACAGGCCAAGGAACGTGCGAGGTTGTCTATGGTGCGGCTTTCGTAGCCCCTGTCCAGTGCGTTGGCCAGGCTTCCTATGACGAAGCCGTCCTCTCGCTCCCAGAGGCCGTTGACGACCTTGTCCCTGTATTCGTTCCAGACCGTGCCGTTGAGGTCCGTGACCTCCTCTCCCGGAGGGATGGTCAGTATGAGATGGTCCATGGGGATGTGCCTCATCCTTCTGCCCCAACCCATGACCGTTATCTCGACACGGTTCTTCTGTACGTCCGCACCTGTGGTGACGACATCCACCCATGTAGGGGCTATGCCTCTCCTATAGAGGGAGTCCGCACCCCTCTGCATCAAAGGCCGCTGCTTTGGGACGTCCCCTATCTCCGTGTACTGTCTGCACAGCTTCGTGTTGTAGAAGGCCACGAGAAGCGCAAGCCTCTTGTCATCCGGGGCGTTGAGGCAGTCCACGTACTCCTGGGCTATGGCCTCCCACGATATCCATCCCACAGGGGAGTAGAACGAGGGAAGGAAATAGCCCTCCCTGTCAGGCGGCGCATCGGGGTTCGTCGCAATCCACTGCGCCCCGTTCTCCGGCTTGAGGAGCTCGGTCTTGTCCCCATTGCGGAATACCATGCCGCATTCGCTGCATTCGAACCAAGCCTCCGTCACGGCTGTTCCGGCTTCGTTGGTGGAATAGTGGAAGTCCTCGAACTCGAATGAGAACAGGTGTCCGCAGTGCGGGCATCTGACGAAGTACTTCCTATAGGTTGATTTCTCCATTTTCTCAAGAATCTTCGACCTCCTGTTGGCAGGCGTGGACGAGAGCACGATCTTGCACGTGTCCTTGAATACGTTGGTCCTGTTGGCAAGCTGGACCAAAGGGTCTCCGTTGCCGCCCACATCGTCCGGGTATGTGTCTATCTCATCGGCGAAGAGGACGGCTATGGAGTAGCTTCGCATGTTGGCCTCGGTGTTGGCCGCTATGAAGCGCAGGAACCCTCCGGGATACAGCTTTTCGTCCAAGGTGTCGCCGCTCGTCCTCGCGCCCCTTCCAAGCGTCCTTCTTACATCCGGATTCGCATTCAGGAACGGATTGAACTTGGTCTTCACGAAGGCCTTGAGCTCCCCGTCGTTGGAGAACGCGAAGGCCTGTGGTCTCGGATATGCGGCCATGTAGTAGTTCATGCCTATCTGCTCGCATATCGTCTTGCCCTGCTGTGCGCCCCAGCACAGGTATATCTCCCTCACCTTGCTCTGAGGGGACATGGCCTTGAGTATCTCGTATTGGTACGGGGCCCTGTGGACGCTGTAGAGTCCAGGCTCCGACGTCTCGGACGGAAGGAAGAACGAATGCGAGGCCCATGTAGGTATGTCCTCCCTTGCATGGGGTCTGAGGTATCCAAGCATCGTATCCTTCAGCCATTCAACCTTCGATGCCATCCAGAGCTTCCTCCACGTTGCGCCTCAACGTCGCCACTATGCTCTCCGACTCGTCTTCAAGGAGTGCACGCAGCGTAGTCCTCTGCTCGTTTCCGAGCTTGGAGCCCACTATTGACTCCACAAGCCCCACTATCCTCGATGCGAACCTGTCCGGTATCTGCATGATGCTGGTGGTCAGAGGCGACAGGCTCTTGGACAGGGCTTGGTCCACGATGTCCTTGGGAACCAGCCTTCCCGCCTCCCTTTCGTACTGCTGCTTCCTTATGAGCGCATCCCATTTCTGCTTGTACTTCTCGTAGTCGATGACATGGCGGCCCATCTCATCCAGGCAGTACACTCCGTTGGAGAACTTCTTCCAGCAGTCTGAGTTCTCGGGGTCCTCGGTGTCCACGAGCATCGGAATCTCCCTAGGAGGGTTCTCGATGAGACGAAGCGTCCCGTCTCCAAGGTCCGGAAGTTCGCCTTCGTTGGACGACGGGCCTTTCTTCTTCTTTGAATCTATGGCCGCATAGAACTCCTTGACCTTGTCCCAAAGAAGCCATTTGCCGGACACGCCCTTTGACGAAAAGTCCTTGAAGTCTAGCCTTCCGCTCCGTATCTGGCCGCTTATGGCCTGCCTTGTGCGCCCCAGTCTCCTGGAAGCCTCGGATATGGATACGTATTCCCTGCCCCCGGTGCGGTATATCCCCGCGGCCCTGGACTTGTCCTCATGTCTTCCCATTTGCGCTTACCCTCTCCGCCCTTTGGAGCGCAGAGGCCTCGACATGATACTCGTACCTGTCGTTGGCCAGATTGAGCTCGTCTTTCTGTAGGTTCGTGAGGATGTCGTTCCGGAACCTGCAGCCCTCCTTTCTGAGCCACAACCGGGCTTCGTTGGTCGTCCAGAAGATCCTCTCCTCGATAGGTCTTCCCGATTCCGTCTTCCTGACAAGCAAAGATTGGATTCTACTCATACCTCCAATATAGCGAATTGTTTTCCCACATCAACCCCTAAAATCCCAGATAATCCCGATTACATTGCCTAAATCGGTATGATTAAGGCATGGACTACTCCGCAAGGCTCGAAGAGCTCAGAACAGAACTGAAGGAACTCAAGGAACAGCGTTCGAGGATCATACGCACAGGCCAGTCGTGGTCGCTGAAGAACGGCGACGACTCACGGGCCATGACGAGCGTCTCCCTCGTGCAGCTCAACTCCATGATAAAGGACGTCGAAAGGCAGATAGCGTCCCTTGAGCCCTATGTGGATGGAAGCGGAAGGATGCCCGACGCCGTCAGGCTCGTGGCCAAGGGGGTGTAGAGATGGACAGCCAGTACCTCCCATCCAACAGAAGCCAGACGACGGCCAGCTATCAGACGGACATCAACGCACTCGTCTCGATGTTCCTTTCAAGGGCTCAGGACCTCAACAGGAAGGTCGCATCGGAGACGACCACAGGCTCTTCGATAATCAACGCCCTCATAAGGTTCGTAATAGGTCCGGGTCTGGAACCGAAGGCATCCCCTGAGATGTCCAGGCTTGGATGGACGGCTGAGCAGCGTTCTCGTTTCGTGTCGCAGGCGGAGTCGTTCTTCAGGATGTATGCAGGTTCGAAGGCAATCGACTTCTACGGCAGAGAGGACTTCAACTCGCTGCAATCCATAGCTATGCGGAACATATTCAACGGAGACGTCCTCGTACACCAGATGTATGGAACGAAGGGACAGGGCTACAGGCCCATGCTCCAGCTGCTCTCCGGCAGATGGGTCTGCAACGAAATGGGCGTTGAGGACACGAAGAGGGTCACAGGCGGTGTGGTCTTCGACGATGCAGGGAGGGAGGTCGGCTACCAGATAATGCAGACGGACTGCAACAGGCTGGACACCTACACGGTGAAGAAGGTCGACAAGTACAACTCCGCTGGTTTCGAGGAGTTCAGGCTTGTCCTCATACAGCCGCGCGAAGCCAACCAGGTCAGAGGCATTCCATGGCTCGCACCGGTGCTTCAGGACATCCTCGACCTGGAGAAGTTCAAGATAGCGCACAGGACGAAGGCGGCCACGCAGGCCCTCTTCTCCGCAGCGATAACCTCCGAGGCCGATGCCCCTGTGCAGCAGGTCTCCTCGATAGACAGGATAAGAAGCCTTGAGATGCGAGGAGGACAGCAGGAAGGACCACTAAAGGGAGAACCTCAGAACGACGTCCAGCTTGGAGCGGGCAACGTCCTGTCCCTGAACCCTGGAGAGCATCTTGAGATGGTCGAGAGCAAGTCCCCAATGTCCTCGTACAAGGAGTTCACGGAGCTTGAGCTTTCGCAGATAGGCGGTGCCGTGTCCGTGCCATACGAGATGATGGTGCAGCGCTACAACAGCAACTTCAGCTCCTCAAGGGCGACCATCATGGGCGCTGAGAAGACCTACAAGGTCATAAGGGAGGAGTTCGCCTCGAAGATATGCGCCCCTGTGTGGGAGCAGGTCATTGATTGGGGCATAAGGCTCGGGGAGATAGAGGCCCCGGGGTATCTGGAGGGCTCCGACTTCTTCAGACGCGCAGTGCTCGCATGTTCGTGGATAGGCCCTGCGGCGATAGTCCTCGACCCGACAAGGGAGATAAACGCACATATCCAGGCGATACAGAACAACCTCGAACCAAGGGAGGTCGCAACGCGCGAACTCCTCCAGATGGACTTCGAGGAGGTGGCCGACATGCTGGCCCACGAGAAGGAGACCCTCGAAGGAAAGGGCCTTCAGTCTACGGTGGTCAACACGTTCAACCAGAAGGCCGTGCAGCAGGAAGACGGCACGGAAGGAAAAGAAGGAAAGGAAGATACGGAGGACGGACCGAATGAAGAATAGAAGGATCCTTGCGATATACGAAGCCGCAGTGGAAGGAGTGGAAGGCAAAGAGCTCTTCCGACAGCTTGCAAAGGCCGATTGGACGGTGAGGACGGACAAAGGCGTTGCAATCGTCTCCGTGGAAGGGACAGTAGGCGACTACTGGGCGTTCTCGTCCGGTTCCTATACGTCCTTGAGGGCGAAGCTTGAAACCATTCTGGAAGACGAGTCCACAAAGGAGATCGCCATCCTCATCAACAGCCCTGGCGGAGACGTGCTCGGACTGTTCGAATGCTGCGACTACATAAGAGAGGCCAAGGCCTCAAAGCCCATACATGCGCACGTCACGGGCATGTGCTGCTCCGCAGCCTATGCGATTGCGGCCGCATGCACGGACATAACCGCGACCGAGACGAGCCAGATAGGCTCCATCGGAGTCCTGTCGATGGCATCCGACTACACGAAATACGACGAAAAGAGGGGGATCCTCTCGAAGATCTTCCGCTCAAGGAACGCACAGAGGAAGGTCGAATCCGCATTCACGGAGGACGGAGCCAGAAGCCTTCAGGAAAAGCTCGACTTCTACGAGGACAGGTTCTACGACCTCATCTCACAGAGCCGCGGTCAGGACAGACAGAAGTGCATAGACGGATACGGACATGGGGAGGTCTTCATGGCCGGGGACGCATGCGAGCGCGGAATGATAGACCGCGTGCAGTCCTACGGCGACTTCATAGGCAACTTAATCTCTTCCCTGCACGAAAGGGAGGAAGAGGAGGAATACATGGACATTTCCAAGATGGACGCACAGGAGAGGCAGGAGCTCTTCAGGGCGTTGGTCGAAGCCGAGCCGTGTCTTGCTGAAGACATCGCGGCGAAGGCGACGGCAAAGGAAAGGGAGCGGATAACCTCCCTTCTTTCCAACAGGACGGAGGCCAGTGCACAGCTCATAGACGCAGCCGTCTCCGATGGCAGGAAGGTCGGTGAAATCGCTATGGAGCTGGTTGCCTTGGAAAGGCGGCGCAACGAGGAACTCGCGAAGCAGGCCGTCAATCCGATGGACCAGATCGCATCGAGGGCCATGGCGCAGCAGAACGTCGTTCCACCTGCAGCCACGACTGAGAACCTCACGGAGCGCGAGAAATACGAAGCGGCTGCAACGGAAGCCGCCAAGCGTGTTGCGGAACTAAGGAACAAGGAGGTAGCAAATGGCTAACCCAGTGACCATCAACGTTCCAGGAAGAACGTTCGAGATGGCCGGAGCCGTAGGTGCACAGGTCTCCATAAAGACCGCATCCGGCACGGTCAATGCGAAGAGAGGACACCTTGTCGTGAACATCGGAGGGGACTGGTACGCATACGCCGCAACCGTCAACCCGCTCACACAGGAAATCGGCGAAACCGGTTCCAAGAAGTCCTACGACATCGTGGGCGTGCTCCTCGACGAAGAGGCCTCGCTCTCCACGACCGCGACCAAGCACAGGGTCCTGTACGCAGGATACGTGTGGGAGCAGTTCATAAGGGATGCGGGCATAGCATCGTCCGTGGTCTCCATGGACGCATTGAGGCTGGCCAAGGGCCACATCGTCTTCAAGGACGAGGAAGCATAAGGAAGGGAGGAGAATATGGACTACAACGTCGTCATAAACGGAATATACAAGACCCCCACCCCTGTCGAGATAAAGAAGGAATCGTACACGTTCCTTCAGGACTATCTGTTCGGCCTTCCAAGCAAAGGGACACACGAGGACTTCCTTGCGATGGACTACAGGAAGATAGGTGTGCAGCTTTCGACCCCGGCACAGAAGGGCGACGACCCTACAAGGGTCAACCATGGAACGCCGTTCAACGAGAAGCTCATCTACGGCGCATACTTCAACGACGAGGACGAGGTCAATCCGCAGATTGCGGAGAACAGGGTTTTCGGAGAACCTCTGGACAAGCCGTTCTCACCTGAACAGCGCCTCATCTTCCACATGGCGGAGAAGAGGGACGAAATCAGAAGAAGCCAGTACGCAAGCAGGGAGAAGGCCTGCGCCGACGTACTCAAGACCGGCAAGTTCTCCACGAAGAACGGAGAGCAGTCCTTCCCTATCACGGCATCACTGCTCTCCCAGAGCGGTGCCAATCTTTTGACCAAGCCGGTGGAGACGCTTGCGGCGGCCGCGAAGGCCGTAAGGGCCGCAGGTGGCGGAAACCCGAAGCTCCTCATCATGAACACCGACGATGCCGTCAACCTCATGAACTCCGCTCCAATGCAGAAGCTCATGGACGTAAGGCGAATAGACGCAGGCTTCGTCCGGTTCACGCAGATAGAGGACAACGGGCTTTCGTTCTGCGGCACATTGAACCTTCCGGGATGCGGAACCGTAGCCATCTACAGCTACGCAGGCATGTACGAAGACAACGGAACGGCGGTCTACTACATCCCTCAGGGAACGGCCCTGTTCGTACCGGAGAAGGTCGGGTTCATGGGATTCTGTGGAGTCTATGCGGACACCGCAATGGGGGCATCCGCACAGATCGCAGCCGAGTTCGGCGAACACTACTGGACGAAGGACGAGGCCCTGCCCCATACACTGCACATCCAAGTGCAGTCCTGTCCATGCCCTATGGTCACGGCCATAGACAAGTACGCCGTCATCACCAACATACCGGCATCGGCATAAGGGAAGGAAAGCCGTATGTTCTGCAACGATGCGTTCAAGGAGATACTTGAGGATTCGCCGTTCTCGACCGAGGCCGTAGTGGCCCTGGAAGGGAACGACGGCTCTTCGTCCCCCATCGGACTCAAGGGGATGCTCTTCTCCGGCTCATATGGAGAAGAGGACTTCTCCAAGGGCTATGCGGTGGACAAGACCGTGGACAGGCAGTTCTTCAGGATCTCCCTTGGAAGCCTTCCTGACGGTGTGGAGCCCAAGGCTCTGACCAAGAGGACGGCTTCCATAGACGGCATCGACTACACGGTGGAACGCATCACGGGAAACCGCAGCGGAGTGCTGACACTGGTGCTTGCAAAGGGGGCGAAGAGATGAGCGTGATAATCCCCAGCGCCGACATGAAGAAGGTCATGGACCTTATGAAGGTGCATCTTCCAAGCGAGGTCAACAAGGCCGCCCAGGATGCGGTCGCCGTCACGGCTGCGGAAGGCAGAAAGACCGAGCAGCAGACCGCAAACGGCCTCCGCATGGGACTGTACCAGTACACCACTTCAGGCAAGGACTCCAAGATCCCAAAGCAGGGAGTCTTCTCCAAATGGACTCCTGCGGGGTGGGCTTCCACGACCAGAAAGGACGGCAAGGGCAATCCCTACAGGATGGCCAGCTTCGCATGGGAGAGGGCCAGAAGGAACAGGGTGGGTGCGTTCTACACCAGCCAGCTTGCGAACCTGTGGGCGAACCCTACGAAGCCCTACTCCACCCACTCCCCCCTCGTTGGAAGCGAAGGCAGGATGAAGAGATGGAGGAAAGGTGAAAGCAGACCTTCCAGATACGACTGGTCGGCCACCGAGATCGCGATAGCCGCAGCCGTCGGAAAGGGAGTCGCTGAAGCCGAGCGCAGGCTGTCGGAGAGGCTTGCAAAGCACGAAGGAGGCAACGCATGAGCATGATGAGCGTCAACGATGCAGTGACCATGGTGCAGCAGGACATGCTGCGGAACTTCAACGCATGGCTTGCGAAGCACGATGCGGAGCTTCCTCCCCTCACCTACCACGACGATGCCCCAGACATCGAGAACAACGTCCACTACATGGGCATCTACCTCACCTCCCCTGACGGAGAGGTCTTCGAGGGCGATGGAAGGTCGGAGTCCGTCATGGTGACGCTTGACTGCGTGGTGGACGCACAGAGGGAGAGCGTGAACCTCCCCCAGCGGTATCTTTCGTGTCTGCTGGACTTCCTGCGGACGAGGACATACGGAATCGGTTCGCACGCCTACACGGCTGCGATAGCGAGAGTGGACCTCGAAGCCCCTGCGAACATGTTCGCATGCGCTTTGAGGATAGTCACAGGCTACATGATGGACTGTGACCTATAGGAGACCATTGCAATGGCTTACAAGAACAACGTAAGGGACGGCAGAGAGGCCAATGTGTTCCTCTGCACGTTCGCAAGCGCCAAGGCCTCGGCCGTCACGGCCGGGCATGTCTACAAGATCACGAAGAAGGCTGAGACAGGCTCCGGATTCGGTTCCTTCAAGGTCGGACACCCCTTCATAGCCAAGGGGACGATAACCCTCGCCGAGGGTGACGAATGCGTGGAGATAACCCCCAAGTTCATAGGAGGCGCCACGGACAAGGAGCTCAACAGGGAGAAGTCCTCGAACGAGGTTACATGCGACAAGGACGAGTCCGCCGTGTACATCACGGACGGAAAGGTCAGCGTCAGCGGCTCCATCTCCGTGTATTCGCTCATACAGGACATGGACAGCGCAGCGAACCTCATCAAGCAGAGGTTCACGGACGTAGGCTCCTACGATGAAAGCGGAAAGCTTACGCTCAACTCGAAGGACAGGACGGAGAAGGACTTCCTCATGTTCCTGTGGGATTCCAGAAACCTTCAGGCAGGAGAGCTTGCCGAGGTGGACTTCGTGGCAGGGCTCTTCACCAGCCTTGGACATTCGTCCTCATACGGCTCGCCTCAGTCCACGCCGCTCCAGTTCAACGGCAACGACACCGACGACCATGGAACGAGGAGCATCAACATGCAGATAGAGGTCACGGAGGACCTCATCAACCAGATAGAGGCATGGAAGGCAGCCTAAGGGAACGCACCCTACATCGGGGTGTTCTCCTTTTGGTCGGGGCGGAGATCGCATCAAAGCCCCTTTCATGGAGAACCTCCCCGATTCGCACATAGAGAAGAAATCATAAGAAAAGGAGAACGTAGGATGATCATCAATGTAAGGAACATCGAGGCAAGCAAAGCGGGAGTGGAGCTCAAGCACACCTTCACCCCCAAGGCCATCAACGAAGGAAGGCCCGACGGCGACAAGGTCAGGGTCGTATGCAGGTATTTCAAGAGCCTCCAGAAGATGGAGTACATGAAATACGATGCTGACAAGGCCATCCGCTATTCGATAAGGGACATATTCCTAGGACAGGTCGATGAGGTGAAGAACCTGTCGATAAGGGACGAACTCGGCCAGGTCCTTGTGCTCAAGACGGCATCGGATGTGGCGGAGCTTCCATCCATCCCCATCATCGAAGGGATGATGCAGGAGGTCGTGTTCCATCTGCTTGCAGGAGACGACCTCACGGAGGACGAGGAAAAAAACTCAGAGTCGGCTATCAGCTCCTCAGAAGGGGATTCCTCTACGACGAACTGAAGCCGCAGGACATGACCACGAGGTTCCCGGAGGACCTTCTACGCTGCATCGACGATGTGGACTCCAAAGGGAACCCGATTCAGACGAACCTCATGTTCAGAAGGGACGTTCCCCTATTCAGGACGGAGTTCTTCTTCAGAAGCATGAGGCTCTTCAACCAATGGCTGCTTTTCAAGCGGTCCCCTCCACAGGGGATGGGGTTCGCCAACGAACGCTCCACCACATGCAGGATACTCTCGATACTCTACGAGGAGCAGAACCTGTACGATGCATGGGAGCGTGAAAGGCAGAGCCAGAGCAGAAGGAAATGACAAGGAGACCAAGCCGTGGCCGAGCTAAAGCTTTATATAACCGCAGACACACAGGGCGCGACCCAAGGGGTCAGCAAGGTCACGGACTCCATAGAATCGCTTCGCAAGGCATACATAAAGAGCGGAGAGGGGCTAGATGACTACATCAAGAGGGTTGACACCGACTTGGCCATCATAGACAGCCTCAACGAAGGGACGAAGTCCCTTGAGAAGCGGTACGCCCGCGTCACTAAGGAACTGACGTGGATGGAGAGGGCGTACGGCTCCTCAAACGATGCGGCCAAGGTCTTCGCAGCCGCACAGTCGTCTCTCAAGGCCGAGATGGACAGAGCCAATGAGGCTGCAAGGCAGCAGAAGGCCGCCATCGAAGCCCAGAAGGCCAGTGCAGCAAAGGAAGACGAATATGTAAGGCAGATAATAGAGCACGAGAAGGAACGTGCGAAGGCCATAGAGGATGCGAACAACGCGGCAATCGAAAGCCATATGAGATATGTGGATTTCGTCGAGGCCCAGCAGTCCAAGCTCGATTCCATACAGAACGCAAGCAACGCCAAGGCCCAGAGCGCAAGCTCGGCGGCGTATTCCCAGAGATACGACAGGTCGGTGGGTTCGACCGCGAACGACATGGCCTTCTACGACGCAGTAGGCGATTCCGTTTCCAAGGCGAGGCTTGAACTCTCCATCTACGAACAGCAGCTGAGGCGCGTCCTCTCCGTAGAGAACGCAGGGCCTACCGCCATAGAGGGGGCCACGAACGCCTACCTGCAGCAGAAGGCAGCCGTGGAGGAGCTTGGCGACGTACAGACCAAGCACAGCTCCAAGTTCGCGGACATATTCAAGAACATCCTCAAGTTCCAGTTGGTCATGATGCCCGTACAGAAGACGATACGCTTCGTAAGTGATACCATAACCGATTCCATGAAGGTCGCAGCCGAGGCCGAGCAGGTCTTCAACAAGCTGTCCACGGTCTTCGAGAACAACGCGGCGGCCATGGGACGTGCACAGCAGATGACGCAGTCGTATGGAACGAGCATATCCACGATGGCGTCCTCCTTGTCCACCGTGGGCGACCTTCTTCAGGCACAGGGAATGGGCAGAAGCTCATCGCTGGACCTTGCATCGGAATGGACGGCCGCATTCAGCGACATAATAGCGTTCAAGGACATAAACATGACCGTGGAGGAGTTCGCCCAGAACTTCATGAGCGGTGCGGCGGGGAACCTTAGGAACTTCAGGACGTTCGGTTCCGTTGTCAAGGAGACCGCGGTCAACGCAGAGCTTGCCAAGAGAGGGTTGAGCGACCTCACGGGAGAGGAGCTTGAGCTTCAGAAGATGGTCATAAGGGCCACGATGGCGCTCGACCAGCAGAAGAACGCAATGGGTGCGACCGAGCGCGAATGGGACACCGTGCTTTCGATAAACCGCAGGCTCAACGAGCAGTGGAAGCAGTTCAAGGAGAACCTAGGCTCCACGTTCAACGAAGCCCTCTCCCCCATCAAGTCATGGCTAAGCGACATACTCACGATAGCGAACAAGGTCACCGCCGCAGTAAACGAGATAAACAGCGGAGAGTTCACCATAAAGGTCCAGCAAACCGACAGCGATGAACTGAAAGACACCATAAAAGAGCTCTTTGCATTGACTGCGGATAGAAGAAGCGATTCCGATCCCATATCTTCAAGCAATGGCTTTCTCACAAAAATCAAGCAAGCCTTAGTCGTAGCTTCCTATGCTCAGAGCGGACAAGCGATGACAGCTGCAAGCGTTGCAAGGGATTACAACACCCTTTCCTCAAAAGATATTTCCGACATCATGATGGCGACTGGTGCAACTCTGAAGCAAGTACAGGATGCCTTTGAAGACACCGCATATAGTATCGAGGAAGGGGCATGGGATGCAGCCCAGAAAATCGTCGACCTTAATACAGAGGCTATCAACCGCCAGGACGCACGAACGAAACAGCTTCAGGCCCTTGAGGAGTCCGTGATACAGGACTATAGGGACAACCTGGCATCCATGTTCACGAACACAGGGGACATGGAGTCATGGCTCAAAGGGGACTCCTTCGCAGACCACACGAGCGCCGAGTTCGTGCTTGGAAGGAACAAGGGTACGATAGAGGAGAACGCCACGCAGGGCGCATCCGAGATAGCGGCCATACTCAACTACATGAGGACGACTGCACCAAAGATGTCCTCATACAGAACCGACCTGCAGGGCCAGCTTGCGGCCGCACGGTCCTCGTTCGATGAAAAGGCCGTGGTCTCCGACGGCATAGCATGGTCGAGGGGCAACGGATGGTCGGACGCAGAGGCCAAGGAGCAGTACAAGCTCATACAGAGGCTTGAAAGGCAGATAGCCGTCATAGACGCAACCACGGACACATGGACGGAGATGGACGAAACTCTGTCCGTCAGGCTCAAGGAGCTGTATGAGCAGAAGGAGAAGCAGACTGCATCCGATGCAGTCGCCAAGGCCACGACCGAGCTTGCGGCGTCCAACGCCTCCGATGCCAAGAGACTGGAATTGGAGAAGCAGTACACGGACGAGATGTCCTACATGGTGGACATCCTCATGCAGGAGTACGAATACGGACTCAAGTATGCCGAGATGCAGAAGAGCCTCATAGATGCAGGATACACGGAGCTGGAGGCGACTGACATTCTGGCTTCGTACAAGGACGAATACTCCAAGGCGATAGCGGCCGCAACCAAGGCAGCGGAGGACGCAGCGTCCAAGGAGAAGAAGGCAAAAGAAAAGGCCAACAGCAAGGAATGGAGCGATTATCTCAAGGGGCTTCGTCTGACGATGCCTTCGACAGGCCCCTATGCGAAGGCCGACGAATGGAAGGACACCGCAGAGTCGGAGGCAAGGGAGAAGCTGAACAAGGAGGTCGAAGCCGGCACGATAAGCATGCTTCAGTTCTTCGAACGGATGCAAGAAGTAAATGGTGTAATAGACGAGGAATATGAGGCGAGGAAGAAACTCATAGAACAGCAGCAGTATCAGTCAAGCATGGACTCCATATACGGGGCCTTCGGGGAGGCGGGGGAAATCGTGAAGACCGTTGCTTCGTGGTCTCTCGAGGACTTCGCCCAGTTCGCATCGATTGGAGCAGAGGGAGGCCTTCCCGGAGGGTCCGCAGGATTCGCATCATCCGCAATCGGAGGCGATGTCATAGCCATGCTGGCACAGCTTGCATCCCAGCTCAAAGTCGTCCAGAAAGCGGGTTCGCTGCTGTCGGACACGCTCGTACCTGTAATCGATGCGCTGCTCAAGCCATTGAGCGACACTCTCGACGTAATCAAGGGAGGACTTCAGGACTTGCTCGTGAACGTTCTGAACCCATCGTTCAAGTTGATACGCTCGATACTGGTTCCTCTGAACGACACGCTGTCTGTGCTGTTCGACATCGCAGGAGACCTCCTTGAGCTCCTCCAGCCGATGGAGAACATTCTCGTCTCGATTCTCCCGATAGTGGTGGCGGCCATTTCGGCCGTGAACGCCCTTCTCCAGATGCTGGATCCGATAATAGAGGCCTGCGTGATGCTGGCCAACGTCCTCTCTCCCATTGCGCAGGCGGTGATCGTTCCGATAGTCAATGCGATAAAAGGGCTGTTCGAGTTGCTGATAATCGGGTTCACCTACGTGGAGGTCTTCTTCAAGAAGGTCGTTGGAAACATCGGGCTGGCGTTCATGAACGTATGGAACTCCATAGTCTCCGTCCTCAGAAGCATAGACATACTGGGGTGGAGGCCCTTCTCGGGGATGGGCTATGCCGATACATCGAAGATGGAGGCCTGGACCAAGCTCGACTACGAAGAGGAGATCTCCAAGAAGCTCGACAAGCTCAACGGGACGGTCGAGGACGTGAAGGACACGAACCTTTCCATAGCGAAGAACACGGAGAAGGATGTGGACCTCTCGTTCCTGAACGAACTCCTTGCCGCAGGCGTCATAGACGAAGCCGGCTACAACGCAAGGGCCAAGGTGAAGCAGGCAGGTCTCAGCTGGGACGTCGTGAAGCCTACACGCGAAGGCTATATGGACTTCTCCAACAGACAGACGGCCGTTTCGAGGGGGAACGTGACCGTCGTCATAAACGGAGGGGATCCGGACGAAGTGAGGAAGGCTGTGGCATCGGCCTTGAAGGAAGCCGGCATGGATCCCGACGGCATGGGATACAGGGACTACGCATAAGGCGTGAAGGAAGGCGATATGGCAAGCGGAAGGTACAGCCTGCTCTACAGATACTCTACGAATGGAATGAAGACGTGGAAGGACTTCACGGACATAGTGGACTCTTCGCAGACAAAGGTGGTGCAGCAGCTATGCTCCACGCAGTGCAAGAGCATCGTGGACAAGGCCTCCGTCGTCATGCCCGCGCAGGACTCCCCTCTCAAGAGGGACTTCATAAAGTCCATCCTCGAAGGATACGAGATATACGTCCAGATCTTCGACCTCGAACCGACGGCCATGCTATGGGAGGACGAAGCCATGCTCTGGGAGGACAGGGCCATGCTCTGGAGGTTCTCCCTTCCGATCTTCACAGGAGTCATGGACAGAAAGGAATCGACTACGATAAAGTCCTTTCCGTTCACGCCGTCGGTGACGCTTTCCCTAAAGGATCTGTCCTCTCTGCGCCTTGACGACAAAGTGGACTCATACGTCTACCTTGAGGACAAGCCAAGCGACAGACTTACCATAACGAAGATAGTCAAGCACCTTCTCTCCCTTGCGGACTACGAATGCACCGCAGATGCGATAGAGGGAGACGAAGAGTACGCCCTACCCTGCTTCGTTGTGGACAAGGACAATGCGAAGACCTACAGGGAGTACATCGATACGCTGCTCTTCGAAGCCTGCGGATACGTATTGGACTTCGATCAGTACGGCAAGGCCCGTATAGTCCGTCTTCCATGGGATGACAGGGACTCTTCGAAGGCAAGGGTTATAGACAATCCTCTGGTGGCCGATGGAGTCTCGACGAAGGTTGATGCATTCGACAGCGACGGGCTGAAGCTTACATGGTCCACGCTTGCCGAGAGTTCGCCGGACCAGCTTGTGTATCAGGATTCGATACAAAGGAAAGTGGACGAAGACTCCGGACTCCTTCTTGGAGTCGATGTACCCAACGAAGGATACTGGCCCGAGGATGGAGACATACAGGCCACATATCAGCAGTTCTCCGCGGATTTCCTTGACAAGCCGTATCTCATCAAGGATTCGAGGAAGAGGAACGAAGACCTCAGCATAATAGCGGTCAGGGATGTGCAGGCGTACATACAGGCCACATATCCCGATGGAACGAAGTTCGATTCATGGGAGTATCCTGTGCTGCCTTCGCTTGGGATGGAGTCGAACCCCACCATATGGCCCACAAAGGCATGGTATCTGCTTAGGAACGGTGCAGGAGGGAAGGTCAACCTCCAGATGTTCACTCTGCGCGGACGTGTCATGTACAGAGCGAAGGTGAACGAGGAGACCGTGCCTCTGTCATCGAAGAAACCCAAGGAGTATACATCCACGTACATCTATACGCAGGCCCATGCAAAGAGGTTCGCACAGTTCTGGTGGCACTATCTGAACACCACGAGATACGTCACCACATACACGGAGATGAACAAGGGCGTGCTGGGCGAAACCGTAAGGATAAACCACAAGGGCGTGGAGTACGGGCAGGATGCAATGGTGGCGTCCCTTGAGATCAAATGGCTGAACCATAGAACGAAGAGGATGACCGCCACAGCCGTTGGAATCAGCGCATACAACGAATACCCCTCCCTTTCGACAAGCACGGTCCCCGGTCGCAAGGAGAAAGGAAACGGAATATCCAAGGTCGAGTACAGATATGCGGTCACGAAGACGCAGGACGCACCCGCACCGGAGGATGTAAAGCTTGTGGACATCCCCACAATGTCGGAGACGGACAAGTACCTTTGGCGCAAGGAGACCATAACCTTCACCGACCCATCGTTCCCGGACAGCGTGAGCGTGGTGCTTGTCTCCATATATGGCGACAAGGGGGACCAAGGCAATCCTGGAACCCCCGCCAAGGTGTTCTCACTGACATGCGACAGGACTTCCGTGATACGGAACGACAGGCTGCCATATACAATGGACTACAACTTCACCGTCGAAGTACAGGGATACAGCGGTTTGGTGGCGGTGAAGGTCAACGGCGTTGAAAAGGCCCTCTCCCAAAGCGGCACAAGGTACACCTTCAAGGAATCCGTGTCACTGAAGAACGCACAGGCGTTGACCGTGGTCGCATATCTCGAAGGTGCGGAGATGTCGAGGCTTGAGCTGGATGTCGTGGACAAGACGCAGACATATATGTTCTTTGGTACACTGCCGTCTTCAGAAGCCCCATCTGATTCCCTTCTAAAGGGTGATACCTATGTTGACAGTACATCAAAAACGATTATGTTCTGGAACGGTAGTACATGGCAACCTTTCGATATAAATCTCTTGTCAGGCAATGATGCAAATATGGCAGGTCGCATCCTTTCATCGGCGGAGGAAGCCTACTGGAAGCTTTGGTCATCCATGACGGAAGACGAAAGGAATGCATTGTATAGGCTCTATGGATACAAGGCCGAGGTCATATCACGGTTCATTGCAGCTGAAAGGATACAGATGTATGGAAAGGGAGTCATCTCATCTTCTCTTATAAGTACCAATGAAACTGAAAACCTTGATGAAAGGGGATTTCTGACATCAATTGGGTATAGGCTGGAAGGAAACAGTGGAATTTTCCGGGCAAGGAGTGCATATCTTTCCAGCGTGTTCATCGATGCATTATCGAAAATCTATGGAGAGATAGATTCCGATGCCCTCTTGACCCATAATGGTAGCACAGACAGTCTTTCCTATGTATCCAACACCACTGGAAACGAAACATTCTTTTCATATAGCGAGCTTAAGTCTGCTATGGTCGTAGTCAACAACATCGTAGATGCAGAGGGAACATACGACAACAAGGCTGTAAGCAAATACTCGAATATTACAAATGCTAGTGTACTATATGGATACACGAAGAAGTTGGCACATCAAAATAGAGGAGCCTTATCCGTCCAGTATAAAGACTATGAAAAGACGGATACTTTGGGAGCAAATGTCTATGGAGATCTTTCGTCGAGCTATACCAATGAATTCAATTTCGTTCAAAATCTTGCAATCAAATACCGTCTTGCAATGAGAGGTTTCAGTTCAGTTACCCCCAGTCCTCTTGTAATAAAGAAGGACGATACAGTGCTTGCTTCCCCAACCAAGGATACAGATGGATTTATAACTCTTTCAGTAACACTTCCAACTGGTTCAACATTGACGATTACCTCTTCTTCGCATCTAAACCAAGGTGACGATTATACATCTGAAGTCTATGTGGATATAGAAGAGTCTCCTCTTCTTGCAGCAGGAATAAACAGCGAAGGACTTTGGCTTTATTACTCTTCATCTTGGAGCAAGCTTGACTCTGCTTCCTTCCAAAGGAAACAGATTTCCATTCTTGGAGTGCAGGACGATTTCAGAAGATGGGAGGACAACTGCTATAAGCAAGGGGAATCCTCTCCAACCATTAGTGGACAGCTTTTTGGAATCTCACAATCCAACGTTACAATCGATTCGAAAAGCTACTCTTTCGACAAAGTAAACTGGAGTTCTTCAGGAATCACTTTCGGCTTGCTGAATGGAAGTACCGTTTCCATTACAAAGGAGACATTTTTCAAGAGCTTTTCATTTTCCTTCAGCTCTACCGTCTCTTCTTCTTACGTAAAGACAAAGACGCTTCTTCCAAAAGATGCTGTATCTACAATCGGAGAGCAAAACAATCCATGGAAAGCTGTTTATGCTAAAAACATATTCGCATTGGTCGACGGAAAATGGACACCGTTCTTTTTTACCACACAGAGGGATTTCGCTGATGGTACGTTGATTCGTACATCGATAGACTATTCCGTCACAGAAGGCGATCCGTGGTATCTTGAGATTCGGGGAAACGTATTCGGAAGGAGTTTTCCTTGCTTCACGTTGGCGCAGGGCTATATCTATAACAATACAATCATCAATTATGGAGTGTATCATGGCGGTGGAGTCAACATAGATAATTTGGTTGCCATGAATCTTGATGGCAATCTATGTTTCTGGTTTCCACGTCAAAGCTATTGGGAAGGATACTCTATCAGATGCTCCTCTGCATTCGATTACAACCACAACCTGGTTACAAGTGTAACGAATAGTGCTAAGCCTTCAGGGACGAAAGAGGTCAATATAAGTGGCCATATGACACGGAATTGGCGTGTTGGAGATTCCGTTACAGGTGCGGTGTTCAACTAGGGGTGTGTAGATGGCAGCAATAGGAGACCTCATAGCAAAAGAGAACTTCTCGACATCATGGGCCAAGAACTGGAGCGACTCGCACAGCAACAAAGACCAGAAGCGGTATGTGTACATCTGCGCCCCTGCTTGGTACATAGTGGGCAGCGCCTCGTACTTCGTACTTGGTGGTTCAGGCATATTCCAGATATACGTGTCCTATTGGAACGGAAGCTCATGGTCGGACGAGTGGCACTACGAAGTCAACTCGTCGGGGGACACGGGTGGAGTGACCAAGCGGATCGGACACAACCGGGACGAAGGCAACCTCACGGCAGGATTGCATAATGCATATCCTCTATGGAAGGTCAGATACTGGCCATCGAGGTCGAACGACAGATGGAGCATCAATGTCTATGCAGGTGGATGGGGCGTGGCGAAGGACACAGGCGGAAACTTCCTGAACTACCCTCAGAACGAACTCATATACAGCAGGGGCAGGGTCGGAGACCCAATACACTCTTCAGGCACGACCGAGGACGACTCGAACGTGCTTGCGAACGTTTTCAACCCGACTAACAGAAGAGGCTCTCCGATATTGGCAAGCAACGATTCGGAGTTGGTTTCATATCCATATCTCGCATAGGAGGAAGAACAATGGGACTTAAACTTGCAATTGCAAAGCAGGACAACGTTCTCTACACGGATTTCATTGACGCATACTGGAAGGTGGACGGCATAATGTTCACCAATATGGAAGGAGAATCCTATGTCACGTTCTCGTTGGATGCATATCCAAGCAGGGAATCATCCAAAAAGACGTTGGAACCTATGTCATACTCTGGAACCATTCCAATCGGCGGAGCTGTTGGGATTGTATATGAGCCGAGATTATGGCATTGGGAAGGTGCGTTCAAGACCTCCGAGGTCTTTCCAGACGGAATACCAATCACGGAGTCGGCGCAGAAGGACGTGCTGTACAGGTTGGTGAAGGGCTATACAGGGCTTCCGTTCTCGGATGTGCTTGAGGGTTGATTGGATTTGTGTTTTCAGGGATTGTCGGGGATTCAGAACTTTCCGACCAAATTCCAATCAGTGATAATTGAATAAGAGGAAACAAGCTATGGCATTGGACAACAACGAGTTTTCGGACCAGCAGTTGGTCGTATCGGACAACGTCAAGGTTCCATCGGTGGATGGGAACACATCGGGCTTCATGCTCTGCCTTGGACTTCTGGAATACATCAGGGGAAGGCTGAACAAATCGGACGTAGGGCTTTCGAACGTCCCGAACTACGACTTCACCGACAGGGTCTCCGCAATAGAGGGCAAGATACCGTCTCAGGCATCGTCTTCGAACCAGCTTGCGGACAAGTCGTTCGTCAACAGCTCGATGCTGCAGGCATTGGACGACAAGGCGGACAAATCGCACACCCACACCAAGTCCGAGATAACGGACTTTCCGTCGAGCATGCCTGCAAGCGACGTATATCCATGGGCCAAGGCGGCAAGCAAGCCGAGCTACGGCATAGACGAGATAAGCGGTGTAGATGCAACGCTTGCCTCTTACCTCAAGATGCCCATACAGGACAACGCCGGCTTCCACAACTCTCTGTATAGGGGTAAAAACATAACGTCGTACTGGACGGATGGAAGCCTGTGGGACAGGATACAGGGCACGAACGGAAGGAAGCTGTTCGAAGACCTCTATGTGGGCGACTGGTTCAGCACGGGCACGCATTCGATAAACGGGGTGTCCGCAAACCAGTGCTTCATGATAGGGGGCTTCGACCTCAGGCTTGGTGTCGGTGCGAACAACGTCACCAAGCACCACATCGTACCGGTGGCCTGCAACGCCACGGGCACGGACACGAGGGCTCTGTTCTCAAGCCAGATGTATGCAGAGGTCCCGTTCACAGGAGCATACCAAGGCTCCATAGTGCATCCGCTCTTCCTGCCCGACGGTGCGGTCTCAACCGACCTCAAGGCCATATTCGGCAGCCACCTGCTGCAGTCGAGCGAGCTGATCTCCACGGCCAACAACTCCAACGGATACGGACGATACGGCAGTGCATCAGGGGTCTCGACGTCATGGGCATGGGTGGACGTGTGCGGCATCCTCATGTCGGAGGTGGAGGTCTACGGCTCCATCGTGTGGTCCTCAAGCGGATACGACGGCGGAATGTCGTCAAGGGGTCAGCTGCCGTTGTTCAGGCTTAGGCCCGACCTCATATCCAGCAGGTCTTACTGCTTTTGGCTGCGGGAGGCGGCCAGTGCCCTCTACTTCGCCCTTGTGTACGACAGCGGCCGTGCGAACGCCAATACGGCCACCTATTCATTCGGCATCCGCCCTCGCTTCCTGATCGGATGAATCCAGAATCCCACCGCCGTGTGCGGTGGGTAGATGAAAGGAGGTGTCGGCATGTCGGTCAGGGTGCCTGATAGAAACGAATCGAAGGTGGAGTTCCTCGGGAACTTCCACAGGCTTAGGAAAGAGGTCGAAGAGATCCTGATGAGGGACTTCGGACTCAAGAGAAGACGCTACGAAGTGGCGCTTGTGGAGGAGATATATGAAATAAAGGATGAAGACAAGGCGGCCTTCGAGGGGCTTTGCGGAAAGTACGGAATAGAATCCTTCGTGGTTGACAAGTACCCTGCATGGCTCGTCGAGAGCTGGAGACGGAGGATCCTGGAGATCCTCGACAACATAGGCGCGGAGCTTGAGTCTGCGAACTCCATCTACGCGCTTGTTCCTGACGAATGGATTGAGAGGAGGCTGCACTGGGACAGAGCCCTTGGATGGTGCAACGCACTGAAGGACAAGCTTCAGGACATAGTGTACAGGACGGGCGGAGACGTTTCGCTTGGAGCGTACAGGAAGGCGTCGGAAATGCTCTCCAAGGAGATGAACCTCATCAAGGGCGTCAGGAAATCGGACTTCGGTAGAACAAAGGGTGTCCGTTGACGGTCTTACAACTTTTGGCTGCGGGAGGCGACCAGTGCCCTCTACTTCGCCCTTGTGAACAACAACGGCAATGCGAACAACAATACGGCCACCAATTCATTAAGCATCCGCCCTCGACTCCGCTACCGCATGGCACAGGCCGTGCGACAGGACGGAAGGAACGGACATCCTGCCTTTCGGGGCGAATCGAAACAGAGGGTCGGCTACGGCCGGTACCCCCATCTTGGAAGGAAAGAAGAAGGAGCGAAACGTGTTCGAGAAGGTCTACGACTTCGACAACCTGTACAGGGCATGGCTTGAAGTGCGGCGTGTGTCCGCATGGAAGGAGCAGACCCAAAGGTACGAAGAGGACATACTCTCCAACATATTCCGTCTGGGCGAATCCCTGAAGGTCGGAACCGCAAGGCTGGGAGACTTCAGAACATTCGTCATAAGGGAGCGTGGGAAGCTGCGTCTCATACATTCATACGACATCGACACGAGGATAGCCGTCAGGAGCTTCATAGACAACGTGCTGCTTCCAAGGGTCCTTCCAAAACTGATATACGACAACTCCGCATCGATAAAGGGAAAGGGTGTGGACTTCCATAGAAGGAGGCTCATTGCACACCTTCAGAGGTTCTATAGGAAGCATGGAAACGGGGGCTATGTCCTGACCATGGACTTCAGCAAGTTCTTCGACAACATAGACCATGCACAGCTCAAGGCCATGTTCGCCAAGGTGCTTGGAGACGATGAGTGCAGCGCATTCGCATCCATGCTCGTGGACAAGGCGGCCACGGACGTATCATGTCTGTCCGAGGACGAAAGGCTGTATCTGGAAGACCATCCGTTCGACTCAGTTTCGTTCCATTCGAAAATGGACGCATCCAAGTGCGACGGCTCGGTGCTGCTTCATAGAGGAGTGCCCATAGGAGGGCAGCTTTCGCAGATAGCCGGGGTGTTCTATCCAAGCGACATAGACTCCTACGTCAAGACTGTCAAGGGAGAGAGGCACTACGCAAGGTACATGGACGACATCTATGTCATACACCAAAGCAAGGAGCACCTGAGGGCTCTGCTGGACGAAATCAGAGCCATGTGCAAGGCCAAGGGGATATTCATAAACGAACGCAAGACGCAGATAACCCCGATATGGAGGCCGTTCACGATACTCAAGGTGCAGTACAGGGTGACGGCGGACGGAGACATAGTGCGCTCTCCGTGCAAGGACACGTTCAAGAGGGAGAGAAGGGCGATCCATAGGTTCGCCAAGGACATAGACGCAGGCAGACGGTCGAAGGCCGATGTCTGCGGTTCGTACAGGTCCTGGAGGGGCAACGTCTCCAGGTTCGACTGCCTGAAGTCCGTCCGATCGGTCGACGGCTACTTCGAAAGGCATATAGGGGAAAGGCCATGGGAAACGAAGGCAACAGATTGATCCTGTCGGACGGAACGGTTCTGACTGGATTCTCGCTGAACGGCACTATGCTGTTCTTTGCGCAGGATGTGGACACGTCCATGTTCGAAGGAAGGATGAAGCCTGTGAAGGTCGAGGCCGACGGACAGGTTTTGGAGTACCGCAACGCACGGCTGATAACGTGGGCGGACGATCCGAAGGCCATAGCCTTCACGGAGAGGGATGCGCTCGACGTCCTGCGTGAGGAGATGGAGTCGAAATTGGACTATATAGCCATGATGAGCGATGTGGACATGGAGGTGTGAGCATGTGGTACGAAAGGATAAGGAACTACTACATTCAGGGTCTATGGACCAAAGGGATGGTGCGCAATGCGGTCGCAAAGGGAAGGATCACGCAGGAGCAGTACAAATCCATCACAGGCGAGGACTACTGACTTCTATTGCATCGTGCCGCTTCCAGGAGGGTTCTACGCAATCCTTGTGGACGGCACAGTGGCGGAGTGTCCACACTTCCGTTCCATGGATGAGGCGGAGGACTATGTGGTGAATTGCTATGAAGACCTCAAGCCGTCCCGACTTCGCTTTGGAAAAAACCGCCTCTGCTCTACCATTGGGGAACGTAGGGGAAAGTGAAGGGGTCTTGGCAATGCCAAATCCCCTTTCATGATTCATAATCCAATATGGAAGGTGAAAGGAAAATGGACATGGAAGAAAGGGTCGGAAGGATCGAGACCCAGCTCTCCAAACATGACGAGAGGCTGGACAGGCAAGACGAGAGGATGGACAGACACTCCAAGAGAATCCACACGCTCGAAGACGGAGCAATGAGGGATGCGGTCGAGATCGCATCCACAAAGAAGGACGTGGAGTCGCTCTGCAAACAGTCGAAGTCCATGAACTCAAGGATGGTGAGGATTGAGGAGACCCTGTCCTCGCAGTCGAAGTGGATGAAGGCGATCGTGATAATCTGCATCATAACCCTGGGCGTGGTCTGGTTCAAGGACCCTTCGTCCGCCAAGGACATAGCAAAGACCGCAACGCCTCTCGTGGGCGGGGTGATTTCCTGATGGAATCTTTTTTGCAAAGGAGATAGAAAAATGTCAGTAGCTGATTATGTGAACGGCTTCGCGGAGACGTATGGGCTCACCGTTCTGGTGTTCTGCCTGTCCGCCGTGTGCATCGGGGTGATTGTGGAGCTCTTCAAGCAGACCGCCTTCGCCAAGCTGGAGAAGAAGTACGAAAAGGAAGGAAAGGATGCTTCCAGGCTCAAGACCTTCAAGAGCGTCGCTTCGTTCCTCATCGCCGCAACGCTTGTGGCCCTGTTCCTTTCGAGCATCTACAGGAGCACCCTCCCTACAATCGGAGGGATTGCCGTCGTCCCTATCTGGTACACGGCCATGTTCCTGCTTCAGCTCTTCGTGGACATCAAGGGGGTCAAGACCTTCATAGGCCGCGTCCTTGGCAACATCGCAGCGCCTTCCAAGCCGGAGAAACCCGCCAAAAGGAAGGTCATCAGAAAGGTCGTGTACGAAGACGAGGACGGCAATCCCGTGGACGGCAACGGCAATCCTCTGGAGGTCTGCTGAGATGTCCGGAGGCAATGGATACATCGCCATAGCGTTCGCCGTCGCCACCATATTCCTGTCGTTCCTCCTTGGAAGGAAGGGCGCTCAGTCCAAAGCCAAGGATGAACGGATTGCAAAAGCCGAGAAGGATTCATCACAAGCCCGTGCGGAGGCCTCCAAGGCGACTGCTGAAAAGGAGGCCTCAAAGGCGACGTCCGACCTCGTGCAGAAGGCTTCGAGACATATAGTGGAGCTCATGAGGGGCGAAGACCGCACGGATGCGGAGCTCTCCGTCCTTCAGGACAGGCTCCAGAACGCAAGGGACCGCAACGACATAGACGACGCCATAGAGGTCGCAAGGCTTCAGGCAGAGCGTGCCGTGTCCCTTGGAATGTCCGAGCTTAAGGAGAAGGAGTGAAGCAAGGATGAAAAGATTTCCAACCGCCCTTTTAGGGCTTCTGCTATGCATCGTTCTTCTGGCATCCTGCGCCACGAAGACGGAATATGTGACGCAGACCGAGTACGTGCCGGTCTACATCGACCTTACGGACGTGGTGGATCCCGTGCTGCGCTTCAGGCCCGACAACTCCACCTACGTCATCAAGACGGGGTCGAACCTCAAGACCACTTTCGACATCATAGACAACTCGAACCAGTACCTCAAGGCATGGGAGGACTGGCAGCACTACGCGACGGCCCTCGAAGGCACGCTCATCGACATCAGGGACAGGACCAAGGCCGATGTCCCTGAAACTACTGCGGACGAATGAAGGACCACGTCCGCTTGAAACAATGAAAAACCCGCCATGGCAGGCATACCATGGCGGACCTCCTAGATTTGGCTTGGACCCCAGCCCCTTAAAGGCTGGGGTCCTTCCTTTCAGCATTTTTGACCATCCATACAAAAAAAGGATGTAACCGAAGCCACATCCGCAGGTCTCTGCTTACGCAGAGAAAGAAATGATCTAAGATCTTTTAAATCCTGAATCATGAAACATCTCTGTTTGCACAGAGAAAGTATTTACATACTATAAGTCCAGCTTTTGTTTTGTCAATCTTTTTCTTTCAATCGAATCTGACGATATATGATACATGTCTCCATCTTCAACCTTTGATTATTTTCTCAAGCTCCTCCTCGGACACATAATCGCCTTTCACAATTCCGTCCATGGTATCTGGCATAGACCCTCCGTAGAGCCTGTCGATGTCGTCCGACCTGTATACGGACAGCAGCTCTCCGTCGAGCTCCACTGCGATGGACTCATAGATCCCTGTGATGTCCTTTCTGTCCGATGGATGCAGCTCTTCTGCATACTTCACGGCTTCGTCCTTCTCTTCGAAGAGGTCCATGAAAACGTCTCCATCCCTGTCCCTCATTACGACCCAAACCTTTACCAACTCACAGCTTCTTCCTTTGTCCTGCATTATCATTTCTCCTTTTCCAAAAAGATTTTCAGATTGCCTTTTAGAGGGTTTTTTCAAACCCCTTCCCTTTCGTATTCCCTATCCCTCTGCCGAGGGTCGATTGCGAGGAGCCTACGCTCCTCCCTCTTCCACGTCTCGACGAACGTCCTCCTGCACGAAACCCTTCCGGGCTTTTGGAACCATGAAACGAAAGCCTCCTTGTCGTTGTTGAAGTCTGGACGGTCTATGAAGCTTTCATCGTCGATGACTGCGTTCCATGCTTCGTTGAGGCATCTTTCGACGTCTCTGGACATCAGATTCTCTAGACACCGCCATCTACGGTATTTGTCCAAGGGAACCCCTAGGTCTGCAAAAGGCCTGCCGTCCCTCGTTCCGGGCCACAGTCTGGCAAGGGAGGTCTTCAAGGCATCCAGGGACTGGAGATGCTCCAGCTCCCAGGAATACCAGCGTTCCAGTTCGTCCATGTCGAAGGGTTGCACCTCCAGGGCTTCCGCATTCACTCCAGGGCAGTCCATGCAGATAGAGACCAGCCTTCGCTTGAAGTTCCTCGTGGGCATGGAATCAGCCCACTTCGTAACCGTCCGTAGCATCGACGAGCGTTTTAGAGGGCTTTCGAACAAAGTCCGTGGCTTGCATTCCTCGGTTGTCTCCGTGCCGTATGCGTACAACGCCGCTATGCGTCCAAGAAGGCAGGCCTTTCTGTCCCTGACTCCCTGCGGGGTGTCGTTCCATCGCAAAGGCCCATACGGACCCATCGCAACGACGACGTCAACGGCCTTTTCTTTGGATATCTCAGTTTTTTCCAAATGCATTTCTTTTTTACTCCTTTCCTCTAGGAAACGCGCCCCTTTAGGGCTTTGGAACACCTCGGAAGCATGATAACATGCCCCGGAGTGTTTCTGCATCAAAAAGTTTCCAGTTGTGTTTTAGACAAGAATTGCAGCGACCATGTCTTTGTAGTCCTTGCACAGATCGCCTTCCAGACTGTCCGTTGAATAATCGTAATAGAGTTTTGAAGTGGAGACCCAAAAAGCCTTTCCGTTTGAGATTTCAACGCCAGAGTCCTTCCATGTGGCTTTCTTTATGTTTCCAGTTTTGTAGTATTCGACATCGAAAAGAATGTCGAGGGCGTTGAAGTAGATCCGTTTCATCCCGTTCTTCTCCCAAAGCCTGCCAAACTCCAGCATCTTCTTCTCGTCGTATCTTTTTGGCTTTGGAAGGACGGGGCTGTCCTTCTCTTTTTCAGCCCCGTACATCTCCTCGAAGGCCATCCTTCTACCCGCCGGCTCTCCAAGGGCATCGCACCTCCCGTTGATGAGGGCCACGAGGCGGTTGAACTCGTTCCGATCGGGCTTGTCCGGATATGCAGAACGTTCAAGCTCCGACAGCTCTTTCTTGTACTTTTGATAAAGTTCGTCTTCGTTGCATTTTGGATGCATTGCCCTTGGTCTTTTTCCTATATCCATCTTTTTCTCCTTTGATGTCAAAACTGTTTTACAGACCCTTTTAGAGTTGTCTTATCTCCTCTACCCTTCCTACGTTTGAGTTTTCAAAAGCTCCATCGCTGATCTGTGCTTCAAGCTCTCTTGTGCATTCCTCTTCCGTGTCCATCGTTATCGATATGATTGAGTACTCATTGGTTCCCGTCATGTCGCTGTTCTGGATCTCGATTATCCTTGTCTTTCCATCCTTTGAAAAATCGTCCCTTGTCGATTCTCCAAAAGAGACCCGCTGCCTGTGTCCTTCCAAGCCGTAGACTTTCCACTTCATCGTCTTCATTTTCTTCTTCCTCCCAAACTTTTCCGTAGACCCTTTTAGGTCAGTCCAAAGGGGTGATGGGCTCACCCCTTCGATTGGTCCAAAAGGTTTTGGAAAGCGTTTTAGTGCCGCTTCATTCACCCATGAAGCCGTTTGCGACCTTCATGTTCTCCTTGTCCTGTTCCTTTGCGACTTCAAGAAGATAATCGAAATCCTGCAAATCAACGTCAAACATCAGATCGTTGTCGATTCTGCTCTTGAATGTATAGACTTTGAAGAAAGCTCTGGACAGCTTCACGATCCAGAAGTCAATGCCCCAATCGTAGTTGTGCGCCTTTCGAACGTTCCAGTCCTTCAGGTAAACGGCTTTGTCGTCTCCAACGACAAGGATCAACGAATCCTTTACGATCCTGACGTTGTTCGTGTTGATGATAATCGTGTCGTTGTCAAGAACATGTTTGAAAGTGTAGTATTTGTTTGAAAGCTTTTTGCGGTTGCCTTCTCCAAAGAACCTTTCATTTTCCCTGCGAGCTTTTTCCTTTATGAATGTTGCAAAATCTGACATTTTCATTCTCCAAATCAAAAATAAACAAAACATGCAATGCCCAGGTTGTTCCAGGCCTCATCATATGTCTTCACTGCCGATATTTTTCCATTGCAACCATAGACTCCTGCACTATATGCGATCTCTTCTGTCCAGACTCCTTTTGTTTTTGGAAAAGATTCAAGAACCATGTCAATGACTGCGTTCAGATCCTTGTCGTCTCCTTTCTGAAGACGTCTAATGCGGTATTCTGAGTCTTCAAATGTATAGATGCTTTTGCCTGTCAGTTTGACAGCGTCCAAAGATCTTGCAATCTCTTCGATTCCCTTTCTTGTCATTCTCTGCATTTTTTCACCTCTCTAAAAGTTTTTACCGTCCTCTTCAAAGGACACTTTCAATATAGCACTTTCAATATCGGATGTCAATAGTTTTTTGAAAATATTTTCATTCAATGCAAAGAATTGCGTAAAGCTGACGGCAGACCCGGAGAGATCCCCGGAGATCAAAAGGATCTTCCCTGGGGCTTAGGTACTCCGGGGTGGGATGTTTCTACACACCAGAACGCAGACCCCCGGTCTTTCTCTTCTGTCCAAGGAGTCCAGAGGGTTGCATGCAAGGCTCCTTTGGCTCCACGTTCCAGACTTATTGCAAGTAATAGCTGAAAAGGATCTTGTCTTTGTATTTCGAGACTCCTTTCAGCCAATACGAACGGTTTTTGCGGTTTATTGAGAAATATACTGCAAAGGAACTTCCTTCGTAATCGACATCATCGTCTGCGTCTACTTCCTTCATCCTACTGGAGACGGAATATGTCCTGACAAATTCAATCACTGAAGGATTGTCAAGAAGGAGAGTGTTTCTCGGAGTCAGAGGAAACCTAAAGGAGCCCCCTGTAGAGCCGTCCTTTGCAATACTCACTTCGATGTACCTGTTTGAAGGACTGCTGACGAACCTTATCCTTATGGAACCTTCCTGCAATGTATTGGAGAATACATCTTCATTGTATGGACCTTCCAAGGTTTGACCGTCTTTGGCTTCGTGTTCAAAGCCAAGATCCAAGAGAATCTCGGCTGTCCGCCTTGGCGCCACCTTGTATTCGGTTGGCTTCATCTTCTCAATCCAGAAGTCCTTCTCAAGCACTTCGTAGTTGTCCAGTTCGTGGCTGTCATCCAAAGCATCGCGAACCTCTTCGGATATGTAGGAAGCCAGCCTTTCGCGGTCTTCGCTGTCCAATTTGTTCAGAATTTCATTGATTCCCTTGTTTTCTTTCATTGTATCAGTCCTCCATCATTCTTCGCTTCTGCAGTCCCTGTCCGACATACAGCCTTCGAATTTTTCCCTCAGCCTTCTGGCTTTTTCGTGTGCGATGTCGAACAGGCTCTCCAGACTTTTCGAATACGCCCTTTCGACAGGCCTCTCTGTGCCGCTGCATTCGACCGTCCTGAGTTCAACGACAAAAGGAAAATCCTTGTTTCTGGAGCCTTTGTTCTTCATCAACAGCAATCTGTACGAAAGCATGCCTCTCTCCTTTATCCGGAAGCTAATGCAGTCTCCCTTCTCCAAATCCATCGGATATTCCGGTATTGATTCTTCCGTCCAATCGTATTTCATTCGATTCCTCCATGTGTGAAATCAAGCACTCCTTGCTTGGTCCATTCCTCGAAGCGTTTCTCCTGCAGTTTGAAATACACTTCGTCCTTCTCTATGCCAACGAAATCGTAACCCTCCTCCCATGCCGCTATGCGGGAGCTTCCGCTTCCAAGGAAAGGGTCCAGGATCCTGTCCCCCGGCTTTGCGAAATGATGCAGGAGGAATCGATAAAGACCTATGGGCTTCTGCGTAGGATGGAACCTCGGCCATGCCTGCGTACCTTGTGGAACACCTTCCCATCTTTTCGCATTCATCCCCTTGAAGCTCGTCCATGCATATTCGCACATGGCCATGCTGAACGTGTCCGATATGGAGAGCTTGTCCCACACGACGAAGCACCTTGTGGGCGGCAGCGGAAAGTAGTTCCCTCCCCAGATTATCTGGTTCCTCGATACTCGGAACATCTCGGCGAAGACCTCCTCGGAAGGGGCCACGTCCCAGAATATGCCGTCGTTCCTTCCCTCTCTCTGCATCGTATCCTCGGCTACCCCACGCCTGTTGTATCTTCTCGCCCATGTCCCTCCCTGGAACCTTTCCGATACGGCTGGAACAACCCCCCCCCATCGGGATTTCCGGATTGGGTTCTGTATCTGTCGAACCTTGCTCCGAACCTCTGCCTCTCCGGTATCTTGCGAACCTCCCCGTGTAGTCCTCGAATCGATGCATCCCCCCCCCCATGAGCCGTCGCAGTCTCCATATGGAGGATCCGCGATCAAAAGGTCGAACGCATTGTCTGGAAGGGCCTTCATGTAGTCGTAGCAGTCCATGTTGAAAGTCTGCGTCATGAAACCTTCCTCCCTTTCTCATACAGAGCCATGAGCTTCAATCTCCCTTTGTCGAGCTTGAGAAGCATCACGGTGCAGTCGTTCACCTTCCTTGCGACCAGAGCCGTCTGGCTGAGTGCCTTGTTGTAGTCGCTGAACCGCATCGAGCCGATGAAGGCGTCGTCCTTCTTGGTGACGACCCTATAGCCGTTGCCTGAAACGTATGTGGTCTTCGCCGTTGCCATATATCCTCCGTTTTCCTTGGAACAGACCAATCGAAAGAACCCACCCTCCGACCTCTTCGACAGAGGGTGGGGAGTCCGCAGGAGAAGGGTGTTTCCACTTCCCTTGCCGTACTGAAATAAAAGATAAGCCCCTCGGGGAGGCCTTCTCCCCGGTTTGTAGAAATCAGACCTCGTGCGCTCCTCTCAGGAGGACGGCGCATGATGGTGTTCGATACAGGGTGCGGCGGAGTCGAACCGCCTATGAAGTCCATTCACCCGACTGCAACCGCAATCTGCAGAACTGCGTTCAACGCGTTCAGAAAGAACGATGTGGCGAGCAATGCAGACGATACCGCCGTCTTTTTGGATTCCGCATGCATTGTTCTGTAGACCCCATACAACAAGCCGACAAGAGAGCCTGCGAAAATCACCGAATAGATTGGAACGATCCACAGCATCTTCATTTCAAAAGCCCCTCTACGTCCATCGGTTCGAAATCCTTGCAGAAAAGGCAGGCGGTGTGGTTGTAGTTTCCATCGTAGCTGTTCGTGAATGGTCTCCACCATTTACTGCATTGGGGGTCGGTAAGCCTATGCCTGCAGGCCGTGATGTTGAATATCTCGTCCATTCCATCATCCTCGACCTCCATGCTTCTGCAGAAGTCTCCGCATTGCCTCAATGCATGCAGCAGGATCAGGTTCTCCGTGTCCACGTCCTTTGTTAGGAACGGCTCGCTTGACTTCACCATGACCATCGTTCTGCCTCTCCGTACAAGGATGCCCCAAGGCTTCTGATAGATTCTTCTGTCCTTCTCCTCTATCTCATTGAACAG
>ERZ1026868.338-NODE-338-length-33034-cov-5.240638_pt1 | contig 33034 bp, 46 predicted proteins | sample MGYA00380164_ERZ1026868 | MGnify/ENA primary metagenome ERZ1026868 (study PRJEB33269, sample SAMEA4719800) | human gut metagenome | biome: human-associated habitat; feature: organic feature; material: feces | place: Cameroon | collected 2013-10 ...
TGTCTGCCGCGAACACCGGAGCCGCAAAAGCAAGGCACAAAACCATTGTCAATAACAGCGAAACGACTTTTTTCATACATGACACTCCTTTTTATTTTTATCGGATCTGCTCCGATAATTTAACGCACTTTAAACTGGCGGTTCAACCAACAAGCATCTGAAAATTTCATCAGATGACCACTATATGCCTTAATTTATGTCACTCATAAGTGACGCTATGGTTGACACTTTAGATGCTGTCAGCACTCTAGCATCTCCAAAACGTTTAGCCTGACTTTCTCCTGCTTTCGTAATTTCAGGTAAGATTGTTTCGATATCAGGAATCTTTGTCGTATCAATGTTCATGCAAACGGCAGTCCCTTTGTATTTGATGTTATAGTTTATCTGGTTTTTTCGATTGACAAGAGTAGCATCATCTCCGCTACATAGCCAAAAGGAACCTCCACAGCAACATACCGAACTCGCCGTATATAATCCGTATCCAGAGTTACTCCATACATCCATTGGATCTTGTTTCTGACCATATGTTCTGGTAACTCCAGGCTGCAACGCCAATTTATTTGCCTCTTTATCATTGCGTGGATTATAGTGTCTATTTTGGCGTAGGCTATGCCAAATACCACGTCCCTCATCAATAATAGCTATTTCGGCTTTTTCTTTTGATTCCCAATACTCTCCACAAATCCAAACCTCTTCAGTGTTACCGTGCTCGTACGAATTTCTGATGATTTCTCTCAGACAATATCGAAAGGTCGCTGTTAATGGTGATTTTGCATTTTGTGTAAGTGTAATTGCAAAATCTTGAGAATACCGTTCGATCATTTCGCCTAAAACTAATGTTGATTGTAAATATTTTGACTGGAGATCTTTAATTGATATCTTTTTTATGGGAATATAAGTTGCTCCGTAAGATTCGGCTGTCGTTTTTCGACCAATGTTCCAATCACACATTTGGAAAAAGCCAAAGTTAGCTGCAACCTCACACCCCTGCGTCTTATCATAGTTAATAGCCGTGTGGAAACTTTGGGGAAACGAAATTTTATTTTGTTTAATAGCGTTGGCAGTGATGAGCATGCCAAACGGCGGACAATGCTGCATGTCTGAGAAATCATATATAAATTCTTTTTCTCTATGAAGAGATGCCATCGTTTTGGAAAAGTTCAACGCCGCCAGTGGTGTTAGTGCTCTGGGAATTTTAATAACCATTGCTTTCCTCCTCTGAATCTTCATCATCTGCCGCTTCCGGGTTCTCCGACACGTGCGTGATAGAAAGGCTCTGGCGGTACTGTTCTGCCAGAACAGTGCGTTTAAACTCGGCTGTCGGTGCGATTTCACCCACCAGCTTTTCAAGATCATCCAGCGAGACACGGAAGAACTCCTTGCGCAGGTTGACCTTGTTCACGCGCTGATCGTTCAGGATGTGGTGCAGCTTAGTTTCCAGACTGACTGCATCATCCGAGAAGATCATCGAATGAACATCAAACGGGAACGGCACGCTTGCGCTGCCCAGTTCGTTCACACGGTCCATAGGCTCCAAACGGCGGGTCATGCCGATTTTGAACACGTTCTCTCCAAACGAACCGATGTTGCTGATAACATACACATTGCCGGCCTTGCCATTTTGCAGCTGGACGATTTTATCACGCTGCTCTGCCACTGCACCCAACTGGCGCTGCAGCTCCTCGATACGTGCCTGCAAGAGCTTCGTCTTTTCATCATCCGCAGACTGCATCTGCTCTGTCAGCTGGCTGATCTGGTCGTGATACTTGCTTTCTTCCTTCTCGATCTGTTTGCGCTGACGCTCCAACTCGCGGCGCTCTTCCGCTTCCTGCCGCATCTGTTCACGGATAGCACGCTGCTCCTCACGGGCGCGCTCTTTCTGAACATAGTATTCATACTCGATTTTAACAGCTTCCTGAAAATAATAATCCAGCTCACCAATAAACTTCTTGACAGTGGGAGCAATACTCTGGTTGCCATCCGCTGCGATCACATAATATTTGTTAGTGATCGTTTTGATATCGTTCAGTGCATCATCCAGTTTGCCAAAACTGATATTATTCAGTACATTCTGCAACTCTGCCGACAACGCAATGACCATCAGTCGGTAGATCGTGATGTTAGCTTTTGTTGTATAACGATCCTTGTATTTTTCAAAGGTCGCCTGAATACTCTTTTCGTTTTCTCTATACCGCTTCCGCAGTTCCTTCATGTCCAGACACTGGAGCGTGAGGGTCACGGTGGGCTGCATCAGGGAGTCTGCATCCTTCAGCAGGTCATCCACAGACGGCAGCTCGTCCTCAGTACCAAAGACTTCACTTGCGTGCTGGATGGCCTTGATAAGCTCCTTGCTACGGCGCACCTTCTGCTCTGCGTTTTCAGCACTCTTGCGGCTCTTTTCTTCTTTCTTGGCGAGCTCGTCAAGATGATTTTTACTTTGAAGAATCCACTCTTCAAGTTGAAGTTTCGTGGTTGTCAGCTCTGCATTTTCCGTTCTGGCCTTTGCCGTTCCATCTGCACGAGCTTCCGCAGAGATTTTGTCAAACAAAGCCTGCTGGTCAGACAGCTGCGCATTTAGCTTATCCAGCTTATCTTGCAGTTCTGCCTGCTCCTGTTCCATGCGGACAGTAGATGCACAGTTCACACATAGGCCATTGGTCAGCTTCAGGAAAAAGCCTTTCCGGCCGCATCGGGTACATTTTGGCATTTTACAATTCCTCCTCGTCTACACCTTCGTTGTCCTTGTAATAGTAGTACGCACGCCGTACATACTCTTCCGTGGTATCCAAAAGTTCTGCTATTTCGCAGGCATTCCGCCCTTGTTTCAAAAGGCCAAACAGTACATCTTTTGGGATTGCGTGCCGGATATACCAGCGATCCGCTCGAACTTCGTGCCGCTCTACAATATCAAACGGTATTGTGATTGAGTAAAACCCGCCATATAAGCAATGCCCCAATTCATGGCCGATGCGAGCCTGCTCTTCCGCATAAGTATATGAGTGGGAGCTGTCCATTCCGATGTAGCATCGACCACCAACTTCCGTAGACATGCTGCCCACGATCGGCAGTGGATAGCGTACAACTTCCACATGATTTTCGGCCGCAACTTTAAAAAAGTCAGCCCTTGTTCCCATTTGCATCCCGCTCCTTTATGAACCGGACAAACTGCTTAACTTCTTCATACTGGGCATCCGACACTGGTCCACCGCCAAAGAGAGCAAATTTAATATCATCATCCGTGACCCCGCTGCCCTGTGCAGTGGGGCTTTTTTGTTCTCCAATCAGATAATTCACCGACACACCAAAGTAAGCCGCCACTTTAGAAAGCGTATCGCCTGAAGGTGTTGCACCCGTATTTTTCCACTTTGTAACGGTCGAATTGCTCAATCCAATCTCTTTTGCGGCACGGCTACAGCTTACACCCTTTTCCTGACACAACTCATTATAAAGGTCATAAAACACAACTTTCAACGCTCCTTTTTGTGCAGAGCGCCAAAACTAACCAAATTCAGATTTTCCCGTTGACATTCTAACCAAATTCAGATATTATAGTGTCACAGTTGAATCTGGTTAGCAAACAAAGCCCGGTATCAACTGAATGGCTCAGGCTAGAATTTGCGCTGGATAATTGTTAGCACCATCATCTTACCGCAAATTCTAACCAAAGTCAAGTTTTTGTGCTGAAGGAGGTTAGAATTGTATGCCTGCACAATGGACCGGTGAACTTGTTGGAAAAATGCACAACGCTGGTGTCACCGGCAAAGAACTTGCCGCGCAGATGGGGAAAAATCCCAAGTACGTTTCTCAAGTGCTGAATGGCCATTATGCGCCGAAAAAGTCTGAGAGCGAGTTTAATGCTGCACTCACTGCAATCATCGAAGCAAGAAACGAAAGGGGAGCATGATACTATGAAAAAGCCTTATTTGAAACTTCGCCATCTGATCGAGGACGAAGGATTTGACATTAAAGATCTTCCGGCGCTGACAGGAATTCCCCGCAGCACCTTGAACGATCTTATCAATGCACCGGAAAATGCCGGGATGTGGCGTTGGAAGCATATTGTGTCCATCTGCCAGGTCCTGCACATCCCGCAGGACAAAATCGGTGAGTATTTCTTCCCCACTACTGAGAGGGAGGAGAGATCCGCATGAACGCAAAACTTTACATCGACAGCGAAGCATCTACCATCCGAGCCGAAGGCAACGTCACGGAAGTGCTTGACTGTCTGGCCTCTGCAACCGCTCAGATTCTGAACGCCTATTTCCCCACTAGGAACGACATGCGCCTAGCAGGTGTCGCAACGCTTACCTACAAGACAATTGATGCCCTTGCTTATACGGAACCTGAAAAGGAGGACACCGATGAAGATTAAATCTGGCGTTTGGTACTGGCTGGCAATGGCCTGCTTTGTGGTGGGCCTGCTGTACGGCACGGGCATTGAGGGCAGCTTCCAGACGCTGGGCACCGTCTCGGACGGTGCATTCATCACAGCAATGGTGCTGATCCTGCTGGCGATCTTCTTTATGCGGCTGGGCTTTGCCGCCGAAGCACGTGAGAAACGCCGCCGCAGGGTGCACCAGCAGCCCCGCAACACCGTGAAGAGCGGTAGGAAGGCGGGCTGACACCACCCATGAATAAAGGAAAGCACTTTACCCGCATTTGTTTGGACTGCGGCAAGGTGATGGAAAATGTTGCTGGCAACCTGCGCTTTTGCGCTTCCTGCCGCAGAGAGCGCCACAACCAATATTGCAGGGATTACAGGGCGCATAATGAAAAACCTGCCCGCGTCATGTGGTACACCGTCTGGGACGCAAAGACCGGCGATCTGCTGGCATCCGGCACGTCCGAGATGTGTGCCCGACGGCTGGGCTACAAGAGCGCGAACAGCTTTGCGTCTGCCGTCAGCCATGGGCTCAACGGCAGCCATCGAACTTACAAGTACACATTTGCGCGGGAACGTATCGACCGCAGCGAGGTGGACAGCCTGCCGCCGGTACGCACTATACGAAAAAAGCCCGCCGGTGCGCCAACACCGACGAGCTGCAAGGGATGATGGAATTTGAAAGCCCCATCACCCCGATCATACCATAAAATCGGAGGTTTTACAATGAAAGGAATTTTGATTGAACCGGGCAAAGAGCCGGTAGTCACCACCCTGCCGGACACGCTGCAGGGCATCGAAGCACTGCTGCGGTGCCCCTGTGAGCAGAAAGTCCTGCCACGCACCCCGGCAGTGCTGGTGTACGGCATCATGGGCAGAGACCTGAACCGCATCTATCGCGGCCAGCATATCTACGGCCCTATCCTCTGCTATGGCTGGAAGGACAACAACATCCAGCCCATGAGCAAGGATGTGCAGGCCGAGATGCTGGACCGCCTCAAGGACACGGAGGTGCGGGTATGACGGACTACACCATCAGTTCCAAACTTTCCAACAAGACGGTTTATGCCTGTTACCGTGGACGGTTCTGGCACTGGAACGGCAGCATTTGGAAAGAAAGCCGCATCATGACGCATAGATTTGAGCTGGCCAAGGCAGCAGACAAGAAGCTGACCCCGCAGGCATTCCTGTCTAACGGCGCGGAGTTCGCCCCGTTGGATGAGTACGAAATCGACTGCGCAATGCTGGACGCGTTGGAAAATGCCAAGCCCTGCAAGAACGCCCCCATCGAACCGATGGAAGAACACCCTACCCCATCCGCGCAGTGTTCGGATGCTGCCACTGCTGCGGAAAGCCAAACTGCGGCATCCCCGGCAGCGCCGGAGGGGTCAAGCCCTACGACGGAGACGGCAGATGCTGCCAGCGGCTCCGATGCTCCGGGCAATGCAACCGGAAAGAATGCTGCACTATCCGCCACCTCCGGCAGCTCTTTGAGTAATCCCGTCGCACCCACCTTTGACTTTGGTGCAGACGACCAGACAAACGCCCTACTGTTGCAGGACGCGCAGACCTTCATCACCGGCAACATGGCCCGCATTATGGCCGCAAAGCACGCCCACGATCTGACCGCAAACCACTATCAGGGCAGCTGGGGCAAGTGGTGCACCGCTGTCGGTATCAGCCGGGACACCGGTGACAACATGGTGAGAGTTGCCGAACAGTTCGGCAACATCCAGCTGGAAGGCAAGTCCATTCTGGACGTGCAGCCCCTGAAACTGCTGTATGCTGCGGCCAAGCCCAGCACCCCGGAGGTGGTCAAGCAAGCCGTTTTTACCGGTGACATCACTACTTACAAAGAGTATCAGGAGCTTATGGCCCAACTCAAAGCCGAAAAAGAGCGCGCCGATGCTGCCGAGAAGTCCGCTCAGAACGCCCGCAAGGAAAATGCCTATTTCAAGGAGCTGGTGAAAAGCGCCGAAGCCCAGACCTCTAAGGACGCGAAAAAGCGGGAAGAAGCAGAAAGCCGCTACGAATCCGCTCTTGCCGACATCAGCGGCCTGAAAGAGCAGAACGCCCAGCTGAAAGAGCGCGCCGACTCTGCCGAAGCCCGGGAAGAAGAAGCATGGAAGATGCAGAGCAAGGCCGAAGCCCGGGCCAAAAATGCTGAGGGCCAGCTTTCCGGCTCCCGGCAGGTGGCCGAAGCGGCAAAGCTCCGGGCGGACAAGCTGCAGGAAGAAAATGCGGCCCTGAAAAAGCAGCCCATCGCCGCCGTGGTGGATGAGGAAGAGGTAGACCGGCGGGCCAAAGCTCTGGCTCACCAGTGGGATGAGGAAGAACTGGACCGTCTGGCAGCAGAAAAGGCCTGGGGCCTTGCAGATGCCCGGAATTCTGAACTTGCCAAGGATAACACTGCCCTGCGCAAACAGCTGGCCACATTCCAAGCCCGCGCCAATGACAATACACAGGCCGATTTTGAGACCGCCAACTATTGCGCCAGCCTGTTCCGTTCGGCATGGGACACCTGCAAAGGCAGCTATTCCCGCCTGACCGGTGAAGATCTGGAGAGCACCTTCCAGACCCTGTGCGGCGCACTGAACAGCATCATGGAAGAAGCTTCCCTGCTCTGCCGCCAGCCCGCAGATTATGACGGAGGTGCAGCTGATGAACCCGATGTATGATCTTGCGCTGGACGGCTACGGCCCGCCGCTGGAGCCGCCCGACAACTATTACTTTTTGCCACGCGAACAGGAAGCGGAACAGGAGGATCCCGAAAATGACGAATGAACTTACTGTCCGGGTGGAGTGCCCGGAACTGCCTGCGATCCGGTGGAACGAAGCCGAGGTGCAGCAGAATCTGACCGAAATGCTGGCTGCCTACACCGGCCGCGTCTACACCCCGGAGACCATCAAGGATGCCAAGGCAGACCGTGCCGCCGTAAACAAGCTGGACAAGAATCTCGGCGATGCCGCCCGCAGCGCCAAGGCTTTTTACACGAAGCCGCTGGAAGAATTTTTGCAAAGTGCCAGGCAGATGCAGGCCCAGTGCAAGGCCGTTTCCGGGGCCATCGATGCTCAGGTCAAGGCTGTGGAAGAAGCCGAACGGCAGGACAAGCGGGATGCACTGCGGGCTGTCTATGCCGACTGCATCGGAGGACTGCGGGAGCTGATCCCCTTCGACCGCCTGCTCGTGCCGCAGTGGCTGAACAAGACCTATGATCTGGCAAAGGCCAGCCGCGATCTGCGCCGTGATGTTGAGACCCGGCGGGAAGAGTTGAAAATTATTCATGATACCTGCGGCGAAGATGCTGAAGCCTGCAAGCTGGAATATCTCCGTGTGCTGGATCTGAACGCTGCGCTTGCCGAACACCTGCGCCTGCAGGACAACCGGGAAAAGCTGCGCCGTGCAGAAGCAGAAAGGCAGGCTGCAGAACGTGCCCGCGCAGCCGCGCCGGTAATCATCCCTCCCACCGAGGAAGAGCGTCAGATCGCCGCAGAAGCGGCTCAAACGGCGCAAGCCAATGCTGCAATCACACCGGAGGGCCGTCTGGATTTCAGTATGCTTCAGCGATTTGCGGAGCCATCCCATCAGGATGTTCCGGTCCGCAAGAAATACAGCTTCTGGGTTGAGTTTACCCCGGAAGACATCGCATGGTTCAAGCAGGGAGCCGCCGAGCGCGGTTTCCGTTATGGTTCTATCAAATAATTTTGGAGGTACTTACTTATGGCACTTACTCGTTCCGGCGCATTTGCGCCTACTTCGTCCGTTTCCAACGCACAGGCTCTGGCAAACCGTTCCGTCCAGGAAGCCAACCGTGCAGGCAGCACTGCTATGCAGGCCGCGTCTCCGTCCGTGCCGGTGGAGATCACCGGTGCCGATGGCCAGCACCTCGTCGTCAGTTTTGACGAAGTACGGCGTTTTGTTTGCGACAAGGCCACCGATGCCGAATGCAAGATTTTTTTGGAGACCTGCAAACAGTATCACCTGAACCCCTTCACCAAGGAAGCCTATCTGATCCACTACGACAACAAGAACGAGGATACCGCCAGCACTATCGTGCTGGGCAAGAACTGCTACATGCAGATGGCCGAGCACAACCCCAACTTTGACGGCTTTGAAGCTGGCGTGATTGTCCTGACCGCAGATGGCCAGTTGCTGAACCGTGAGGGATCTATCGTCTATGATGGAGACGGCGGCGAGACCCTTCTGGGTGGCTGGGCAAAGGTCTACCGTAAGGACCGCACCCGCGCCAGCTATGAGGAAGTCAAGCTCAGCGAGTACGATACCGGCAAATCCCTCTGGAACGGAAAAAAGGCTACCATGATCCGCAAGGTAGCTCTGGTGCACGCCCTGCGTGAAGCATTTCCTTCCACCTTTGGTGCCCTGTACGATGAAAGCGAGGTGCGTGTTGATGCCGAAAGCACCGCCCGTGAGGTGCCGCCTGAAGAGCTGCCGGTGCTGGATCCCTACGCAGGCTCCCACCGTCACCGCAAGACGGCAGGCACCCTGATCCCTGCCCCGGAAGCCCCCTCTGCAGAGGAAAGCACGGATGATCCGTTTGGTGGTGATGATGCATGATCGTCCAGACGAAAAACGGCATCATGCTGCACGGCGAGATCGCAAAAGACCCGGTGATCCGGGATGCCGGGCAGAAGCGGGTGCTGAAATTTGATCTGAAGGCCAGCCGCACACAAGATGAGACCGGGAAATGGCAGAGCTTCTTTGTGGGTGTGAACCTCTGGCACGGCATCGATCAGTGGGATGGGATGCTGCAGAAAGGCGATCAGGTCACAGTTTTTGCTCAGAAGCTGAAAGAGCGGGAGTATAACGGCAAGATCTATTACGACGTGGACGCAGACGATGTTGTGCCCGGCGGGCTGGTGACGTTCCGCTGGCTGCAGCAGATGATCGACCTGATGGCGCAGCCCGGCCCTCCGCCGGAACCTGCAGAACCTGCAGCAGACCCGGCAGACCTGCAGGGTGCTCAGATGTACCCCGGTGAAACGCTTGCGGATTACGCACCGCATAATGCTGCCGCACCGGAACCGGCACCCTCTGCCGAGTATGACCCCATCAATGACGATGCCGACGACCTGCCGTTCTGACCTTGCAAGCTGCGCTATCTGGCTATACGGGCATTTCACACGAAAGGAGGTCGGGCTGTGGGCATCGACACAACACGCGGCTTCGTGGCATTTCCCCGCGGTCTGATCGACTGGGAGTGGTACACCGAACCCAACACCGCTCGCCTGTTCTTTCATCTGCTGCTTACGGCCAACTGGCAGGAAAAGCAGTGGCAGGGCATCATCATCCACCCCGGAGAGCTGGTCACAAGCCGTGCGCAGCTGGCAAAACAGCTCAGAATGTCCGAGCAATCCGTCCGTACTGCGCTTGAGCATTTGCAATCAACCAGCTATATAACCAGCCGAACAGGGTCAAGATACAGCGTTATTACGATAAATAATTACGCCGAAATCGTTGGTTCCAACCAGCTCATCAACCAGCAGGTAACCAGCTATCAACCAGCTGCTAACCACAACTTAACAAATATAACAAAGAAACCATTAAAACAATCGTCGTCTGCGCGTGCGCGCGAGACTGCCGGGACGAGGACGACGACCCATCCCGCAGTGGATGAATTTGAATCCTGTATCTGCAAGCTGAGCGCCACCAGTAAAGCTGAGCTGATGGCCTACGCGGAACGGCTGGGTTCAGAACTGGTATCTGCCGTGATCCTGAAGTGTTCCGATCTGGGCGGGCACAGCTGGGCCTATGTCCGCAAGGCGCTGGCAGAAGCTGAATCGCAAGGGTGCAGGTCTGCCGAGGAATACCGCCTGACCAATCCCATCGGTGCCGGACGGAATAAACGTGTAGACCGAACCGAGCCCAGCGGGAACGACTGGCTGAAGAATGCCACGCGGCGCAGGCCGCTGATAAAAAAAGAAGCAGCAAAGGAGGACGCATCCGATGTATCGGAACCCTGAACACTACCCGGACCCGACGGCAGGTGCTGCCCTCTGTCAGCTGCGCAGAAAGGAGAACCGTTTGAACACCGGAAAACAGTTTGAAGCGGACTGGAAGAAGTCCATGCCGCCGGATGCCTGGTGCTATCGCCTGAAGGACAGCGCCGCTACCTACTACGGCGGCAACGAAAACTTGAGCTTCTCTGTGGACAACATCTGTGACTTCGATGTCTACCGTTACCCCATGCACCACTATTTTGAACTCAAGACCATCGAAACGCCCAGCATCCCGCTGACGAAGATCTTTGGCAGCTTTGACCGGGACAAGCAGAAATATCACAAGCTCAAACATATCACCGACATGGCCGCTGCGGCTTCCTACAAGGGCCAGACGGCCCATGTGGTGATAAACTATCGCGGCAAGGTAAACCGCACCTTTGCCGTGCCCGCCAGCGCTGTGCTGGAGTACATGCAGACACAGACCCGCAAAAGCATCCCGTGGCAGTGGGCTGCGCTCAATGGCATTGAGGTGGAGCAGCACCTGCTGCGGGTCCACTGGCAGTATGACGTGGATGGGCTGCTGAAAAAATTGGAAGGAGGTAACGACGAAAATGCAGGAAGTCAGACTGATTGACGCAAGCAAAATCGAAAATCAGAAGATTCATTACCGATCTAAGCAAAAAGAACATGTGGAGCTTTTTCTTGGCGGCGCAATGGCTGTTATGGGGATGATTCATAATGCGCCGACCATTGACCCAGAAAGCCTGCGGCCTGTGGCGCACTGGAACTTAGAAGAGGATGCTGTTGGTGATCCTATCATCTGGACTTGCTCTAACTGCAAAGACAGCATGGTCATGTATGACGGTACTCCAATGGAGAATGCCTACAAGTATTGCCCGTACTGTGGTGCGAGGATGGAGGACGTGGAATGAGCAAAGCTGTCTTATTGGGGATTCACCCTGAATGGTGCGAAGAAATTGTTCTCAAGAAGAAAACGATGGAAGTTCGCAAGAACCGTCCAACTCTGGATGTTCCGTTCAAAGTGTATATCTACTGTACAAAAGCCCCTAAGGGTTGGATGAGAGCCGTACCCGGCCATGGATGGCAACAGCTTGATGGAAAGGTTATCGGTGAGTTCATCTGTGATAAAATTGAGCGCGTCGGTATTCCGTATCCGGCGTATCAGGGCGAACTTGATAAGCGATTCATCGAGGAATCCCGTGCGTCTTACTATGCGCTTCACCGTTATGCATTCCACGATGATCTGTTCTTCTGGCACATCTCCAATCTCAAAATTTATAACTGTCCGCAGCCGTTTCACGATTTTACAAGGTTGCGGAAAACAAAATTTGGATATGAACCGGTAAAAATTGAGCGACCGCCTCAATCCTGGTTCTATGTGGAGGAAATGCGACATGATCCGCAAATGGACCCCTGAAAGTGATATTCCAAAGCCGGGAGAAACCGGTTGTGTGCAGGGAATCAGGTCATGGTTTGAACGCCTGCCCCGGATGCGGGCGCTGATCCGGCAGCAGCAGGAACACATCGAAAGCCTGCGCAGCGCCGCCACCACGACTACCTCCAGCACATCCGGCGCACCCGGCCACTCCGGCACCAGTGACAAAGTTGGCACCAACAGCGATGCAGCCATGGACGCGGAAGCAAAACTGGCCGAACTGAAATGCCAGTATGCTGAGATGCAGAAAGATGCCATTGATGTTGCCTACCTGCTCCATGCTGATCCGGTATCAATCAAACGCAGTCGGTGTCTGATCCTGTCTTTTGTGGAAGGCAAGCGACATGCCGACATCGCACCTGAAGTCGGTTATTCCAATCCGTCTCAGGTCTCAAGGGCCATTTCGGAAGGTCTGGCGCAGCTGGCAGAACTCACGAATGAATTGAATCTTAGTTGACCCTGTACATTTTGCACAATGTCAGAGGGTATTGTTTTTACACGCTCTGGTATTTACTTGTTATCAGCATCTGTGCTATCGTGATACCATCGGCAGAGCCGGAAAGGCCCACCGATATACGCAGTCTCCGAAGTGTATCCTCCATAGGCATCATCGATCACTTCCTTACTCGACGGGATAGCTGCTTCTCACTGACACTTCGCGGACTGCTTCTATGCGAGATATGGGAAGCCCGGTGCTGGATCCGGTAGGCATCGGGAGCGGTTCAACTCCGCAATCTCGCACCAGTACTGAATTTTGAACAGTTTAGTGCTAAAATTATGAAAGGAAAAAACGGTTTTTTCAAACACATGTCCAGTTCAGTTTACGCTTTAAGATGTGTTTATTTGGACAAGTGATGGCGAGTTCATTGAAAGCTGAATATCGTTCCAAAGGATACGTTGGTGCACTTACGAAACTCTTATCTGCTTAACGTGTGCTTTCTTTCATACCCAGAGCGTTTTGTTCAAGTTCAGCGACTAAAGGCATCGACACCGCCTAGCGTGACCGGGAGCGCGAAAGTTTTTCGGTAGTTTATGGCAGGTCTGTACTTAACAGCCTGATGCCGCTGCAAAGCGGCAACCGCCAGCATGGAAACATGCTGGCTTTTTTGATATTCCCAAGCCGTCCATCCGGGCGGCTTTTTGATTTTACGGCAGGAGAGGTGGTGACGTGGCCAACGAAGAAAATCTCATCCCGTTCAGCGAACGAACGGAGAGCGAACAGAGACAGATCGCCCAGAAGGGCGGCATTGCATCCGGTGCGGCCCGCCGCCGCAAGCGCAGCATGAAGGAAGCCGCCGACTACTACCTCAGCCTGCCCGAAACTGACCGTCGCCGGGTGAATGCCCTGCTGCGGGATGCGGTGGACAATGAGGACATCGACAATCAGATGTCGGTGGTCATGGGCATTACTGAAGCCGCTAAGCGCGGTGATGCCCGTGCCGCCGGGGTGCTGCTGAAGATGCTGGGCGAGGAGACCGTGCAGGAGGACCCGGCAGCGGATGCACTGGAAGCTGCCCGCAAGCTGCTGGGAGGTGTAGACAGTGCCATTGACTGAGTTTCAGCAGGAGTTTTTGCGCAACTGTTCCCACCGCTGGAACATCAAGACCGGGGCCACCCGCTCAGGAAAGACCTATCTGGACTGCGCCGTCACCATCCCCAAGCGCATCTGCGCGGCCCGCGATGAAGGCCTGCTGGTTATGCTGGGCAACACACTCGGCACGCTGGAACGCAACGTGCTGGAACCCATGCGGGCGCTTTGGGGGCCTGATCTGGTTGGCATCGTGCGCACCTCGGCATCCGGCAATATCGTGCAGCTGTTTGGCCGCAAGGTATATGTGCTGGGTGCCGACAACAAAAAGCACATTGCCCGCATTCAGGGTGCAGCCTTCGAGTACGCCTATGGTGACGAGATCACCACATGGGACGAAGGTGTGTTCCAGATGCTGAAAAGCCGTCTGTCCTGTCCGCACAGCCATTTTGACGGCACCTGCAACCCGGATAATCCGCAGCACTGGTTCAAAAGGTTTCTGGACAGCGATGCGGACATTTACTGTCAGGCCTACACCATCGACGACAACCCCACCCTGCCGCCGGAGTTCGTGGCTCAGTTGAAAAAAGAATATGCGGGCACGGTCTACTACAACCGCTTCATTCTCGGCCAGTGGGCCGCAGCAGGCGGCATCATCTACCGGCCCTTTGCAGACAGCATTGCCGCCGGGAATGGGCGCTTTCTCTGGCCTGCAGACAAGCCCTGCAGGCCATGGCGCATCCACATCGGCGTGGACTTTGGCGGCAACGGCTCATGGCACGCCTTTGTGGCTACCGGCATTCTGCCGTTCTATGCAGGTGTTGTGGGGCTGGCATCCCAGCGGGTAGACCCGCACGGGCAGGACGCTGACTTCCTTGCCGCACAGCTGATCGATTTCTGCACCGCCGTGTTCGCGCGGTACGGCGAGATCCACTATATTTTCTGCGACAGCGCCGAACAGACGCTGATCAACCACATCCGCACCCGGCTGCGGGCCTGCCCGCTTTCATGGCTGGCTGACCGGGTGAACAATTCCGCTAAGATCCAGATCATCGACCGAATCCGCCTGACGTCCATCCTGATGGGCGGCGGGCGCTTTTGGTATATGCCGGAAGCCGCCACCTTGCGGGACGCGCTGGCCACCGCCCTGTGGAGCCAGAAGCACCCCGGCGTGGACGAACGTCTGGACGACGGCACCACCGATATTGATACATTGGATGCGTTCGAGTACACCATCGAGCGCGATTACAGGAGACTGACTGCAAGATGAACGTTGCCGCTTTTATTGAATACCTGAACAAAACCAAGGGCCTGCAGATCGACGCCTCCTATTATGCCAAAATTGAAAAATGGCGGCAGTGGTGGCAGGGCTATGTACCCAGCGTGCATAATATCAGGATCGCGCGGGAGGACGGCGAACACAAGCGCCGCCGGGCGTCCCTGCGGATGCCCAAGCGCGTGTGCGAGGACTGGGCAAATCTGCTGCTCAACGACAAGACCACCTTCCAGATCGGCGACGCCGCCACCGCTGCCTACCTGCTGGGCAGCGATGAACAGCAGACAGGGGGCCTTTTGCGGCAGCTGCATTTCTGGGAGAACGCCAACAAGCTGGTGGAAAAAGCCTACTGGTCCGGAACCGGGGCCTTCGTACTGAGCGTGGAGGGCATCAAGGGCACAGACGGCCAGCTGGAAGCAGACCCGGATGCCCGCATCGTACTGGACTACGACCCGGCATCCTGCATCCTGCCCATCAGCGTGGAGCGCGGCGTCGTGACCGAAGCCGCATTTGTATCGGAATGTCTGATAGACGGCAGGCCCTGCGCCTATCTGCAGACCCACACGGTCAGGGACGGCAGCCGCACCATCACCAACGAATGGTTTGAGATCGGTCAGGGTCAGGACGGTGCACCGGTGTTCACGCCGCGCAAAGCGCCTGTAGGTACGGTGACTGAATTGCAGCCGGAGGGTTCCCCGCCGTGGTTCAGCCTGTTTTCCCCTGCCGCCGAGAAGAACATCGACGGCGGTACGGGTCTGGGCATGGCCGTGTTCGCGGAAGCTCTTGACGCCGCGCAGGGCGTAGACCTTGCCTTTGACAATTACCGGCAGGACCTTTACCTTGGCGGCAAGAAGATCTTCTACGACCGCAGCCTGTGCAAGGTGGTGATCGGTGCCGATAGCCAGCCGCATTACATCCCGCCCGACGACATGAGCGCACAGCAGTTCTTCTCGCTGCCCGGCAAGGAAGCTAGTCTGGATGCCGCGCCGGAGTGGCACGAGTACAACCCGGATCTGCGCACCGAGGACAACCACCGGGCCGTGCAGGATATGCTGGATCTGTTCAGCTTCAAGTGCGGTCTGGGCTGTCACCGGTACAGCTTTGAGCTGGGCAAGGTGGCCACTGCCACCGAGTACACCGGCAGCCGGCAGGACCTTGTGCAGAGCGCCAACAAGAACCAGATCCCCATCGAGACGGCACTGATCGGCATCCTGCGTGCCATGCTGTGGGCGGCGAAGAACCTGCTGGGCGCGCCGGTAGACCCGGAGACCAGCATTTCCGTCAACTGGGACGACAGCTACATCGTCAGCGAGCAGGAACGCACAAACCAGCTGCGGGAGGACGCCATTGCGGGCCTTGTGCCCCGCTGCCGCTACCTCGCCGCCCGGTACGGCCTGAGCGAAAAGGAAGCCCACGCATGGGCCGAGGAAGCCAAATCGGACAGCCACACTGACGAAGCCATCACCTTCGGGGGTGCCTGATGCTGCCGCCGTCTTACCTCGACCAGATGCCGGACGCATTTGTGCAGCTCTGGCAGCAGGTCGAAGAGCAGATCCTGCAGGACGTTGCCCGGCGCATCGGCAAGATGAACGCCGTGACCCCCACCGCAAACTGGCAGCTGTGGCGCTACCAGCAGACCGAGGCGCTGCGCAATGATGTTGTGAAGCTGCTGGCCCGCTACAGCGGCAAAAGCGAAACGGCCATCCGCAAGCTGCTTTTGCAGGCCGCCACCGAAGCCATGGAGCGGGAGGATGCGATCTATTACCACTACGACATGGAGCCGCCCCCTTTTGAAGAGAACGCCGCCCTGAACAACCTGCTGGATGCCGGCGCGCGGCAGACCTGCGGCACATGGCAGAACCTGACAGCCACCACGGCAAACACCGTCACAGGGGCCTTTGAACGCACACTGGACACTGCATGGCTCAAAGTGAGCACCGGTGCCTTTGACTACAAAACCGCCGTCAAACAGGCTGTGGACAGCCTTGCAGACGACATGCCCATGGTCACCTATCCCAGCGGCCACAAGGACAGCATCGAGGTGGCCGCCCGCCGTGCCGTGCTCACCGGTGTAAACCAGACGACTGGCAAGCTGCAGGTGGCCCGCATGGACGAAATGGGCTGCGAATTTGTGGAGACGACCGCCCACGGCGGTGCCCGTCCTTCTCATGCAGAGTGGCAGGGACGGCGCTTTCACCGCGGTGGTGCGGTGGATTACAAGGGCAGGCACTACCCGGATTTTGAAGCCGCCACCGGCTACGGCACCGGCGCAGGCCTTTGCGGCTGGAACTGCCGCCACACCTTTTTCGCGGTGTTCCCGGAGCTTGGCGACCCGCCCCAATGGACACAGGAGCAGCTGCGGGAGCTGAACGCCCGGAACATCGAGTGGAACGGCAAAAAGTACACCGCCTACGAGATCTCCCAGATGCAGCGTGCCCGGGAGCGGAACGTCCGCCGCTGGAAAAAGCGGTATCTGGCCGAGGACGCCGCCGGGCTAGACCCCACCGACAGCGCTGTGCGCCTGAGAGCCGCCCGCCAGAGCCTGAAAGACTTTACGCAGGCCACCGGTGGCAGAGTAGACAGCGCCCGCACCAGCGTGCCGAAGTTCGGCCGGAGTGAAGCGGGCAAAGCAAGCTATATTGTACAGAAACAGACACGTTTTGATGCAGCAAACAAAGAGTTGCAGCAAATGCGTGAAGCTGGTACAATAAAAGCAAAGGGCAAGCTTATTGAATCCCCGCCCGCTCCCAACGAGATAAGCTTTGCAAGCGAACACGTTTTACAGCGTTGGGCAGAGCGTGGAATGGGGCCAATGGATGCCGAGCGCATTATCAGGACTTCAAAAATCGCAATGTCTCAGCGAAACGGTACTCAGACCTGCTACTATTCCGAATATGGCTTTGTTGCTATTGGACAAGACGGCAATGTTGCCAGTATCGGCCCTCTGGATGAGGGAGGCAAGAAATTGATGGAGGTGGTCAGGAAGCATGGAATTCCGCACTAGTAACGATGTAAAGCTTGAAGAATGGTTTTGCCCGATCTACAACCGTAAAATCGACTGCGGCTTATGCTTTGATGTCTCCAATATCGGAGACGACAGCCTTTGTCTGAAGGGAGCCGACAAGCTGCCTTGCAGTTGGGATAAAGCACACAAAACCTGCAACCAGTGCCAGCATTATGCTGACTGGGATTGACCACCATCCACCCGGACGGTGGTTTTCTTTTGCCCATTTTTACAGAAAGGAACGAACCATGAAAAAGATTCTTCTCGCCCTTGCGCTGGCCGCATCCATTCTGCTGTGTGGCTGTTCCAGCGAAGCCGAAAAGGCCAACTACAACATCTCCAAGCAGGCAGATTACTTCGAGAGTGAGCGCAAGATCACCGTCTACAACGCCCGCACCGATAAGGTCATTATGGAAGCCGAGGGCTACATGTCCATCTCCAACAACTCAAACAATGAGCTGGTCTGCACGGTGAAAGTCGGCCCGGATTCCTACCGCAAGAACTACATCTACCTGAACGACTACACCATGTATGTGGTAGAGGACATCACCGGCACCCATACCGACCCCTACCACTACAAGCTCTATTTCCACACTGACATCCTGCCCAGTGTGGAGGTGAAGCCGTAAAAGTCATTCACGGAAATCCCCCATTTTAACCACTATGTGCCCAGAAAAAGGCTTCATAGTGGTTTTTTCATGCCGTTTTAGCTCATGTTGGCAGAGCACCGGACTTTTAATCCGGGGGTGGCGGGTTCAACTCCCGCAAGCGGCACCATGCGGCGGGCGGCGCGTACCCCGCCCAAGACCGGATAACTGACAGAGAACAGTGTAAAAAACTGAGGTCTCACACACGAAAGGAGTTTCCACCATGAAGCGTGAAGACGTGAAGAACAAGATCCCCGGCATCACCGATGAACAGCTGAACTGGATCATGCAGGAGAACGGCGCAGACATCAACCGGGAGAAGTCTGCAGCCACCGCCCTGCAGACCCAGCTGGACAACGCAAACGCCCAGCTCAAGACCGCACAGGACGGCCTGAAAGCCTTTGACGGCGTGGACGTGGCAGGCCTGCAGGAGCAGGTCACCAAGCTGAAGGCCGACATGAAGGCGCAGGCCGAGGGCTTTGCCTTCGATAACGCCCTGAATGCCGCCATCATGAGCAAGAAGGGCCGCAGCGTTAAGGCAGTGCGGGCTTTGCTGGATCTGGACGCCCTGAAGGGTTCTGCCGACCGCAGCACCGACATTGGCAAGGCGCTGGACGAAGCAGCCAAAGCGAACCCGTGGGCCTTTGGCGATGTGCAGGACGGCGAAAGGAAGAACGCTGGCACCTACTCCACCGGTGCCGAACACGGCGACCCGATGCACGGCGAGGACGATGTGGACCCGGTGGAAGCGTCCTTCAAAGCCATGAACCCCAACATCAAAATTTAAGGAAAGGATGATTTTTCATGCCCCATATTGCAAGAGAGCGTTATTCTGAGCTGGTAGATGCAAAGCTGCGTGCCACCATCGTGAAGCGCGTCGGCGTCATCTGCAACAACCGTTACGAAGGCAGCCCCAAGGCCGGTGCCGTCAAGGTGCCCGTCCGCGACACCGAGGTGACGGTGGCCGACTACAACAAGAAGACCGGCACCGCCATGACCCACGGCGACACCAGCTTCCTGACCGTGAACATCGACAAGGACAAGGCTGTGAACGAGCTGATCGACGGCTTTGATGCCGAGAGCGTGCCCGGCCATCTGGTAGCCGACCGTCTGGACAGCGCCGGTTACTCGCTGGCGCTGCAGATGGAGACCGACGCTTCTGCCGAGCTGGTAACCGGCGGCACCGCCATGGACAGTACTGTTGCCCTGACCAAGGCCAACATCTATGACACCATCGTGGACGCCCGCACCAAACTGTCCGAGACCCATGTGCCCACGGATGGCCGCTGGCTGCTGGTCTCCCCTGAGACCTACGCCCTGCTGCTGAAGAGCCCGGAGTTCGTCAAGGCGTCTGCTCTGGGCGACGCCGTGGTGCAGACCGGCGCGGTGGGCCGCGTGGCAGGCTTTACCGTCTTTGAGGATACTACCCTCGGCGAGAAGGTGGACTTTATCGCGGGCCACCCCAACTGGTTCACCCGCATCGAGGAGTGGAGCGAGCCGGTTGCCGTCAATGACCTGAAGGGCAGCGGCACCTTCATCGGTGCTTGTGCTGTGCAGGGCCGCAAGATCTATGCCCACAAGGTCACCAAGGCCCAGACCGTCCTCGTTAAGAGCCATGCCTAAGGAGGTCTGACCGATGCTCTACTGCACCTATGACCAGTATGCGGCGGCGGGCGGCACGGTGCCGGAAGCGGCCTTCGGCGTGCTGTGCAGCCGGGCTTCCCGCATGATCGATGCCGCCACCTTTGGCCGGGCCGAGAGCCACGCCGCCGGGTGTGAGGCCTGCCGGGCAGCGCTGGCAGATGCCTGCACGCAGATCATCGGACTGTTGGCCGCTGCATCTGCTGTGGGCGCTGTGCCGGGCGCATCCAGCGCCAGCAATGATGGCTGGAGCGTCACCTTTGGCACCGGCAGCGTGAGCGCCGCCACCCGGCAGGAAGCGGCGGAGATCATCCGCACCGCGCTGGGCAATGACCCGCATGATCTGCTGTACAGGGGTATTTTGTGATGCAGACAGCCGTTACTGTTGTGAACCTCATCCACGACACTGCCACCGAGACCGACACCCCGGTGTGTCATGTGTTCCCCGGGTGCAGCTGGCGGGAATGCCGCTCCACCTTCGGCTCCGGCACCGCCAAGGACCCGGAGCGCACAACCCACATCCGCATCCCGGCCAGCGTGTGCACCATGGGCTATCTGCCCTACGCTCAGTGGGCGGCTCTGCCTGCTGCCGAAAAGGCCAAACACTGGACCCTGAAACGCGGCTGGAAGCTGGTGCAGGGCGCTGTGCCTGCCTTGACCGAAGCCGAGTATGCCCGGCTCGAAAAAACGCACCTGTGCTGCACGGCGGCGGCTGTCTCGGACAACCGGGAACCGCTCCTGCCGCACTGGCATGTTGAAGGGAGCTGATCGCATGAGCGCACCTGTTTTTGATTTCAAGATCCAGTTCCGGCCCGGCTTTCAGGCCGACATGGACGCGCGGTTTGCAAGGCTGCAGTTTGCCTTTTCTCAGAAAGTGGCCGATGTTGTGGACAAGTATGTTCCGCTTGAAAGCGGTCAGCTGAAAGACAGCGTGAACGGCGCTGCATCCGACTTCAAAACCGGCCTGCTGGTGTACAATACCCCCTATGCCCGCAAGCAGTATTATCTGCATGAGCAGGGCACCGACCTGCACGGCGCGAAGGGCGAAACGGAACGCCATCGCGGTTCCTATTGGGGACAGAACGCCATTGCCGACCACAAGGACGAACTGGAAAAGTTCGCCCACGATGCCGCAAAGCAGTTTCTGGGAGGGAACAAATGAGCGAAACCGTAAAGCCCACCATTGCCGCCCTGCGGGCATGGCTCAAGACCTGCCCGCTGATTGCCGACGAGCAGGAAGCCACCGGAGCTGCCTTCCGCATTGCCGGGCTGGAAGAAGAATCCACCGCCTTTTCCATCGAGGACAGCCCCGGTGATCCCATCGTTACCGAGTACATCTCCGGCTGGGAAATGGCGAAGAATTACCTCTTTCTGTCCAGACGAGAATACAGCGAAGTGGATGCCGTCAATATCCAGAACAGCGGCTTTTTCGAGCAGCTCACCGAGTGGGTCATGCGGCAGGATGCCCGGCATAACCTGCCCGACCTCTCGGCCTGCGGCGGGGACAAGACCCCCACTGGCATTGCCGTGACGAACAGCGGCTACATCGTCACAAACAGCGCGGGCAGCTGTAAGATGCAGCTGCAGATGCGCCTGACCTACTACATGCCCAAATGAAAGGAGTTTTGATATGACTGTATCTGAAGCCATTACCAAGTCCGGCATCACGCCCAGTGCGTCCTATACCGGCATTGAGACGGCGAATGATTTTGTGCTGGCCTTCCAGATCGATAGCACCCAGACCAAGGAAAGCCAGTGGGTGGTGTGCGCCGACCACGTCAAGGAGCATTCCGGCTCCCTGAACGCCACCACCGAGGATTCCCAGTACATCCGCACCGGCAACGTCACCGAAAAGACCGGCACCCAGCGCACCCTTGCCGTCAACGGCGACCGCTGCGTGGGCGATGCATTTCAGGATTTTGTGCTGAGCCACAAGATCGTGTACGGCACCGGCAGTGATGTGATCGTGCCCTACATCTATTTCAGCCTGCGCACCGGCAAGGGCGAGAAAGGCAGCGCTGCCATCATCGTCACCAGCGACGTGGGCGGTGCAGCCGGTTCCAAGGCCACCTTTGCCTGCGACGTGAAGGCCATCGGCACGCCGGACGAGTTTGACTACAACCCCGCCACCCAGTCCGCTGAGCCTGCAAAGGCCGTCAAGGGCTGATTTTTTCAAACACAGTCCCCGCTCCGCACCGGAACGGGGATTTTTTATGCCGTGAAACAGTAAAAGAAGCTGGTGCAAATCCGGCACACGGCCCAAGAAAGGAGCCAGAACATGGTTATTTGTGGACAGGAATTTGAATTTTCCCTGATGAACGCCAACGACCTTGACCGCTTTGAGGACGCCAACGAGCAGATGCAGCGCCGGAGCGCCGAGGAGACGGAGCATTTCCATCGCGGCGGTGTCCGTCTGGGCGACCATGCACGTGCACAGGCACGCATTGCCATGGACTGCATCGACGAGATTCTCGGTGCAGGCGCGTCCGACCGTCTGGGGCTTAACGAAAACTACATGGCACCCATCTATGACGTGATCGAGGAACTGGGCAATGCCTTTGCCGCCGAGAAACAGCGCTATGCCGCCAGAGCCGCCCAGCCCATGAACCGCCAGCAGCGCCGTGCCGAGCAGAAAGCCCGGCAGCGTACCAGGACGGCGGGGCGCATCGTTGAAACCAACGAAATCATCCGTATGCCGCCCAAGGTAACTATTCACGAGGACCCCGCAGACAGGGCCCTGCGTCTGGCAGATGCCCGTGTCGCGGTGGACGCTTTGAAGGACGACCCGGAGGCCATGCAGCAGCTGGCCGACTACGCCCTGAAGATTGCAGCGGAGCGCCATGTCTGATCTGCTGACGGACGCACTGCCCACCGTATGGCATGGCCGGGCCATTGACCCGGACTTTCGGCACATGGTGTGGCTGAGCAATGTCTACCGGCGCGGGGCCGGAGACGACCCGTTGGCACTGGCGTGCCGCGCCGTCCGGCGGTTTTACCGGGACCCGCAGCCGCTGCTGAGCAATGCTCAGGCGTGCATGGAAGCGTATCAGCATCTCATCGAGTTTTGCATTGCCGGAGAGCAGGCCGCAGAACCCACGGCCAGCGCTGCCACCAGCGGCCCGGAAAAGCCGCCCGCCTTCGACTACCAGTGTGATGCCGGTTACATCGTGGCGGCGTTCCAGCAGGCCTACGGCATCGACCTGACCCGCGAAAAGATGCACTGGTTCCGGTTCCGTGCGCTGTTCGCGGCCCTGCCGGAGGAGACCCTCATGGCAAAGATCATGAGCTGGCGCACCATGGATCTTTCCGAGTACGAGGGCAGTATGCGTGCCCACTATGCCGACCTGCAGGAGCGCTTTGCCCTGCCTGCTGAGCTGAGAGGGGGTGCCGCCCGTGTCGTTTCGGTCGAAGAGCACGATGCCGCGTTCCTCGCGCGATTCCGGCACTAGCCGCGCCCCGGTGCCCTGCCCATACTGCGGGCGGGCGCTGCCGGTGTGGGCAGAAAATGCCGCATCCGCCCATGGCCTGTGGGTAAAATGCAAAAATCCCGCCTGTAAGCGGGAGGTAGAGATCAAGTTATAACAGCCTGTGCCCTTGTGCCCGCGCTCTTTTGGAATTGAGAGAGGTGGACACAGTGGCATTTGATTTTGACGTTACCGGCAACACCAAACTGGATACCAGCGGTTTTACCAATGGCATTTCCAGCATGACGGTGGCTGCTGGTAATCTAATCGCTGACTTTGTAAAATCGGCCAGCAGCAAAATGGCCGAGCTGGTGACTTCCTCGGTCGATATTGGTGCATCGTTCGAGACAGCCCTTGCCAAGGTCAGCACCATCGCCGACACAAGCAAGGTCTCTGTGGGCGATCTGAACAAACAGATCCTTGATACATCCGGTAGCATGGGCATTGCCGCTGCAGACATTGCCGAAGCAGCCTATCAGGCCATCAGTGCCGGACAGGATACGGCAAACGCCGTGGCTTTTGCCGGACAGGCTTCCAAGCTGGCTGCTGCTGGCTTCACTTCCAGCAGTTCGGCGGTCGATATTCTGACCACCGCGCTGAATGCCTACGGCCTGAGTGCAGATCAGGCCACCCATGTATCGGATGTACTGCTGACCACCCAGAATCTGGGCAAAACCAGCGTGGATGAGCTTTCGTCCAGCATGGGCAAGGTCATTCCTCTGGCCGCAGCGTATGGTGTGACCGTCGAAAATCTGTCCAGTGGTCTGGCCGTCATGACCGCAAATGGTATTGCCACGGCAGAAGCCACCACCTACACCAAGTCCATGCTCAACGAGCTGGGCGATGCCGGTTCTACCGTCGGCAAAATTTTGCAGAAACAGACCGGAAAGAGCTTTGCTCAGCTGAATGCCGAGGGCAAGAGCCTGGGCGATGTGCTGCAGATTTTGTATCAGAGTGTCGGCGGCAACAGTACCGCCTTCGCGGGCCTGTGGTCCAGCGTGGAAGCAGGCACCGGCGCATTGTCTCTGGCATCCGGCGGAGCAGAGCATTTTAACGATGTTCTCAGCCAGATGCAGAACAGCGCAGGCGCTACCGAGACTGCCTATGAGACCATGACCGACACCTTCCAGCACAAGGTGGATACCCTGCAGACGGCTGCAGAGAACCTCGGCATTACCCTGTATGATTCGCTTGAGCCTACTCTGAGCGATGTTGCTCAGTGGGGCACAGACTGCATCGGCACCCTGACCACCGCCCTCACAGAGGGCGGGCCGGAAGCCATGCTGGCCGCTGCCGGTGAGATCATCTCCGATCTGGCGGCGGGCATTGCGGCACAGCTGCCCGGCCTGATGCAGACCGGCGTGGAGATCATCACTCAGCTGACCCAGAGCCTGACCAACGCCATGCCTGCCATGCTGGACACCGCAGGCGAAGTGCTGGGTACTCTGGCGCAGGGTATCATTGACAACCTGCCGGAGCTGATCGTCTGCGCAGCACGCATCATTTCCGAACTGGCAGATTACCTCGGCGACCACGCTGACGACATCATGGATAAGGGTGTCCAATTCGTTGAGAGCATTATCACCGGCATCACCGCAGCGCTGCCCCAGCTCATCACGTCGGCGGCTGGCTTGATCGCCAAATGGGCAGCTGCCCTGATCGCCCATCTGCCGGACATCCTCAAGTGCGGTGCAGCTATGCTGACCACGCTGGTGGACGGTATCATCCGCAGCATCGAAAATCTGGCCGAAGCAGCCCTCGCCTGCATCGCAAAGCTGGTGGGTGTCTGGGACGGAAACATGGACGAGTTCGGCCATATTGGTGAGAACATCGTTCAGGGCATCATCAACGGCATTGCAGGCGTGTGGGGCAAGCTCACCTCGTGGGTGTCCGGCCTGATTGCCAACCTCGTTGGAACGGCCAGCAATGCCGCCACCACCGGCATCGCGTCCGGCGCTGCTTCTGCGGTGGCATCAGCCTACAACGGCAAAGAAATGAACCGTGACCAGCGGCATCAGGACGCACTGGCAGGCAATGGCATCAGCAACAAGAGCTGGACTGAACGCCAGAACGAAGCAAAGGCCGCAGCTGCCGAAAGCCAGAAAGCCGCCTCCATCATCTCCCAGTCCGCAGGCAAAGCCGCATCTGCCGTCAGCACCTCCGGCAAAAAGGCCAGTGCCAGCGCCAAGACGGCCGCCGCCACGGTGGTAAAGTCCATCTCCGACACGACCACCACGGTCAAGGATGGCATCACCCGCACGGTGGAGACCGTGAACGAGACCCTTTCCAACGGCAAACAGCAGCAGACCCAGACCATCACCGAGACTTCCCGGCAGATGGTGGATGGTGTGCTGAAGGATGTTAAGACCATCACAGAGGTTGCGGCGGACGGCACCAAGACCGTCAAGCAGACCATGGAGACCGTCCGCGAGACGGCTAAGACCGTCACCTCCACCTTCGAGACGCTGGCAGACGGGGTCAAGACCACCACCCAGACCGTCACCGAGACCCTGACAGACGGCACCGAGACCCAGAAGCAGGTCATCACCGAGGTCTACGACGACATCGTGGACGGTGCCCTTGTGACGGTGGAGAAGGTCAAGACCATCGCCGCCGATGGCACCGTGCAGGTGGCCGAACAGATCAAGAAGTCCAGCGCGGACACCTTCGACGGCCTGTGGAAGGAACTGCAGGACAAGGCCGATACCGGCCTGCTGGGCACCTTCGATGATCTGTACACCGCCGTCAAGAATCAGGACTGGCTGGGCATCGGCAAGTGGGTGGCATCCACCATCTACGGCGGCCTGACCGCCGACCAGAAGAAACAGGTCAATGATTTTGCCCTTGGCATCGTGACTAAGCTCAATAAGGCGCTGGGCGGTGCCCGCGACCAGCTGGTGCAGGGAGCTATCGACCTTGGCGGGCAGATCGTGAACGGCCTGACCGGCGGCTTCTCTGAGGTCTGGCAGCAGGCACAGGGCCTCGGCTCCACCCTGATAGAGATCTTCGGCGGGCTGAAAACACCGCTGCAGAGTGCGGCCCTTGCCATCAGTCAGGGCATGAAAGGCGGCATGATCTCTGCATTCCCGGAGATCCTTGCTTCGCTGGGCGGCCTGATCGGGTCTATCGGCGGCGCGTTCGTAGCAATGCTGGATGCCATCGCTGCGGCGCTGTTCCCTACTGGCTTTGGCACTCCGCAGGCTCTGCTGATGATCGCAGCGGGCGTAGCCCTTGCTGCCGTCATCGCGGGCATCGTTGCCTCGATCGGCGGCTCTTTCAGTAAGAAAGGTTCGTCCGGGCGCGGCAGCTCTTCCGGCGGGTCCTCCGGCTCCGGCGGCATGGGCAGCGTGGATATCACCACCGGCACCGGCAGTCTGGAAGATGCCATCAACGCCAACACCAAGGCGCTGGAAAAGACAAACTCTGCCCTTGCCGACATGATCCGGCAGGCGGGCAGTCTGGTACTTTCCGACAACATGCGTCTGGGCAGCACCGTGGCGGCTTCCGGCACCGCGCAGGTGGTGTCCGCTGCAAACAACTACCACCGCGAGGGCGACACCAACATCACCCAGAACTTCTACAACGGTCACGACACCGCCGCCGCACAGCAGCGGGAAGCCCGCTGGGAAGCCGACAAGGCCAAGGCCCGCAAACGATGAAAGGAGGACACTGTGTTTTTTAAGGATCATCTCAAGATCGTGACAGATGCCGGTGCCGTCCTGCATCTGGGCTGGGACTACGAAGCCCCCTACTTTCTCGACCCGCTCAACGGCATCGACGTGGACTTGAAAACCGCGCAGGGTGTCAATCAGGTGGGCGACACCGTGGAGGGGCAGAGCGTCTCCGGCGTGTCCCGCACCCTCGATGTGGTGTTCTGGGGCGCGTATGCGCTGGACAATGCCCGGGCGTTCAGCAAAAAGCTGCCCTACTTCACCAAAGGCACTCTCTATTTTGGCGACAAATACTTCACCCGCTTTGTGCTGCAGAAAACGCCTTACTTTTCCAGCTACACGCCGGACCCGCGCTGTGAGCTGATGCTCTACAGCGAGAAACCTTACTGGTACGATCTGAACGCCGTCAGCAGCGTGCTGGGCGGGTACGAGAAAGCGTTCCGCTTCCCCGTCTGCTACGACAGCCACATCTACGGCATCAAACGGGACGGCACGGCGGCGGTGCTGTGCAACGAGGGCAGCCTGCCGGTACCCTTCACGGCCACACTGCGGTGCGACATGCCGGTGACGCACCCCAAGGTGGTGGATCTGCAGACCGGGGCCTTCATCGGCTTTGACCTGACCCTGAACGCCGGGGACAAGCTGGAGATCTACCGCTCCACCTCCGACCGGCTGGCCTGCACCCTGACCCATGAGGGCGTGACCACAAACATCTTTGCAAAGCTGGACGAGGACAGCACCCTCACTGAGCTGCAGCCCGGCGATAACGTTCTCTCCATGCAGGCGGAGAACGGCTCCGGTTACCTACAGGCATCCGTCAGCTTTTACCCGATGGAGGCGGGCATCCTGCCCGAACCGCTATGAGACTGGACGTTTTGGACGCAGAGACCCTTGCCCGCGTGGGCTGGGTGGACGTGTGGGTGTCCCTCTACTGGGACAGCCCCTATTATTCCGAGGGAAGCTTCACCCTTGAGGTGCGGCCCACCACCGAGAATTTACAGCTCCTGCAGGAAGGCCGGTGGCTGGTGCGCAGCGACGAAAGCCCCCGCATCCCCATGCGCATCTGCAGCCGGGCCAACCAGAACGCCGACGCAAACCTTGTGGTGTCCGGCTACCCGGCCACGTGGCTGCTGACAAAGCGGGTGTCGGCGGTGAGCATCAAGAACCAGAACGCCGAAGCCGCCATGCGCGGCCTTGTGGAAGCTGCCAAGCCGTGGCCCCGCCTTGAGCTGGGCACCGAGTACGGCTTTGACACCATCTTTGAAAAGCAGACCTCCGGCGGCAGCGTGTTCGACTACTGCAAGACCATCGGGCAGGCCTGTGACCTCGGGTTTCGGGTCATTCTGGACGGCACCGGCAGCAAGAAGAAGCTGCTCTTTGAGTGCTTCCGCCCCACCTTCGACCCGAACCGCCGCTACAGCCCCAAGTGGGGCAATCTGCTGAACGCCGGGTGGAGCTTTTCCGATACCGATTACGCCAACGTGGCCCTTGTGCAGGGCGCTGGCGAGGGCGACGCGCGCGCCACCGTCTGGGTGGGCGACGTGGACAGCACCGGCTCCGATCGGCGGGAAATGTACGTCGATGCCCGGGACGTGCAGCCGGAGGACGGCGAGACCAGCACCAGCCAGAGCTATCTGGCAAAGCTGGCTGACCGGGGCGGCGAAAAACTGCTGGCTCAGCTGCGCACCGGCTCGATCGAGTTCGACGTGGACGATGATACCCTGCAGGTGGGCGACGTGCTGAGCGCCAGCCTGCCGCAGCTGGGCTACACTGCCATGGTGCGCGTGGCCGACATCATCACCCAGAGCCAGGAGGACGGCACCACCCGCACCATCCGGCTGGGTACGCCCAGCTGGCACAAAACCTGAAAAGGAGGACTTTATGGCTGATATCATTACTTACCCCGAAAACGGCATCACCTACGACGCCGACGATGCTTCGGGCTACCTTGCCACCCGCCAGAGCGGCGTGTACAGCGCCGAAGAGGACTTCTCAGTCACGGCGGTGGAGGGCCTGAACGTACAGGTGAGCGCCGGTCAGGCGTGGGTGCGCCCGGCGCGGTTCAAGGGCCGCAGCATCATCATGGAGCAGCCCGAAACCCTGACCCTGACTGCCGCCGATGCCGTGCGCAGCCGCATCGACCGTGTGGTGCTGCGCTACGATGCCGCTGCCAAAAAGACCCGCCTTGTGGTGCTGGATGGCACCCCGGATTCTGCCGGGCCTGTTGCCCCGGCCATCACCCGCACCGAGCTGATCTACGACCTCTGCCTTGCCGAGATCAAGCGCCCTGCAGGCAGCACTTCCGTCACTGCCGCCGACATCTACGACACCCGCGCAGATGAGACCGTCTGCGGCGTGATGCGGGATGGCGTGACCGGCATCCCGGCGGCAGCGCTCATCCAGATGCTGCGGCAGAAGATCGCAGAGGTGGACAGCGGCAGTTTCTACACCAAAGAAGCCGTGGATGCCATGCTGGCCGTGATTCAGGCGCAGGTCGCAAAAGCTGGCGCGCCGACCGAACGTCTGGCCTTTGTCACGCAGGTTTCTGCAAACAGATGGGGCTGGAACCAAACCATGAGCTGCGAAGCCACCATTCCTAAAGGTGTGGACTTTATCCGCATCACTCCGGATAATTTCGATTCTCCGTATGTGTTCCAGTTTTCTACCAATAAAGATTTAAGCCTTACAGGCGGAAACAGCAAGGCGGTATCCGCGATCTGCGCATCTAATGCTGATTTCAAATACACTGCCAGCGACCGCAAGATCAAAATAACCGCCTACGATACCAGTATCGGCAGAACCTGCATTCAGGGATACAAATACGGCACTGCTGCCACTCCCTGTATCGTCTGGACTGAGGGCGACGGCACATCCGCTAAAGACCATGACATCGATTATATCGAGATCAAGGAGCGGTATAATGCAAGCAGCTCTAGTGACTACAAGAACACCGTGGAAGCTGTTGCCCGCGTCGTGAAAGGCAGCACGTATACGACCGCCGGCGGTGCCACAGTCACTTTTGCCAGCGACGGTACCGTAACGGCCAAAGACTATTCCGGCACGCTTGTGGGCTACCGGTACATGACGCTGACAGAAGTTTCAGAGCAGGTAGCATCCACTCAATCCGCTCTGGCCGACGCAGACGCTTTGAACCTTGACCAGGACTACCGCCTAACTCTTTTGGAGCTGGGCGTGACCGATGATGAAACCACTTAACAGAAAGGAAGGACCCCTATGGCACTTTATAACACCTGCAAGCGCATGATCCAGCGCGGCCAGACCGGCGGTCTGGCAAAGAAGCTGGATATCTTCTACGCCGCCAACAAGCTGACCGATGAACAGTACGCAGAGCTGACCGAGATGCTGACCGAAAAGACCAGCGCATAACCGGGCCGGAAAAGGACGTGATACATATGGCGATCAAACAGTACAGTCTGAAAACAGACGGCGCAAAGCAGCTCTCCCCGGCGTTCCGCGTGCGGGAGTTCCGCTGCCGTGATGGCTCTGACACCATCCTCATTGACGAGGGCCTTGTGGTGCTGCTGCAGTGCATCCGGGAGCATTTCGGCAAGGCAGTGACCATCACCAGCGGCTACCGCACGGCCAGCCATAACGCAAAGGTTGGCGGTTCCAAGAGCAGCCAGCACCTGCTGGGCCGCGCCGCAGACATTCAGGTGCAGGACACCGACCCGCTGGCCGTTGCTGCCTACGCCGAAAGCCTGATGCCCGGCTGGGGCGGCGTGGGCCGCTACCCGGTCAAGGCAGGCCGGGCCAATGGCTGGGTGCACGTAGACACCCGCCCGAACAAGAGCCGGTGGACGCTGTGAGGGGGACAACATGGCAAGTTATTTGATCTCTGACGCGCCCTATGCATCGTGGCTCTCCGAGGTATTAGCTACACTGGAAGAGCACAAAATCAGTCAGCTCGCGATAGCCGCACCTTTGCCCACGGGTGAAGTGTTCACCGGCTATTTCGGTATGGACACGATGGACAAGGCGCTGATCGCAACGAACATTCAGGCCGATGCCACCATGGATGTAGTCTGTGCCAACGGCCAGCGCATCCAGCAGGCGTGGGAAGATAACATTGAAGATTCGGAGGATTGATACCAATGCAGCAGACTTTCTCGTACATCTCCGCGCACTGGATGGAGGGAGCCATCTGGCTGCTGGGTCTTGGCTGGGGCTACCTCGTAAAGAAAGTAACCGAGTACAAGACCATCAAGGACGGCCTGCTGGCCATCATGCATGACAGGCTGTATCAGGCGTGCATCTACTACACCCAACAGGGCTGGATCGATGCCAGCGGCCTGAAGAACCTCGAATACTTATACCAAAGTTACCACGCGCTGGGCGGCAATGGCACCGGCACCGAGCTTTATAACCGGGCCAAGGCGCTGCCCATTCGCGATTAAATGCAAGCCCGGCGCTGCCGGGAGAAAGGACCTGACTATGACCGCACACACCTACAACGCACCCACCATCTCCGCAGGCACCATTGCCCGCACCGCCTGCCTGCTGCTGGCCCTGACCAATCAGGTGCTGTCTGCACTGGGCAAGCCCGTGCTGCCCATCGAGAGCCAGACCGTGGAGCAGCTGGTCACCGCCGGCATCACCACCGTGGCCGCGCTGGTCGCGTGGTGGAAGAACAACAGCTTCACCCCCGCAGCCCTTCAGGCAGACCAGACCTACGACAAGCTGAAGGCACAGGGGAAGTAAGCCTGTAAGCTGACTCCATAGCGGAGGCGACACGGAGCGCCGCATAAAATGACAAGAGCCGCAGCCCCGTGAAAAGGGTAGCGGCTCTTTTTTTATCTAAAATGTTGAATTCACGTTTTATTATCGGGAAGTGTTACATTCGCTTTTTTCCTTTTAGGAACATGATGCGGATTGAATTTCCTAAAATTTCGCTCTAACTTAACAAAATTACAACAAACGCTCTTATACATCGGCACCTTTTTTATGACAGCACGATTATACGTCGTCTGAGCACGATGAATAATCACTTCCTCATTCTTGTTGCAAAATTCAAGCTGGTTAAGTAGCAGCATCTTATACTGTTGATCCGTAACTTCTTGAATGTTAAATTCAAGTAAGCAGGAAGGCAACACAGGTATCATATTGTTAAATCCCATCACGCCAAGTCGCCCGTCATCCAGCTTCATTACGGGTCCACCACCTTTTATATTTGCATGGTTCGGTTTTGGGGATTCCAAAGGAACATAATAATTTACTCCATCAATGGAAAGAACAATGCCTATATACGGACGCCGTTGTCCTTTGTTATGCTGGACTCTATTATCCAGACTATGTAGGAATCTGATGTAATGCTCATCAATATGATAGAACCTAAACTTCCCCATGAATTCAACTCCTAAACCCAAGAAGGTGCGGAACAGCTAACTGCCCCGCACCCTTTTTTAGCTCCTCACTATACGGCAGAGGTTCTCCGCTTTTTTCATTCTCTACTTACGGTAAGAGCTCACCGCTTTTTTCATTCCCCAATTTTTCAGGCAGGGAGGGGCTACCCTCTTTCAGCAGACACAGCAAAAGACAGCACAGTCTTTTTTGTATCATGGCAAAGGTTAAACCTTTGCAATTACATTATATGCTTTTCTGTCGGTGATGTAAACATTTGTGAAAGTTTTTACACAAACGAATGTTGCTTACGCAACATGTCTGCTCTGCTTAATATTTTTATCTATGTGCGTCGGTCGGTTGGGACATCCTGACCGAACTTTTCTGCATAAAGGATCTGCAGCAGTTCCCACACCTCCTGCAGGCTGGTGACTGTATAAACCGCAGCTTTAGCAGGTAAAGGAACACTCTGCGGCGAGGGTGCACACTTTGTTTTGGTATCATTTTTCATGTTTTAGCTCCAAAAGTGGGTTTAAGAGTGGGTTGCAGAAAAAGAAAAGCACCCAGAAAACAACGTTCCTAGGTGCTATTTCTTGGTGGGCGCGGGTGGATTCGAACCACCGAAGCTGAAAGCAGCAGATTTACAG
>ERZ1026868.339-NODE-339-length-33004-cov-4.426993_pt1 | contig 33004 bp, 29 predicted proteins | sample MGYA00380164_ERZ1026868 | MGnify/ENA primary metagenome ERZ1026868 (study PRJEB33269, sample SAMEA4719800) | human gut metagenome | biome: human-associated habitat; feature: organic feature; material: feces | place: Cameroon | collected 2013-10 ...
ACCAGAATACGCAGTTCCTTTTTCATACACTCTTTACCTCCACAAATATCGATTTTTCGTTCTCTGCGCCTTCCCAATAAACTGGAAATTGTTTACTGTTTCTTCTTTACAACGAAACCAATAACGAACAAAATAATTGCAGGAATTACCAAAAACAAAGCATTTACTAACACCCACAAATAAAAAGGCGCAGAGTTTAGCGATGTTGAGTATTGAGTATAATCAACGATGCTCTTAATAACAAATACAATCAACAGAATGAGACTCACAATGTTGCATATCATAGGTACTTTCTGTTTCATTCTAAACACCTCCATAAATTCCGATTCTAATGTCTCTATTATACCATAACGATACTATTATAAAAAGGAAAAAGAGCTCCTTCGAGCTCTTTTGAGTCAGTTCTGCAAACTTGAATTTGAACTTCCGTTTCTTCCTTCTATGCCTTTATATAATCACTTGCTGCTTTCAGTAATTTTTCAACAAAATCACTTGGAATATATTCTGGCTCATAATACCGAATATCTCCACGTCCCATTTCCTGTTTTACCTTCTGCAAATCATTCACAATTTTTGCTACTTTTTCACTTTCTTCCTGATGGGTTTTACCAAAACGTCCTTCAACAAAATTGCTAAATTCACTTAACAGAATCGACAGTTCATCATCTTTACTCAATTTTCTAAAACCATCTGTTGACGTAGAATCCTCAATAAATCTTACTCTGGTTCCACCGTCATATCCTGAGTTAATCTCATCACAAATACTTTTGAATTCTCCCAACAATACATCCGCCTTTTTTTGTATTGTCAGTTTTTCATCTGAATTACTCTCGGAGAACTGCACATAACTATTCTGCATTACCCTTGATAATCTGTTTGTAAAACTCTCCACAGGCTGATGCTCCGAAATATACTGCATTTCTTCCATTTGCTTTTGTATATCTACGCTACCCTTCATCTTACTACCATGTAAAGCACGTAAGCCTTCCTCTGAGATATTAACCTTTATGGCCGGAAGATTTTTACCCGCTTCTGTATCACAAAATTTTACAGGCTGATTATTCTGTTTCCGAGCCATTTCAAATAAATCTATATTTGGTTTTTGATAAGTACCACTTACATTTCCATATAAATTAATTGCCATTTTAATCCTCCTTGAACAAATCTACAGAAATCCGTTTCTATATTTGTAATATTGGCACTTTATATCCAAAAGTTAATAGTGCGTAAAATTCAAAGTTTCTGTTCCTTACAAACTTCGATTTGTTAAGCTATCTATATAATATACAATATCATCTCTCTCTGATTATTACAATACCGACCGCCCTCGTTAGTTTTCAGGTCTAACGAAAGTGGTCGGTACATAAAAAAGCATTATTATTTTTATTCCACTGCTTCCATAAAGTAAATCCGGGAGGAAAAATCCGGGAACAGTCGGGTGTCGGAATTATATCCGGTTCCGGCGAAAGCGGGTTTCAGGGCAATACCCGCACGCATCAGGGTATCTCCGTAAGCAGTCAGTTCTTCTTTTTCCCCATCCATATTTACAAATCGCGAAAGAATCTCCTGTAATGCAGATCCTTGCTTGATATGAACCGGAGAAACGGTGTTCACAAGGTCTCCGAAGTCTTTCAGATTGTATTTGATATTCCTGCCGTAGAAATGATATTTCACATCCGGAAGTAACCCCACCGGGCGATACCAGTCATGGGATTGGTTTGGAACTGTCAGGCGTCGGAAGAACAGCCCCACTGCTCTTCTTCCATCCGGGGACACGCAGGTCCAGGATAAGGTTTCTGAGTCGGAAGCTTCGTTTTCTGCTCCACGATAAAAGGTTCCAAACTGGAAAACATCCCGCCATTTTTTATAAAGTGTAATCTGTTCCCGGATTGCGTTGAGATCACTTCCGGACAGATCCTTTAAATTGCATTCATATCCTAAGACACCGAAGGAAGCCACCTGAAAACGGGTTTCAAGGGGCGTGATTCTTAAGGTCTGATGATTTGGACAGGATGATACATGTGCTGTAAATACCGATAAGGGATATCCATAGCTGTAACTGTTCTGAATCCCGGTACGGCACAGTGCGTCCGTATTATCGCTTGCCCAGATCTGCGGGAAATAACTTAATATTCCCAGATCAAAACGATTTCCACCTGAACTGCAGCCTTCAAACAAAATCTCAGGGAAACGTGTGGTAAGTTCATCCATAATGTGATAAAGCCCCAGCACATAACGATGTGCAGTCTCTCCCTGTTTCGCAGCCGGCAGATAAGGGGAATAAATATCACTGAAATTGCGGTTCATATCCCACTTTACATAACGGATGTCTCCGGAGGAAAATACCTTCGTCATGGAATCTATTACATATTGTTGTACTTCGGGATTGCACAGATCCAAAAGGCGCTGATTACGTCCCTCGGAGTGGGGATGTCCCGGAATCATCATTGCCCAGTCGGGATGTTCTTGATAGAGACGGCTGTTTTCACTGATCATCTCCGGCTCTACCCAGAGACCGAAATCCACCCCCAGGGCTTTGATTTTTTTACTGAGGGAAGCAATTCCTCCGGGCAACTTCTTCGGATCCGGTTCCCAGTCTCCCAGGGAGGAAGTATCGTCATTCCGCCCGGAAAACCACCCGTCATCCATGACAAACAGTTCGATGCCGACATCTGCTCCCACTTTTGCCAGCTGCAACAGTTTCCTCTCATCAATCTTAAAATAACATGCTTCCCAGCTGTTTAACAGAACCGGACGAGGTCTTCTCTTCCACACTCCCCGCACAATATGCTCTCTAATAAAGGAATGTAACTGTCGGCTGAGTCCGCCATAACCATTCGAAGAATAGCTTAAAACAGCCTCTGGTGTATCAAAATGCGTTTCCGGAGTCAACTCCCGGGAAAAGCTCTGTGGATTGATCCCACTTACAAAGCGCAGTTTCCCATAAGAGTCTTTCTCAAGGGCTTCATAATGATTTCCACTGTAGATCAGATTGCAGCCGATACAGGAGCCAAAAGTCTCACAGGTGTTCTTATGTCCCAGGATCATAAAAGGATTCGAGCGGTTCGAAGAGGTTCCTGTATAAGAAGCATTTACAAATTTGCCGGAACGTAAGGAAATCTGTTCTCTGTGCATTTCTCTTGCCCAGGCACCACTGAAATGAGTGATCATGGAATAATCCTCTGTCAGATCTAATTGTGCGCTGAGGCATCGATTCAAGGTGACAGATGCGTCACTATGATTGATCAACCGTGCGCTTCTGGTAATGACATCACATTCTTCGAATACGGTATAAAACAGCTGCAACTCCAAATGATTCGTAACATCCTGCAAAACAATCTGAAGGCATTCCGCGGAATCAGTTTCCGCTTCTGAATAACTGTGTGGGAGTCCGGAATCCTGCAGGCACTGCTCTCTTTCCTTTAAAGTAATAATTTCATAGGAATCAAAAGTAAAGTCAGAGGTGACACTTCCGTCAGCAAATCTGACTTCCAGAAAAGGTTCTCTAATATCTCCCTTTCCCAACGTACCAACCTCCAAACAGACATCTTCCATGGAGATCTGCGGATGTTCCCTGTCGTAGGTACAGGTGTTGCCCGGAGCGAAGGCTCTCTGTATGACAAGGGGCGCACAGGAGGAAGGATCCTGTGAATCCACAGTGATCCGCTCCCCGTAATACAGATGTTCTAAATGTCCGGTCTCTATGACGCGCATTCCGTAGGTTGTGTGGGCTGTCTGTAAAAAGAACCATGGTCTTGTATCGGAATCTTTTACAATCTGAATCATGCTTTAAGCCTCCTGAATCTCTTTTAACCGCTCCTCGGTCAGCTGATATTTTTTATAAAAGAAAATGACACCGATGACAAGGAGCAGAATGGGGAACAGTGTCATCGTCATACGAAGTCCCACCACAGAGCTTCCGGAAGCTCCGGCAGTTGCCACTGCATCGCTGGTATCAGAACTTAAGTTGCAGAGGTTCAGGCACAGAGAAGCCACTAACGCAGCAACACCGGAAGCCAGTTTTACCACGAAGGTCTGCATGGAGAAAATGACACTCTCGTCTCTGCGATGATTTTTCCATTGACCGTAATCTACGGTATTGGCTAAAAATACGGTAGTCAGTACGGTCAGCATACCATTGGCGGCAAAGATCAGGAAGCCGGGAATAAACAGTAAAAATACATTACTCATATTTGTAAAGCATAAAAGCAGCAATACGACATATCCCGCGATTGCCATCAGGAAGCTGACATAGAAGATCCGGATGGTACTCATAAACTTACGAAATAACGGGAACAGAAGCATCATGGCGAGAATCTGTACCGCTCCACCGAAGGTGTTGAACAGTGTATAGGAATTATACCAGGTATCTCCGCCAAAATCGTATTTGAAGAAATAAATTACCAGGTTGGAGGTGGTATAGACCGCACAGTTGATCAGTACAATGGTAATTACCACTGCCATAGCCTGATCGTTCTGAATTAACGCCTTGAACATCTGACCGATGGAAGGTGCGTCCACATCTACCGTAGATTTTTCCTTGATATTAATACAGGTAACGGCAATAAATATCACAAACAGCACGGCAATGATCAGAGTAAAACGGGAAAATCCTACCCTCTCTTCTCCTCCGCCCAGGGCATTGACACAGAGCATGGTGATCACGGTGATGATGGCAGAGCCGACACCGGCGCAGGAACGTCCCAGCGTAGACAATCCTTCACGTTCTTTTCCGCTGTGCGTAAATGCCGGTATCATGGACCAGAAGGGAATATCCATCATGGTATAGGTCACGCCCCAGAGAATGTAAGTGACTGCCGCATAAGCTACCAGTCCATTGCCATCCAGTGCAGGTGGTGCCGAGAACATCAGATACAGAACAACGGCATTTGTCACTGTGCCGATCATCAGCCAGGGGCGGAACTTCCCCCACCTGGTCCTGGTCTTGGCCACGATGACGCCCATGAAGGGATCGTTAAACGCATCGAATACTCTTGCAACCAACAGAATGATACCCATAGCTACAGCGTTCACGCCTAAAATATCCTGATAATAATACAAAATATAGCTGGCAGACAGCATGTATACCATATCCTTGCCTACCGCCCCCAGTCCATAAGAAAATTTTTCTTTTCCACTTAAACCCATAATGTAACCCTGATCCTTTCTTTTGAAATCCTTTGAAATCTAACGCTCAAATGAAACCATTAAATCATAATCTGAAAAGGTATCCGTATTTCCCCTGCCGTCTGTGACTGCAACAGCAAAGCTCCCCGACCGGATCTTCCCGTACTCTTAACATAAGTTCCACCCATGCCTCCCTGTAAAGCAATGGTGTCAGGTCCGATGATGGAGATGTCACCTTCCGTGATCAGACGAACCGGCTCCTGATAAAAGGGAAGCACATTTCCATGGTCATCCACTGCACGGATCCGCACCAGTGCCACATCATAGCTGTGCTGTTCCGTCAGAATGGTATGATCCGCTTCTGTTTCCAACCGGATTTCCCGAATCGGCTCTTTGGTGACGGATTTTACGACTTTGCCATCTTTGATAGCGTCAAAACGGTATACGGTAGCCGTACCGCCCCAGTCACCGATGTACTTCGTATACAGCCTGGTCACTTCCGCAAAATCGATATGATAGATCAGAAGCAGTTTTAAAGCCGTAAGATATAATCTCTTCGGAATGTGGTTCAGGCTTCCTCTCGCTACGAGATTCATGGCATCCGTGATCTCCTTTGCATGTTTCGGACGGAATCTTTCGTTCTGTGCAAAAGAATCTCCGATAAAATCATCGATCAGGATGGGACCGTGCTTTAAGTGCTTATAAGGTGACATTGCCGGCAGATATTCCTTGATAAACCGGTCATTTTTGTACATCTTCACGCTGTCCGCATTGGATAGAATATAAATGTTGCCGCGGTTACAGCCGGGATGCTCTCCGATATCCATGGAGGAAGTGATCTCCAATACAGGAGTCTGCTCCTGCTCACAGGCATAGATATTTGCTGCCAGCTTCGGATTCCGGAACATATCCATGACACCATGATAACAGATCCGGTCACCGCTTCCGAAGTCTTTGTGAGTGTTGTAGTCGAACATGCACCAGCCGAAGCTTCCGGCGATATCGGGCTGACCTGCCACGGCATCCAGTACGTTGGCGTGGCGGATGGCATGCTCACTGCGGCGTTCTTCGTTGTCGAAGGCTTTCGTGGGATACATATGCCCGTTGTACTCACTGATCAGATAAGGCTTCTCCATATCGGATGTGACTTTTTTCTTCGGTTCACAGCCGGGCATCTCACCGTCGTGCAGAAAATCATTATACGTATAGACATCTTCTAACAGATGACTTTTTTTCATGGCACGGACACCACCGGTAGGTCTTGATGGATCCAGCTTATGCGCCACTGCATTGGTCTTTTCGTAAAAAGCATCGTCATCCGGTGACTCATTGATGCGTATTCCCCATAAAATGATGGAGGGATGATTACGGTACTGTCGGATCATGTCTTCGGCATTTGCCACCGCCTGTGCTTTCCAGGAATCATCGCCGATATGCTGCCAGCCGGGGAATTCCGTAAATACTAAAAGTCCAAGCTCATCACAGCGCTCTAAAAAATAATGGCTCTGGGGATAATGGGAAGTCCTTACGGCGTTTAAACCCAACTCGTTTTTCAGAAGATCCGCATCCAGCCGCTGCATGCTCTTAGGCATGGCATATCCCACGTAAGGGTAGCTTTGGTGACGGTTTAAACCGCGGATACGAAGCTTTTTGCCATTGAGGTAAAAGCCGTCCTTTTTAAATACTGCTTCCCGGATACCAAATGTGGTCTTAGTCTCATCCAGGAGCGCATTGTCCTGATATAACTGTGTTTTTAAAATATAGAGATTGGCTTCTTCAGTATCCCATAACAGAGGATCACTAATTGTTGCCGTAAGAGCGATCACCTTGTCACAGGTAGTATCTGCAGAAACGGTCTGTTCACACAAAAGTCGCCAGGATTCCTGCGTGGCTGCGGTACTTTTCGGCATGTAGTACTGTCGGATGGTCAAGTTCTCATCACTTGCAGTAAGTGTGATCTCAGAGGTGATCTGCGCTGTCACGGGAGACGAACTGAAATCTATCGCTGTATGGACGAAGATATCCGAAAGGGAGACTTTTTCCTTCACTTCCAGCCGGACATCCCGGTAGATACCGCCATAGGTCATATAATCGATCACATAGCCAAAGGGCGGAACGTTTAAATTCTCTCTGCTGTCTAAGCGGATACAGAGCAGATTATCCTGTCCATAGAGGACATTATTCGTTAAATCTACGGTAAATGCAGTGTAACCGCAGTGATGCTCTCCCACCTTTTTCCCGTTACAAAATACAGTACTGTCATGGGCAGCTCCCTCAAAAGTAAGCAGGATCTGTTTCCCCTGCCAGTCCGCGGGAATCTGCAGATGGCGTCTGTATCCGCTGACCATCTGATAGAGGGATTCGTCAAAATAATGAAACGGGGTTTCCTTACAGGTATGCGGCAGACGTACCGGCTGCAGCGTGTTTTCCGGATATTCCGGTGCCGCTAAACTGTCCTCGAACTGTTCGGTGAACAGCCAGTCGTCGTTTAAGTAAAATCTATGTGTCATAAGTTCTTCTCCCTTTTTATCTGCGTATTTACTGACTCTGTGTGATTCCGTACATGAGAATATTTACAACCTCATTTAAGGCGTCCACATAAGTCAGATGATTCTGTGCAAGGATATCTCTCTGGAAAAACTGCTCAATGGAGGCTTCCAGCATCATTTTCACCAGACAGATGGGAACCGGGCGGATACTGCCCTCTGCCATGCCCATCTCGATCAGCTGGATCGTAGGCTCCCAGCCGTTTTCTAAACGCAGCTCCACTTTATGGTAGATCTTAGGATATTTGTCCCGTAGGGAATACAGCTTTCTGAGGTCAATATTCTGATAGCCTTCCGGCAGGACGCCTAAGATGCGGTGCAGCTTTTCGATGGTTCCCAGCGCAGGATCCGTCAGGATCATCTGCTCGCTTTCCTTGATGGAGTCAAAAATATAATCTACCATGGCAAGGAACAGTGCTTCTTTGTCATCATAGACCGTATAGATGGTCTTTTTGCTGATGGAAAGTTCCTTTGCCAGGTCATCCATCGTGAACTTCAGCCCTTTCCGATCGAAGACACGAAGGGTGGCATCCAAAATGTTTTTTTGCAGAGCATCTGTGGTATCCATAGGTGTTCCTCCGTCTTTAGAATAGATTGCTATCGTATAGTTCCTTGGAAACTTAAATATAAATTTTAGTTTCCCTTGATACAAGAGTAGCATTTTAACAGGGAATATTCAAGAAACGTTTTTGCCAAAAAGAGTTTCCTGAAATTGTGAAATATAACAAAAAACCAGCCAAACGAGTGTTGACTGGTTTAAGCAGGTCTCATATTTTTTTCCATTGTTCTGCCAGGGTGGGATGCGACTTTTTACGGGTGATCTCCACTAGACCAAGTGGTGTCATATCCACGATCCGGGGATGCTGAGGATCCTGTGCGGTCAGCATTTTCAGGTATTCCAAAAGTTTTTGACGATTTTCCTTTTCTGACATATTAATAAAATCTACAATGATGATACCGGACAGATTCCGCAGACGCAACTGTCTTGCAACCTCTTCTGCCGCTTCGACATTGACCTGATAATAGGTCTCTTCTCCCATCTTCTTAGATTCATTTTTGCCGGAATTGACATCGATGACTGTCATGGCTTCCGTGGGCTCAATGACCAGATATCCGCCGCATTTCAGCCAGACTCTCGTATCCAGTGCCTCATCCATCCCCCTTTCGAGAGAATATAAAAGACGCAGGGAAATGGCAGGATCATCATACAACCGGAGGTTCTTCTGCTGTAAAAGCGGATGACTGCTTTCAGAAAGCTTGTGGAAGATCTCAGGGTCATCCGTAAGGACTTCACTGTATTCCGATGGATCTGCCAACTGTTCCAATGCCTCGTAGATGGCTTCAGAAGGCGCAAGAAGACAGGTAAGGCATACTTTATGGATTGCCTGATTTAAAAGGCTCTGAAGGGCTTCAGATGCGCTCTCAGGGGTGACTCCGTTTTTAACAAGCTGTTGCTTCATCCGGGAAGGATCTGTGGTAACGGAAGCCCGCTTTGTCTTCTGGGCATCTCTGGTGACCATGACCACCAGTTCATCTCCGGCGTTTAAGCTTCCGTCCGGCTGTCTGTTGGTAAGATGTGCCGTACCTGCTTCCCGTAGTGGCAGAAAGCACAGTTCCCCGGGCGCAATCTCCACGAAGCAGGCATCAATGTTTTTCGCCACATTCTGTATTTTCCCCAGGTAGATTCCGCCAAGCTTACTGGCATTCGAACGAAGCACCCGCACAGCGGCAATTCCGCCGGAGTTCACAAGTAATGCCACATTTTTATCCCGAAGCTTCGTAAAGATCATTTTCCCGGTAGTACAGTCAGTGCTCTTACGGATCTCATTGATTTCTTTTTCTCTTGCCGGTCTGCCGCCGGTGAGACTGCGGCTCATTCGGTATCTCCGGAAGCCGCTTTGTAAGCTTCTTCGCTGTCATAACCGATGGCGTCTAAGGGAAGTAGTTCTCCGGCATCGCTTCTTAAATAGGTCTCTTCTCTGTTGACCAAAAGGGCATTCTCAGGGAGGGGGTCTCCATTTTCCGTAAATAATGCCTCCACTACCTGAATGGGCTTGATATTGCCGGCGCTGGATGCATCTACCAACAGATACAGGCTGTTACCATCCACGGCTTTCATCTCGTAGATGCCTTCTTTTAAATTGATTTCCCGGCTGCCTTTTTTGGTCTCCTTGGTGATCAGGATCTCGTCCTTTTTAAGGAAGCGTTCCACAGCAGCTGCCAGATCAAAATGAGGACCTCTGCCCTCCCGGAAGGTTACGGTATATCCGGCGGCAGCCACACTTGCCATGGCATTTCCCGCCTTATCCGGCAGGATCTTCACGGAAGTGATCTCAATGCCGGGTACAGATGCGGCATTGAGCCTTGTTTTCACATCCTCACAGGAAGTCAGGGAATGTACTTCCAGATCCATATATTCTCCGTTACTGGTCAGTCCCACGCTTAAGGGTGCGGCGAAGGACATGATCTGATGCGGGCTGAAGCCTCCGGTGTATGCTACATCCAGCTCCGCTCTGCGGTTGGCTTTCTGGAAAAAACGCATCACATCCAGATGGCCGATAAAACGTACCGGTCCGTATTTTTTGAATTTAATTCTTAATTTCATAATTTCTGTCAGATTTCTATGCGGTCTTTCTTGAAAGACCTGCAATTCCCTTTCTTCTTATTCTTCAACATTCAATAACGTGCCATAAGGGTGTGTCTCGTACGATCAGCCTCTGGGCTCTACGCAGATACCGCATCCGAATCTGGCGGCACCGCAACCCTGACATGCCTGTTTGCAGTTCGGTGAGATCGTCTCGTTTTTCGCCTTCTGCCATTCTCTCTCCAGGAAAGAACGGGAGACACCGCAGTCCAGGAAATCCCAGGGCAGGATCTCGTCCAAGGGTCGTTCTCTGTGGGAATAGAAATCCGGATCCAGACCACAGGCCTCGAAGGCTTCCATCCAGACATCATTGTGGAAATATTCGCTCCAGGCATCGTAGAAGCAGCCCTTGTGATAAACATATAAAAGCACTTTGGACAACCTTCTGTCGCCTCTTGCCAGCACACCTTCTAAGACGCTGACATCCGCTTCGTGCCAGTTGTACTTGATACTCTTCTGGTTCAACTGTTCGGAGATGGCTTTTCTGGTCAGATATGCCTTTTCCACGAATTCTTCCTTGGTACACTGGGGTGCCCACTGGAATGGAGTAAAGGGCTTCGGTACGAAGAAGGAAGTACTGGTAACGATCTGTACTCTGCCGTTGACACGGTTCTCCTTCGGCACCGTATCAAAGAAGGTGGCTGCGATCTTATTGGACAGTTCAGCGATGCCGCGGATATCCTCCTCGGTTTCGGTGGGATGTCCCAGCATGAAATACAGCTTGACTCTAGTCCAGCCGCCCTCGAAAGCCAGCGCGGAACCATGCAGGATCACTTCTTCCGTCAATCCTTTATTGATGACATCACGCAGTCTCTGGCTGCCGGCCTCCGGAGCAAAGGTCAGGCTGGATTTTTTCACATCCTGCACCTTACTCATGACATCCAGGGAAAAGGCATCAATACGTAAGGACGGCAGGGAGATATTGATATGTCTCTTGTTGCATTCTTCCATCAGGAAATCAATCAGTTCCGGTAGTTTGCTGTAATCACTGGAGCTTAAGGAGCTTAAGGAGATCTCCTCGTGACCGGTATTTTTCAGCATCTCCATGGCGTATTTTTTCAATACTTCCACGTCACGCTCTCTGACCGGGCGGTATAACTGTCCTGCCTGGCAAAAACGGCATCCGCGGATACAGCCTCTCTGAATCTCTAAGACCACTCTGTCCTGCGTGACCTTAATGTAAGGTACCACGGGCTTCATAGGATAAAAGCTGTCGGTCATATCCGTCACCAGTTCCTTGCGGATCGTAGCTGGAATCCCTTCTTCCGTAGGCCGGAAGGAAGCAATGGTGCCGTCCTCGTGATAAGTAGTTTCATAGAATCTTGGAACATACATGCCGGGCAGCTTCGCAGCACGGCGTAAGAATTCTTCTCTTCCCACCTTCTCTTCTCTGCACTTTTTATACAGATCGATCAGTGGACGATACTGGGTCTCGCCTTCACCGATATAGAAGATATCGAAAAAGTCTGCAATGGGTTCCGGATTATAGGTGCAGGGACCGCCACCGATGACAATGGGACAATCATCCCCACGTTCCTTTGCAAGCAGCGGGATCTTCGCCAGATCCAGGACCTGTAAAATATTCGTATAACACATTTCGTACTGGATGGTAATTCCAAGAAAATCAAAATCCTTTACCGGATCCTGGCTCTCCAGAGCAAACAGAGGGATATTTTCCTTACGCATGATGGCATCTAAATCCACCCAGGGAGAATAGACTCTCTCACACCAGACATCGTCCCAGGAGTTGAGCATGCCGTACAGTATCTGAATGCCCAGATGGGACATGCCGATCTCGTAGACATCGGGGAAGCACATACAAAAACGGACATCAATGTTATTTAGGTCCTTCACCACCGCGTTCACTTCGTTGCCGATGTAACGGGCAGGTTTTTCAATCTTCATCAGAATATCATCGCTTAATGCTAATTTTTCGTTCATAACTACCTCAAATGATTATTATAATGATCTCTCTCAAATTGCTAATAACTATTCAATACATCATTATACCTTAAAAAAAACAGTTCTGCCAGTACCAAAAGGTACATAAATATAAACTGCAGAGCATGGTCTTATAGAGGAGGGATTTTTTGGAACCATTGGATGATAAGAATACAGCACAACTTTTGCAGCAAATGCGCAGACAGACAGAAATAAGGCCGGAGCAGGAAGAATCCAGTGGTTCCGGTAGTTCTCATACCGGGACTTTCAGAATCCGTCTTGCTCTGGCCGGAGTATTACTGCTTACAGTGATATTGCTGGATCGGGAAAATAAAAGCTTTGCCGGTCTGTCCATGGATCAGGTGCTGTCTTACGTTACGGAGGTAGATTACGGAACATATATCGAGACCTGGATGGAAAATGCGGTTAACGATTTGCAAGCTCTGTAGTGATTTCTTCCCAGGTGACATCTTTTTCTGCCATCAGGACCATCATATGATACAGGAAATCGCTGATTTCATATTTGACCTCATTGGGGTTGGGATTTTTGGCGGCGATCACAATCTCAGTCGCCTCCTCGCCCAGTTTCTTGAGAATCTTGTCAATGCCCTTGTCGAACAGGTAATTGGTATAGGAACCCTCCTTGGGGTGGACCTTGCGATCCTTGATCACATCGAATACTTCCTCGAATACCTGTAAGGGGTTGCTGCTTTCTTCGTAATCCTTTTTTGTGATCTCGTTAAAGAAACAGCTCTTGCTGCCGGTATGACAGGCAGCACCGATCTGTGATACCTTAGCAAGGATTGTGTCCATATCACAGTCAGCCACCAGTTCCTTCACATACTGGTAATGTCCGCTGGTCAGTCCCTTCAGCCATAGTTCCTGTCTGCTTCTGCTGTAGTAAGTCATTTTACCAAGCTTCAGAGTCTGTGCATAAGCTTCCTCATTCATGTAAGCCATCATCAGAACTTCCTGAGTACGGTAATCCTGCACGATAACAGGTACCATGCCGTCACTGTTTTTCTTGAAATCTTCCCACTTGTAAGCAGCCTGGAAGGATTCAATGGGAATATCATTTTCCCGGCACAGATCCTTCAGGGCAACGATTTCTTTCACATTGTCATTGATGGTATTACCGGTGACGCCACATACATTTTCATATGCGAAGATCTCCAGCAGCTTGTTCAGTGCTACCTGATTGATCTGCACAAAAAAGGGAAGGGACAGAATACTCTGCGTCTCTCGGATCTGGTGAGGATTCATCAGAATCATGGCAGAGATATACTTTTCAATTTTATCTTTATGTAATTCCAGAACGGCGGGATCATTATAGGAGATCAGTATCTTTTCCTTGCCAAATTTCAGGGAGACTTCCTCCGTGATCTCAATATTACTCTCTTTCTCATAGTCGAGAACCGCTTTTTTACATCCGGCATAAAGTAATTTCTTAATGTCCTCCATGCGCTTTACATTGCCGGCACCGATGACATCCACTTCCGCTTTGGCGCAGATTTCCTTGATGATGTCCAACGCTGCCTCATGCTCGGCGTCTCCTTCGGACATATCGAATACGATCAATTCATCTGCATTGTGTTCACAATAATAATCTGCCAGACGTACCGGGTCGGTATCCACGATGGTGGTATCCGTAAGATTTCTTACCGCATGCTCATGATATAAATAAATACAGGGAACAAATTTCTTGATGATCATAGTAATCCTCGCGTTTTCTATGCCTGCAGGGTACGGATCACAGGCACGTATTTTTTACAGACTTCCTTTGGTACTTAATACATCCGTTACCTTCGGATTATAGGAAACGGCCTGATCCAGTGCTTTGGCAAATGCCTTGAATATTGCCTCGATCATGTGATGATTGTTACCGGAGGACAACATTTTGATATGTAGATTCATTCCGGCACTATAAGATACAGCATAGAAAAATTCCTTCACCAGCTCGGTATCCAACTCGCCTACCTTGGGCACTGTGAATTCACATTCAAAATTAAGGTAAGGGCGACCGCTTAAGTCAACGGCACACAAGGCAAGCACTTCATCCATGGGCAGGATAAAATAACCGTAACGGTTGATTCCTTTCTTATCTCCCACTGCCTTTTTGATGGCTTCGCCTAAGACGATACCGGTGTCCTCCACCGTATGGTGGCCATCCACCTGTAAGTCTCCCTTTACCTTGCAGTTCAGATCAAAAAAGCCGTGTCTCGCAAAGCCATCCAGCATATGGTCAAAAAATCCGATGCCGGTAGACAGATCTGCTTTTCCGCTGCCATCCAGATTCAGGGTAATGGCAATATCGGTCTCTTTTGTTGTTCGGTTCACAGATGCTTTTCGTTCCATAGTATCTCCTAATCTTCAAATCTCACTTTAATACTGTTTGCGTGTGCGGTCAAGCCTTCGCTTTTTGCAAAGGTCTCGATCTGGTTATGTACTTTCTCCAGAGCCTGTCTGGAATAAGAAATGATACTGGTTTTCTTGATGAAATCATCTACATTTACCGGTGAGAAAAATCTTGCGGTACCGTTGGTAGGCAGGATGTGGTTCGGACCTGCAAAATAATCTCCTAAAGGCTCGGAAGCATACTCTCCTAAGAAAATGGCACCGGCGTTGCGGATACGTGTCATGGTGTCGAACGGATTCTTTGTAATGATCTCCAAGTGCTCAGAAGCAATGGCATTAGCCGCATCAATGGCATCTTCCATATTGTCAGCTAACAGAATGTAGCCGTAATTGTCCAAAGACTTCTGAATGATGGGAGCACGCTCTAAGACTTTGACAAAACCGTCTACTTCCTCAGATACCTTCTCGGCAAGCTCCTTAGAAGTCGTGATCAGGATGGCACTTGCAAGCTCGTCATGCTCTGCCTGGGACAGAAGATCTGCCGCAACGTATCTGGGAGTTGCGGTCTCATCCGCCAGCACCAGAATTTCACTTGGGCCGGCAATGGAATCAATGCTGACATAGCCGTACACTGCTTTTTTGGCAAGTGCTACGAAAATATTACCGGGGCCGGTGATCTTGTCTACCTTCGGAACAGACTCTGTGCCGAAAGCCATGGCAGCGATGGCCTGTGCTCCGCCAACCTTATAGATGGTATCCACACCGGCGATATCTGCGGCTACCAGAGTACCGGGATTGACTTTACCGTCTTTTCCGGGAGGGGTGGTCATAATGATCTCATCTACACCGGCTACTTTCGCAGGGATCACATTCATCAATACACTGGAAGGATAAGCGGCTTTTCCACCGGGAACATAGACACCCGCCCTCTCAATGGCGGTGATCTTCATACCTAAGATAGTACCGTCGGGCTTGGCATCGAACCAGCTGTTACGAAGCTGCTTCTGGTGAAAAGTGCGGATGTTCTCTGCGGATTGACGGATCACATCGATCAGGTTTTCATCCATCTGCGTATAAGCCTCCGCAATCTCTTCTTTCGTGACGCGAATGTTTTCTGCGGTTAAAGTAAACTTATCGAACTGCAGGGTATAATCGAATAAAGCCCTGTCACCCTCGGCACGAACTCTGTCAATGATCTGATTCACAGTGCTTTCGTACTGAGAGTAGTTATTCGGGCTTCTCTTTAAGAGGTCGTTTAAAATACTCTGTTTTGATTCTTTATCCAATGCTACGATTCTCATAACGGTACTCTCCTAATCAATATGCTGTGATTTATCTGCTCTATTTTCTGATTTATCTGGTTACGACTGTATTTTTAACTGCTCGCGGATTGCCCCCACCAGTTTGCGGATACGGTCGGCTTCCATCTGCATGCTTACCGGATTGACGATCATGCGGGCGGACAAAGGACATACCTCTTCCAAAACTTCCAAACCGTTTTCTTTTAAGGTGGAACCGGTCTCCACAATATCCACGATGACATCGGATAACTCTACCAGAGGACCTAACTCCACAGAGCCGTTTAACTTGATAATGTCTACTGTCTGATGCTTTTTATTATAAAAATATTCTCTGGCGATATTAGGGTATTTGCTGGCTACCCGGATCCTCTCATGATGCTTTAAAAGTTCTCCTGCGGAAGCGGGACCGCAGACACACATACGGCATTTGCCAAAACCAAGATCCAGGACTTCATAAACATTACGATTTTCTTCCAAAATCGTATCTTTTCCGACCACACCGATATCCGCAGCACCGTATTCGACATAAGTGGGAACATCGGGGCTTTTAGCCAGGAAAAAGCGCAATTTGTATTCTTCATTGACAAATATCAGTTTTCTGGTGTCTTTATCTTTCATTTCGTCGCAGGTAATACCGATCTGCTCGAAAAGATCCAGTGTCTTTTTTGCAAGCCTGCCCTTTCCCAGAGCAAACGTAAGATATCTTTCTTCACTCATTACTGGTCTGCCTCCTCGTTCTCAGTGATGTCGGGGGAAAGTACGGTGGGAATGCCTTCTTTACGTAATTTTGCAGCCTCAGCAAGCTTTACCAGATAATCCGTCTCGTCTCCTGCCCGGTAATACATAATTTTGCCGGAAGCTGGAACATCAATAACTACTTTCTGACGAGATAAAGCCTCCAGCAGATCATCAATAACGATGACAAAACCGATAGCTGCCGTATCTTTACCGAACTTTCTAAGCAGGTTGTCATAACGACCGCCTTTTACCACGGCATCACCGATGCCATATGTATAAGCCTTAAAAACAACACCGGTATAATACTGATATTTGCTCAGCATTCCGAGATCAAAGGTAATATATTCCGCTACACCATATTGCTCCAGGCGTTTTTTTAATTTCTCGAGTCTTGCGATCGCCTGTAAGGAACGTTCATTTTTCACCAGTGATTTGGCATCCTCCAGAGATTCTATGTTTTCGAACATATCCGCCAGCTTTAATAAAATGCTGTGATAAGGTTCCGGAATCTGCTTCTGTTCCAGCAGTTCCTGCGCAGCGAAAAAATTCTTGCCGGAGATGCAGGAACGGAGTTCTTTTTCCGTATCTTCATCCAGACCTGCTTCTTCACAGAGGCCACGGAAATAGTCCACTTCTCCTATGGTTACCTGAAATCTTGTCAGTCCTGTGCTCTTCAGCGCTTCGATCACCATACTGATGACTTCCGCATCTGCCTCCACCGAAGGATCACCGATGAGTTCCGCTCCCATCTGGGTCACTTCTTTTAATTTACCCTGTAGATTGGATGTGTTGGTAAAAGTATTGCCGTTATAACTGAAGCGAAGAGGAACCTTCTCTTCCATGAAATATTTGGCTGCACAACGGGCAATGGAAGGGGTAAAGTCCGGTCTCAGCACCAATGTATTTCCTTCTTTGTCGAAAAACTTGTAAAGCTCTTTGCTGGGAGTGGTTCCGATCTCCTTGGAGAAAACATCAAAAAACTCGATGGAAGGTGTCTGAATATCTTCATATCCAAAACAATGAATAGCATTCTGCAGCTTCTGCTCCACAGCCAGTTTCCTGGCATATTCTTTTCCGTAAATATCCCGAACACCTTCCGGGGTATGTAAAAGTCTGTTGTTCATAATAACATCCTCTGCTTTATATGCTTTTATGTACTTTAGTAAGTTAACGTGCTACCATAGTAGTACGTGAAACTATTTGTAGTATACTAGGTGGATTCTCCGATGTCAAGAAATTTATTCTTCCCGATCTTCCAGATCTTTTTTCAAAATATCCAGATAGGGAACCAGAATTCCCTGATGCTTCGGAAGAATATATTCCGGATTTAATTCTTCGAACCGAAAGCTTTTCCGGCCGCCTTCCTGTGCTCTATCCCAGAAAAACCGGAGCATTTCATAAGGCAGATAGTATAACAGGTCCTTATGACTGTAGAAAATCAGGAAAAAAGCAATGCCACCCTGTTTTTCAAACTGCCGCATAAATTCTACCTGGTGAGGATGAATATTCTGCAGGGAAAAAGTATCCACGGCACATTCCTTGGCATCAAAGCATACAGGGATTCCCTGCACGGCACCGATGTAGTCTACGGTACTCTTCTGTTCGAAAAAAGCCAGTGTGATCTGCCGGCTGTTTTTATCCATTTTGATGGGGGTAATAGGAGTAGGAATCTTCTGTATCAACGCCAGTCCGGCCTCCGCGTATTTTTCATTGGTACGGTTGACCATGTCTTCCAGTGTGGATCCCCGGAGTCCTCTCGTATTCCATGTTGCCATTTGTTAGGGCTCCTTTCTAACAGGCACTGTCAGGAGCCAGATTCAGAGCCTGTAAGATTTCTGCAAATTTATGGGGAAGCGGTGCGGTAAAAGTCTGTTCGCTTACTTTGGCAAGAGGTCCTTCTGCCTCTTTCGGAAAACAGATCCTTCCGGCATGCAGAAGCTGATGATGCAGAGAGTATTCCGACTGCATTCTCCTGTTTAATTTGTTGTCTCCGTATTTGGTATCTCCTAACAACGGATGCCCGGTGCCGGCCAGGTGGGCACGGATCTGGTGTGTCTTGCCGGTGACCAGTTCTACGGTTAACAGCGTGAAATCTCCTGCCACGGCATTTGGCATATAAATGGTACGGATATAGGAAGCCTCAGCGGGAGCCTCCGACGGATCAGCATAAACCTTTACGGTATTGGTACTTTCCTCTTTATATAGATAACCCTCCAGGGTACTCTCCTGTACAATTTTGCCCTTGCAGATTGTCTGATAATATTTTTTTACCGTACGATCCTTGATGATACGGCTGAGAGCCTGGGAACCGGATAACGTCTTACCACATAATACGATTCCGCTGGTATTGCGGTCCAGGCGGTTACAGACGGATGGATGAAAAGTGGCGAGATCGGCCTCAGTGATGGCATCCGTAGCCAGCAGATGTCCGATCAGCCATTCATTCAGGGATAGATCCTCCGGTTTCGCCTTCTGCGTCAGAACCCCGGCGGGTTTATTCAGCAACAGAATATCTTCATCCTCATAGAGAACACTGATATCCTTTAGGGAACGGTAAGCTTTACGGTAGTCAGAAGTGGTTTCTCTATTCTCGGTGCCGGACAGCGAGGCAAACGTTTCCTCCGAGAAAAAGCATTTTATCTCGTCTCCTTGGGCAAGAATTTCTTTTCCTTCTGCTTTTTTTCCCATTCAATGTAATATTTTTTTTGCGTAACATCTTATATAAAAATCCGGTACCGGCGTTTGGAAATGCTTTTTTCAGAAATTTGTCCAGACGTTGGCCAGCCTGATTTTTACCAATGGTGAGTTGCTGCATAAAAATCCCTCTTTTCAAAAGTATTTTACAGAGATACGCTTTTTAATGTCTGACAGATTCCACCTGTCAGTTCCGGCTGTGCGGGAAGGTCTTTTAACTGTTCACATCTCTTCAGATACTTGTCAAGATCATGAAAAATTTTCACAGTGACTTCTCTGTAATTATCCTTTTTCAGGATATCCTGAATGTGTTTATAAAAAGCCTGTTCTGCGAACTTCGGATCGGACGTGTATCCGCAGAGAGTGTTGCCGCAGATGGTCATGTGATGAATCACATAATTTTTCTCATAGGAGGTAAACACCATATCATAGAGTCCGGTAAGGCCGTCGGTATGTGCGGCAATCTGCGCAGCATCCTGTTCGTTACATCCCTTATAGCGTAAGAACATAAACATCTCCACCAGACTTTTGCATGCCGGAAGACATCCCAGTACCGCCACGATGGTTAACAGGTTCTCTCTGCTTCCGGTGCTGACCCAGCCGGCGATAAACAGTGCAAGAGAGATGGCAAAATAAAGCACGGTTCTTATAATTTCATAATTTTTCTGGGTGCGGAGATATCCGCTGGTCCCTTTGTAGGCATCTGTGGAAAACATTCTTTTGAATTGCATTAAAATTTACTCCTTTATTCGTAAGTGTTTGATTTCATCTTCGGTCAACGCCCGGTAATCACCTCGGGAAAGAGCAGGATCCAGGGACAGAGAGCCGAAACGGATACGTTCTAAAGTAAGTACCTGATTACCTATGGCCTGCAACATGCGCTTTACCTGATGGAAGCGCCCCTCGTGAATGGTCAGTAACAGGTCTCCGTCTTCGGTAATTACGGCTTTCGCCGGAGCCGTCGGTTTGTCGTCTCCGATTTCAAGACCGGATTCCAGACGGTGGATATCTTCTGCGGAAAGCGGCTTTTCCGGCCTTACACGATATGTTTTATCTACATGCTTTTTCGGCGACAACAGATCATGGGCCAGAGCACCGTCATTGGTTAAGAGCAACAACCCCGTAGTATCTTTGTCCAGACGTCCTACCGGGAACAGCTCCTTCTGCTCCGGTACCGTCAGGAGACTCACCACGGTGGGTGCAGTATTGTCATTGGTGGCGGATACGACACCCTCCGGTTTATTTAACAGGTAATAGACATATTTTTGATAATGGATTTCTTTCCCCTGACAAATGACAATGTCGGTATCTTCATTGACCTTTGTCTCCGGCTTTTTGACTATCTGACCGTTTATCGCCACTTGTCCCTTTTTGATGTATTCCTTTACCTGGCTTCTGGTGCCTATATTATTATCACATAAAAATTTATCCAATCGCATGGACACTGATCTCTTTCTTAAGACTTAAAATTCTTTTTCCGGCATATAGTATACAAACTCTGCAAGGCAGTCTGCTATGAAAAAAATATCCGGAATCTGTTTTTTTGTTGTAATGACCTGCTGCATCCTGACACATTCTCCTTAAGTCTTGCATATGCTGCCTTGGGCCTGGAACTTTGGTATGAAAAAATGGTGCCGGTGCTTCTTCCGTTTATGATCCTGTCGGGAACATTGATCCGCATGGGCCTGGTAAACAGTCTGATCCGACCGGTATACCCTTTGTTTGAAAAAATATTTCGTCTGTCCAGACCTGGAATCTATGTGATCCTGATGGGATTTCTGTGCGGATTTCCCATGGGAGCCCGTACCATTGCTGATTTTCGCGACAGACAGGAACTTTCTGTAACGGAAGGACAATATCTGCTGTCCTTCTGTAACAATCTTGGACCGGTATATTTTCTTGGATTTGTTCTGCCTCTGCTGCACCGGGAATCAATCCTGCCCTATTTATTCGGAATGTATGGTATTCCACTTGGGTACGGTATCCTTCTGCGTTATACAGTATATCGCAGGAAAATTCCGATGTCACAGACAATTTTCACAGTGTCAGCCGGTGGAACACCTGTTATGCCGTTGTTGGAAGCATTGGATGAAGCAGTGTATGCTGCCGGCAGAAATATTTTACAGCTGGGAGGTTATATGATCTTCTTCAATCTGCTGAATCTGCTACCGGGGATCTTTCTTCCGAATGGTCGTGTCTGTGCTCCGCTTTTGGAGATCAGCGGAGGGTTAAGCATATTGGGGGATCGATGGCCTCTTTATACGTTATTGCTGCTACCTGCAGGAGGACTTTGCTGCCTGGCCCAGACCGGAAGCTGTATCCGAAATACCGGTTTATCTCTGACCGGATATTTTTTTCATAAACTGTTTCTTACCGGACTTACAGCACTTTATTATCTGGGATGGTTCCTGTTGCGCCCGGACACATTTCTGCGCTGAGCCTTCCGTCTGCGTTTCCGGTGCCTGCTCTGTTGGATCTGATACAGTAGAAAGACCATCAGAAGTAATACCACCAGAACGATACATATGACCAGGAACACTCCGAAATTTACTTCCTTTTTGCCTTCAGAGGATGATCCTGTATTCCCGGCTGCATCAGCCATGGTGATCACCGAACCGTAAGCGTCGGTCACCTGGGGGTCCGATTCGCGGGAAGCCGCTGCCTCTTCTGCAGCCAGGCTTTCCTGTCTTGCTTCTTCCGCAGCCTTCTCCTGATCGACAAAAGGCTTGGCAAAAGTAATCGGTTCACTTTCGGTAAACAGATCCGCCTGGTTATATCCACGCACCGTGATTACCGGGGTTTCTCCCTTAGTGAAGGACAGGGAAAAGGTAAAAGTATCTGGATAAGTGCCGACCATGATATCCAGATCCGGCCAGGGGATCAGTTCGGAATAAGTCTTCCCTCCATCGGTACTGTAATCATAATACATCATGGGACAATCGTAGTCCGTCGCGGTCACTTCCAATGTGACTTCTCCGGTGTCGTAATCCGCATTTTGCAATGTCAGTACACAGACATCCGGTTCGGTCTGATCACGGATCGTAGCGGGAAGAATGGATTGCAGAGATACTTCCGGAAGATTATTCGCTTCATTGCTGTAATCTACCCCCAGACTTGTGCTGGATAATCCAAAATATCTGGCAACGGATAATGCATCCTCTCTGCCGAAACGTTTCCAATCCTCTTCGGTCTGGCAATAAGGGGTATCACGACTTTCGTCGACATGACAGTGCTCAATGATAGCGGAAGGAATTGATCGGGCGGTGCACTCCCGGATGATTCCGTAATAATCGTCTCCACTATTTTTTAATTTTGTCTTGACGCCGCGGAGGAACAGTCCCATATCTTTCATCTGCTGCATCTGTTCCCAGCCGAATTGATAGCCGTAGGCATTGTATGGCTGTACGGAAGAGATCCATACTTCGGAACCGAACAGGTCATGATCCACGGATGCATTGTAATGAATACTGAATAAAAAATCCGCATTCCGCTCTTCAGCGAACTGTGCCCGGTCTGCCAGAGAAAGATTGACATCTTCCGTATGGGTCAGGTAGACATCCACATTATCATATTTCAGTAATTCTTCATACATTGCCATGGCGGTAACCATGGTCATTTTCTTCTCCTGGACAATACCTTCCAGGGTTCCTTCATTTTCACCACCGTGTCCGGGATCGATGACAATGGTAACCCTCTCTCCGGTCTCCTGTGCTCTCGGAGCCGCAGCAGCTTCCAGCGAACTGCAAAAAAAACAGGCTGTGACAAGACTGACCGTACAGATCATTGTCCTGACAAACAGCCTTTTTTGTTTTTTACTAACTTTCATTATGTCAATTCCTTTATTTTTAAAAAACCAGCTTTCAGCAGAAAACTGGTTTTATGATTACATTACATTTAAATCATCACTGGCCTTGTCAGCGTTGTCTATACCCTCTAAGTCTTCATCTACCGGATGGAGTTCACTACGGTTAGACTGGATAATATCCCGATACTGATTCAGATTGCCGATCAGGGTATCATAATTGGAACTGGCCTGCTGTGTGGAAGCGGATATGATATTTTCCAGATGAGCCAGCATATCATCCATATACTGCATTGCCTGGGATTTTAATTCATTGGCTTCAATGGTGGCATTGTCCAAAATCTCCTGTGCCTGTTTACTGGCCATGGTGACCACCTCGTTGGCCTGGGCATATGCCTGCTGCATAATTTCATGTTCATTGATCAGTTCGTTGGTATGAACGGTTGCTTCATTGATCAGAGCTTCTGCCTTGGCCTTGGCATCGTTCAGAATTGCCTCTTTGTTGCTGATGATCTTCTGATAACGTTTGATCTCATCCGGTGTCTTCATGCGCAGTTCCCGCAACAATTCATCGATTTCATCCTTATTAACAATGATCTCGGTACTGGACATGAACTTAGGCTTACAGCTCTCGATATAATCTTCTATTTCGTCAATTAATTGTTCGATTCGACTGCTCATGAAACTCTCCTTATTTACACATTGCGATTGTCTGAAAGCTTTTTCTGACGATATTTTTCGTAAATCAGATCAGCTACAAAATCCGGAACACAGGGTGTGATGTCTCCGTCAAAGCTTGCAATCTGCTTGATGGCAGAGGAACTTAAATACGCGTATTCCAGACTGGTTGTTAAAAAAACAGTATCGATTTTGCCGTGGGAAAGCATCCGGTTGGTCTGGGCCATCTGCAGTTCGTACTCAAAATCCGTAATGGCACGCAATCCCCGCACAATGACATGCAGATCCTTTTCCTGTGCATAATCTACTAATAGGCCACTGAAACTGTCAATCTGCACATTAGGCAGATCTTTTGTGGCTTCTTCTAGTATCTTAACACGTTCCTCTACAGAAAACAACGGTGTCTTTTCTTTATTATTCAAAACACTGACAATTAAAACATCAAATATTTCCGAGGCCCGGCGGATGATATCCATATGTCCGTTGGTAATAGGATCAAAGCTTCCGGTATAAACAGCCCTTTTCATAAAGTCTCCGTTCTGCAATTATTTCCTGCGAAGAAATACATGCTTGTTGGTTTTGTATTTTTTTTCACGGGTTACTTCAAACCCAAGCTCCTCTACATAAGAAAAATCCGTATGCAGAGAGGCCTCCACGAGGATCAGTGTTTCCTCCGATACATATTTTGCATAACGCAGCTGTTCCAGAACTCTGCGTTCCTGCTCCTGATCGTAGGGTGGATCCATGAAGATGACATCCACGTGTTTTTCATAGATACCTGTCAGTCCTGCACAGGCATCCTGCTTTAATACGATAGCACGGTCTTTCATTTTCGTAAATGCCAGATTATCCTCGATACATGCTAATGCCTTCGGGGCATTTTCGATAAAATATGCTTTTCTGGCACCGCGGCTCAATGCCTCAATACCAATGCCGCCGCTTCCGCTGAAAATATCCACGAACACACAGTCCGGAATATAAGTCTGCAGCATATTAAAAAGAGTTTCTTTGATCCGGTCGGTTGTGGGTCTGGTATCCATGCCCTCCGGGGTCTTTAACGGCAGACTTCTTGCGGTTCCTGCAATTACTCTCATATGTTTTCTTCTCCGTTTCTCTATACTCTGACCTTGGTTCCCTTGCTGTCACGCTTGCCGAGCTTCAGATTGTTTAAGACAAGTTCTTTTCCCTTGTATTCAATGGTGGTTTCCACGGCGTTTTTGGTGTAATACACATTTTCCACCAGATCGCCGTCGGATAATTTCATACCGCGGACACCGATGGCCCCTTTCTTTTTCTCAGGAATCTCATCTACAGCAAAACGAAGGAAAAATCCGCCCTTTGTCTGCAGCACAATGTTCCGCTGGTCCGTGAGTGCTGTTACACTTACGAGGGTATCTCCTTCCGCCAGTTTGGTGGCTGCAACCGTACGCTTGGTTACGTCAAACTCTCCGCCGTCCACTACTTTTAGCATGGATTCAGCAGTGGCGAAAATTACCTGACATAAGTTCAGTTCCTTCTGACTGGTGATATAGACCAGCTCTTCTTTGGACTGACTGAAGTTACTTACATTATCGATAGGCACACCCTTGTCACGGAATTTGCCGTAAGGCAGATCCAGTACCTTGACGGTATGCATCTGACCGGTATTGGTAAACAGACAGATACGTCCGGTGTTTTTACAGGTAAAGACGTATTTATTCTCTGCATCCGCGGCTTCTTTATTCCGTTCATAAGTAGACAGGTCGATGGTTTTTGCGTAACCAAAACGGTCCATCAGGAAGACCACGTCCATCTCTTCCAGTTCTTTTTCTTTATAAACAGCTTCCTGACCGTTCTCGATGACCGTCTTACGAGGATGGCTGTATTCCTTTTTGAATCCATCCAGTTCATTCATGATGACCTGTGCCATGGAATCTCTGCGATCCAGTATGTCTTCGTAGCGATAGATATTCGCCAGGGTCTCTTCGTGCTCGTTGATCAGGGCTTCCAGTTCCAGACCAATCAGCTTATACAGACGCATCTCTAAGATAGCGTTCGCCTGTTTCTCTGTAAACATCAGCTGGGCTGCCATGATCTTCGATTCTTTGGATTTGAACTTGATCCCGTCCACCTTGCCTTCTACGAGACAGGCCTTCGCCATGGCACGATCTTTGGAGCCACGTAAGATTTCGATGACAAGATCGATCACATTGCAGGCCTTGATCAGTCCTTCCTGAATCTCCTTGCGCTCCATTTCTTTGGCAAGCAGATTCGTATATTTTCTGGTGGCTACTTCAAACTGGAAATCCACATTCGACTTGATGATCTGCTTTAAGCCCATGGTCTCCGGTCTGCCGTTTGCAATAGCCAGCATGTTCACACCGAAGGTATCTTCCAGACGGGTTTTTTTATAAAGCATATTTACAAAGTTCTCGGGATCTGCATCCTTACGTAATTCAATTACGATACGAATGCCCTCCTTGGAGGACTGGTTGGAAATATCTACAATATCCTGGGTCTTTTTGGTCTCGGACAGAGCTGCTACATCGGATAAAAATTTTGCAATATTGGCTCCAATCATGGTATAGGGAATCTCAGTGATCACCACGTTGGTCTTGCCGGCTTTTCCTTTCTGGAATTCTACCTTGCCACGCAGCTTGATCTTACCGGTTCCGGTCTCGTAGATCTCTTCCAGTTCATCCTTATTAATAACGATACCACCTGTGGGAAAATCCGGTCCTTTCAGATAACGCATCAGTTCTTTTGTCGTGATCTCGTTATTCAGCATATACGCTTTTACAGCATCAATAACTTCACCCAGATTGTGAGGCGGAATGCTGGTCGCCATACCTACGGCAATACCCTCCGAGCCATTGACTAAAAGGTTGGGAATTTTTACGGGCAGTACGGAAGGTTCTTTTTCCGTTTCGTCAAAATTCGGTACAAAATCTACGACATCCTTATCCAGGTCAGCCAAAAATGCTTCCTGGGTGACTTTCTGAAGTCTTGCCTCGGTATAACGCATGGCAGCGGCTCCGTCTCCCTCGATGTTGCCGAAGTTGCCGTGACCGTCGATCAGAGGCATGCCCTTTTTGAAATCCTGGCTCATGACTACCAGTGCCTCATAGATGGAACTGTCACCGTGGGGATGATATTTACCCATGGTATCACCTACGATACGGGCACTTTTACGGTAGGGACGGTCATAGCGGATCCCCAACTCGTGCATATCGTAGAGAGTTCTACGCTGTACCGGCTTCAGACCGTCTCTGACATCCGGCAGGGCTCTGGCAATGATAACGCTCATGGCATAGTCGATGAAGGATTTCTGCATCTCCTCGGAGTATTCTGTTTTTATAATTCTGCTGTCGTCCATTTCTGGTCCTCGTCTTTCTGACATTACATTTCAGGATCTTATGATACTAGATGTCTAATTCCGCATCTGTAGCGTGATCGTAAATAAAGGCTTTTCTGGGTGGTACATCCGTACCCATGAGAAGCTCTGTCATCTCGGAAGCCATGCGTGCATCCTCAATCTCCACTAATTTTAACAGTCTGCGTTCCGGATCCAGTGTGGTCTCCCACAACTGTTCGGCATCCATCTCACCCAGACCTTTGTATCGTTGTAAGGTAAAGGGCCCTTTATGGGTCTTACGGTATTTTTCCAGTGCCTTGTCATCGTATAGATATTTTTCTTCTCCCTTGGAGGGCATTGCTTTGTATAAGGGAGGCATTGCTATGTACACATGCCCCTCGAAGATCAGATCCGGCATAAAACGGTAAAATAAGGTAAGCAGCAATGTGGAAATATGGGCACCATCCACATCGGCATCCGCCATGATGATGATCTTGTCATAGCGCAGCCTGGTAATATCAAAATCATTACCGTAACCCTCGGAAAATCCACAGCCGAATGCGTTGATCATAGTCTTGATCTCAGCATTTGCCAGAACCTTATCGATGCTGGCTTTCTCCACGTTCAGGATCTTACCGCGGATAGGCAGGATTGCCTGATACATACGGTTTCTTGCTGTCTTGGCACTGCCGCCCGCAGAATCACCCTCTACAATGAAAATTTCACATTTGGAAGGATCTCTGGACTCGCAGTTTGCCAGTTTTCCGTTGGAATCAAAGGAAAACTTCTGCTTTGTCAGCATATTGGTCTTTGCCTTTTCCTCGGTCTTACGGATCTTAGCTGCCTTTTCCGCACAGCCGATGATGCTTTTCAGGGTCTCTAAATTTCGGTCGAAAAATCTTACAATTTCTTCTCCGGTTACTTTTGCCACAACTTTTGCGGCATCCTGGTTGTCCAGCTTGGTCTTGGTCTGTCCTTCAAAACGGGGATCCGGATGCTTGATGGATACGACGGCAGTCATACCGTTACGAACATCCGCACCGGTAAAGTTGGCATCTTTTTCTTTTAAAATGTTCAACTCACGGGCATAGGTATTGATCACATTGGTGAACTGGGTCTTGAAACCCGTCAGGTGGGTACCGCCCTCGGAGTTGTAAATATTGTTACAAAAACCCAAGACATTTTCATGGAATTCATTTACATACTGAAATGCCACTTCCACAGAGATCCCGTCACTCTCACCGGAGAAATAGATCACATCATGAACCGTCTCTTTGGAACGGTTCATGTCTTTGATAAAGCCGATGATTCCCTCCGGCTCATGGAATGTGACTTTTTCAGGTTCTTCTTTTCTCTTATCTTCAAAAATGATCGTAAGCTTCGGATTCAGATAAGCGGTCTCATGCAGACGACTCTTTACTTCATCTTCCTTGAAACGTGTTTTATCGAAGATAGTATCGTCCGGCAGAAAGTTAATGGTGGTACCGGTCTCCCTTGTCTTACCTACGATGGGAAGCAGACCGTCTACCAGATCCAGAACGGGATTCCCCCGTTCATAGCGGTCTTCGTAAATACAGCCACCGGTCTTGACTCTTACTGTCAGTCGTGTAGACAGAGCATTTACTACAGAGGAACCTACGCCGTGCAGACCGCCGCTGGTCTTATATGCGGAATTGTCGAATTTACCGCCGGCATGCAGAGTCGTAAATACCAGACGCTCCGCGCTGATCCCTTTTTCGTGCATACCCACGGGAATACCACGACCGTTATCTTCCACGGTTGCGGAGCCGTCGGCTTCCAGTGTCACCTTTATCGTATCACAATATCCGGCCAGATGCTCGTCCACAGAGTTATCAACGATCTCGTAGATCAGATGATTCAGTCCCTTGGTGGAGACACTGCCGATATACATTCCGGGTCTCTTTCTTACCGCTTCTAAGCCTTCCAGGACGGTAATACTTGACGCATCATAATTATTGTCTTTTGCCATGAAATGGAACTCCTTATCAACACATTATTGTCTTAAGTATACCATAGATTTTGTGTTTGGAAAAGTAAAAAATACAAGGGATGGGGGAAACAGATAAGATAATGAAAACTCCCGGAATACTACTTTCCGGGAGTAACAGAATCATTGAAAATTACACATTGATTTTTTTACAGCATGCCAGTGCAAGGGAACCGGGACCGATGTGACAGGCAACACTTAAGGACAGTGGATCGATATGAATATCGTAGCCGGGGAATTCCGCTTCTACCTCGGTGCGAAACTGCTCTGCTGCGGCTCTGTCGTGGGTATAAGCGATCTGCAGCCAGATGTGCTTATCCTCTGTCATGCCGCCGAAACGCTCGTTGATGTCCTTCTTAATAGCATTGATCATCATGGTCTTGCCCTGCGAGGTGGTTCTGGCCTTTGCAAAAGCATCCAGTTTTTCTCCCTGAATGGTCAACACCGGCTTCAAACGAAGCATGGTGCCGATGGCTGCCGCCGCCGGAGTGATCCGTCCACCTTTTTTCAGGTAATACAGAGTATCCAGCATAATATAGATACTGCTGTTGAATTTATCGTTTTCCAGAAATTCTTTGATCTGGGCCGCATTTTTACCGGCTGCTGCAAGCTGCAGGGCATCCAGTGCGGACTGACGCTGGGTGACGGAAATTCTCTGATTGTTCACGACCTGAACCTTGCCGTCATAATCTGCCGCAAAGGCCATGGCACTCTGACAGGAACCGGACAGACCGCTGCTCATAGGAATGTGTACGATCTCGTCATATTCCTGTAAAAGCTTGTCCCACAGGCTGGTGACACTGTCAGGAGACGGCTGGCTGGTGGCAATATTGGCACCGGATTTCAGCTTTTCATAGAACTGCTCCTGTGTCAGGTCAATATCTTCATAGTATGTGACTTCATCGATCATAAAAGGCATGGGCAGAACATGGATTCCGCGACGGGCTCCTTCTGCCTGTGTAATGCCGCTGTTACTGTCGGTTACAATTGCGATTTTTGACATTCTGGTATCTAAACCTTCCCTTTGCATAAATTAACATAAATTATCTGATCCTAAGTATAAAACTTTGAACATAAAAATAATTTTACTGTCAGATGGTCCGAAAGTCAACAACATTTACTGCGGTATGTTCTTTGAAATAGTTCACCAATGCCAGACTGTCGTCACCTGTCAGCTCCGGATCGGATACAAGCAACTGTTCCACGGCATCTGAAGCCTCTTTTAAAATATTTGCATCTGTATATATATCACCCAGTACAAATTCAAATTCACCGCTCTGCCGGATGCCGAAGATATCTCCCGGACCTCGCAGTTTCAGATCCTCGGAAGCAATATGGAAACCGTCGTTGGAATGGTTCAGGATCTGTAATCGTTCCATGGTCTCTTTGGCTTCGGAAGTGCTGATAAAAATACAATAGCTTTGGAATTCCCCACGTCCCACACGCCCACGCAGCTGATGCAGCTGTGCCAGACCGAAGCGCTCCGCATTCTCCACCATCATCACTGTGGCATTGGGAACATTGATGCCTACTTCAATTACCGTGGTGGAGACTAAGACATCGATCTCCTTAGCAGCGAACTCTTCCATAATACGGTTCTTATCTGCCGGGCGCATTTTCCCATGAAGATAAGCCACTTGAACGGAAGGAGGCAGAACTGCCCGGAGCTTCTCTGTATAATCCACTACATTCTCCAGGTCTTCCGATTCCCCTTCTTCCACCATAGGACAGATGACATAAGCCTGTCTGCCGGCAGCCACCTCTTTTGCGATAAATTCATAAGCCTTAGGTCGATAGGAAGTCCCTACGACACAGTTTTTGATCGGCAGACGATTCGCAGGAAGTTCATCAATGACAGAGACCTTCAGATCCCCATATAGGATAATAGCCAATGTCCTGGGAATCGGCGTAGCACTCATAACTAACACATGAGGCTCACTCCCTTTGGCGGCTAATGTCTCCCTCTGCCTTACACCAAAGCGGTGCTGTTCATCCGTTACAACCAGCGCCAGGGAAGAATATTCCACTTTTTCCTGGATCAGCGCATGGGTTCCGATGATCAGGTTAGCCTCTCCGGAAGCAATTTTTGCATAAGCCTCCCGTTTCTCCTTCGCCGTCATAGAGCCTGTCAGAAGCACCGGACGGAAAGCAATGCCATATTTTTTTACATAGCCTGAAATGGTCTCAAAATGTTGGACTGCCAGTACTTCAGTAGGGGCCATCATTGCTCCCTGATAACCATTAGCCGCACACATGAGAAGTGCCAGCACTGCCAGGATCGTCTTACCGGAGCCGACATCTCCCTGAATCAGACGGTTCATGGCATAAGGACTTCCCATATCCTCCCTGAGCTCACCCCAGACTTTTTTTTGGGCTTTTGTCAGCGGGAACGGCAGCTGTTCTAAAAACCGCACTGTATCCGCAGTCTCGTACATGGGAAAATGGTTTTCTGTCTTCGCCGCCAATTCCTTATTTTTGCGAAGTACCAGTAAAAAGGAGAAGAATTCTTCGAATACCATACGGTTTCTGGCAGTTAACAGTTCCTCTCTGCTCTCAGGAAAATGCAGGGCATAGACAGCTTCCCTGTGGGAAAGCATGGGATATTTCTGTAATATCACCTGCGGCAGATATTCTTTTTCCGGTGGATAGTATTCCAGCGCCTGTGCCACAGATTTTTGCACCGTCTGATTGGTCAGTCCTTTGGTCAGAGCATATCGGGGCAGGAGACGGCCGGATTTCTGTCTATATTCGTCCCAGGTGAACATCCGGGGTTGCTCCATGATCTTATGGGTACCACGTTGCTGAACCAGGCCTCGAAACAGATAGAATCCACCGGGTTTTAATACTTTTTTTAAAAAAGGCATATTGAAAAAAGTAAGCTGGATGGAATCTCCGTTGTCATCCTTCAAAATGGCGTTGAGGATGGAGAGATTGCGGACTTTCTTCACATTGGGGATAGCGGTGATCTGACCGTAGACTGCCTGGACACTGCCGGGGGATGTCTCCCGAATGGATACCGGAGCATCATAAGTCTCATAATCCCTGGGATAATGGCGGATCAGATCGTCTACGGTATAGACATTGATCTTGCCGAACAGAGCCGCCGTCTTCTCTCCCACGCCTTTTATTCTGTTCACAGGTATTGCATCACTCATAGATGATTCTCCTTACAAGTTGTTTATATCCTCTTTTTTTACTATTTTAGTTTCCACTTTTTGCAAATAACGCTGTCTCTTTTGTTATGCATCCTAAATTCTACTATTTAAGGCATGACTAGACAAAATAGTGGACGAATTTATCTTTTTAAGAAGTATATTCCACTATGCAGTGCAAAATCAATATTTTTTCAAAAATCCACTTATTTACAGATGCATTTTTCTTCTATTTTGGCTGATTTTGGTATAAATAGTAGAATTTTTAAGAACTTGCTAACTTGAGAGTTACGAAAGAATAGCCGCGCATAGGCAAAATAAGAACCGTGATTGGGTGCTTGCTCACAAGTCGCTGTTTTTGTTTTTGACTTTATACTGTGTGTGAAGAGGCAAGCTTTTTTGTATTAAAATCGCTATTTTGGGCTGAAAAAATACAAAAACAGGAGATTTTAGGCTTATATAGGAGGTTATTTTCGCTGAAATGGAAAAAATCATAAAATCCGTACAAAAATGTTTGATTTAGAAGTTTTTTTGTACGGATTTTGCTATTTTGATACGATTTCCACCAAAGCAATAGAAAGATGGCTACTGGTTTTTTGAAAGCTTTTCAAAACGCAGAACTCCCGTAATATGCAGTGCCATGTCGAAGATGTTTGTCGGAGGATGTTGATATTTTCTAGAAAA